>JAEEGG010003632.1_pt1 | contig 38357 bp, 36 predicted proteins | sample 9134161 | NCBI WGS metagenome assembly JAEEGG01 (sample SAMN16246543, study PRJNA631951) | gut metagenome | biome: gut microbiome; feature: rumen; material: CR-attached | host: Bos | place: Iran: Karaj | collected 2018-10 | reverse complement strand
GATTGTCCTGAGGGTCCACCTGTTCCCATCCCGAACACAGAAGTTAAGCTCAGGTTCGTCGACGATAGTATGCGGGCGACTGCATGTGAAAATAGATAACGCCAACACAAAGCATCCACGGAAACGTGGGTGCTTTTCTTTACGCTATCGTCCTTTGCCTGAAACGCCCCACCGGGGCGTTTCTGAACGGCAAAGACGATTGTATGCCTGCATGTGAAAAAAGATAACGCCAACATTATGGACGCCCCAGCCGTAAGGCTGGGGCGTTTCGTTTCGCTTCATTCTTCGATGCTCAGCATTTCGCCGTTCAGCACCGCTTCCCGCAGTGCTTCGCCCTCATAGCGGAGCTTCAGCGAGAAAAACGGCGTTTCCTGTTCCAACAGGCGCAGGAAGATTTTGTCTCCTTCCCATTGGGGCAGGGCGTGGACCTGTTCCTTCGGAACCCATTCCAGGACGCCCTCGTCGCAGTCGCGCAGGCTGCCGGTGAAGTCCTTCGCGTGGAACAGGTGCATGTATTCTCCTTCCCAGCGGTCGGAGACGAAGGTCACGATCCCCACGTAGCGCGGACGGAGGAGCCGAAGCCCCGTTTCCTCGAACGCTTCGCGGCACACGCAATCCTCCGGGCTTTCGTTTTCCTGAAAGTGGCCGCCGATGCCGATCCATTTGTCCCGGTTTGCATCGTTTTCCTTTCGGACGCGATGGAGCATCAGGTAAGCCCCGTTCCGTTCGATATAACAAAGCGTTGTGTTCTGCATTAGTTGTTCACCACGATCTGTACGGCGCTGTGCAGGTTTTCGATCTTCAGCTCCGTCGCGCCCTTGGCGTATTCTCCATCCAGGGTCCAGTCCATCTGCGGATCCGCCCAGACCGTCAGCTTTTTGGCAGGATGGAAGGCAAGCATACGAGAGTGGTAGTCCTGGGTCGTCAGGGCGTGGATCACCTCCGCCAGTGCGCTCATGTTCCGCGGATATCGAACCAGCAGCAGCTCGAAAAGACCGTCGTTCATGTCCACGATCTTCGGGTCGAGGGTCAGAATGCCGCCGACAGAAGTGGAATTGCTGACTGCGCCGAAGATGTAGTCGTCCTCCAGATCGGTCCCGTCGTCCAGGAGGGCGCGGACGCGATAGCGGCGCAGAGAGGAGAGCTCGCGGATACCGCCGAGAACGTAGGCCAGGTGGCCGAGGGCGTTTTTGACGCTCTGGGAGGTCGAATAGGAGGTCCGCGTGAAGGCGCCGAAGGAGGCCACGTAGGTGAAATACCGATTCTGGAACCGGCCTACGTCAAAGCTCGTCGGCTTGCCTGCAACGACGTCGAGCGCTGCTTGCAGCACGTTCTTGGAGAGGTTCAGACTGGCGGCGAAGTCGTTCGTGGAGCCCGCCGGGATGTAGCCGATCGGCGTCTGCGCGCCGCAGGCGACGACGCCGGAGATGACCTCGTTGAAGGTGCCGTCTCCGCCGATGCAGACAATGCGGTCCACGGACGCAGCGTATTTCGCGGCAAGGGTCGTGCCGTCGCCGCGCTTCTGCGTCATAAAGGTCAGACATTCATAGCCTGCCGCGCCGAGGATCGAGAGGATCTCGGTAAGATGGGGATTGGCCTTCTTCATTCCGGCCGCGGGATTCATAATCAAAAGCAGACGCTTCATCGTTTTTTCCTCCGAGTGATATCAGGGTGTTCAGCATTTCGTCAGGGTATGCAGCAGGAGATCCATAGCCTCCGGATAACCGTCGAAGCCATGCCCGCAGATCGCTGCAAGACAGGCGTCGCGCACGTAACTCACGGCGCGGAAGGGCTCGCGGCTGGCGGGATCGGTCAGATGGACCTCGACGGTGGGGATCCCGACGGCCAGCAGGCAGTCGCGCAGGGCGACGGAGGTGTGGGTGTAGGCGGCGGGGTTCAGGACGATACCGTCAAAGACGCCCCGCGCTTCCTGAATCCGATCCACCATCACGCCCTCATGGTTGGTCTGCACGATCTCGACGGCAATGCCCCGCCTTTCGGCGTGGGCGCGGATCATCGCGCAGAGCTCGTCATAGCTGCGGCTGCCGTAGAGCTCCGGCTCACGAAGACCGAGCAGGTTCAGATTCGGTCCGTTCAGGACCAGGAGCTTTATCATCATTTGTCCTCCTTCCACAGCGCGTACACGGCCTCCGCCGCTGCTTGCGGATCGGGAAAGCCGGAAACGGTTCGGTCCGCGCAGGCCGCATAGATCGGGTGGCGGGCAGCGTAGAGAGCCGTGAGCTTTGCCTGCGTGTCGGACAGCGGATGCGCGTCGTCCGGCGCGAGGTCGGAAAGCGGGCGATCCAGAAAGATCAGCCGTCCGTTCTGCCGCAGACGGCGGACGTTGTCCGCATCGAGAACGGCCCCGCCGCCGGTGGCGATCACCAGCCCGCTTCTGCGTGAGAGCTCGGACAGAACGGCGGCCTCCAGGGCACGGAACGGAGCTTCCCCCGCTTCGCGGATCAGCTCCGGTATGGGCTTTCCGGCGACGGAGGCTGCTTCCTCGTCGGAATCCACAAAACGCAAACCCGTTTTTTGTGCGAGCAGACGGCCGATTGTGGTTTTTCCGCTGCCCGGCATCCCGATCAGGACCAGGTTTTCCAGTTCCCGCCCCAGTCTTTGACAGACAGCGCGAACAGTCTGTTCCGCGACCGGAAGCCCGGTGAACAAGGCGCAGCTTGCGGCGGCCTGTCGGACCAGCATCTCAAGCCCGCCGACGGCAGGGATCCCCCGTGCCTGCGCTTCCAGGACCAGACGGGTCCGAAGCGGGTTGTAGAGCACGTCGGCCACGCCGCGCAGACGGGAAAACGGTGCAAGTGAAATGGGGCAGGCGTCCGGCTCCGGCGTCTTGCCCACAGGCGTCGTGTTGATCAGATAGTCGAAATCCCCGCACGAGGCGGCAGCCTGTGCGTAGGTCACGGCTCCCTCGCGCCCGGTGCGGCTGACACGGATGATCGCCGCGGCTCCGCAGTCCTCAGCGACGGCGGCGGCGGTTCTGGAGGTTCCGCCCGTTCCGAGGATCAGGACCTTTCTGCCGCGAAGCGCAAAGCCTGCGCTGTCAAGCAGGCCCCGCAGACCAAGGTAGTCGGTGTTATAGCCGATGCGTGTTCCACCCCGGCAGACGACGGTATTCACGGCCCCGATCGCAGCGGCATGCGGGTCCACCGCGTCAAGATAGGGCAGGATCTCGCGCTTGAAGGGCAGGGTGACGTTCAGACCGTCAAAGTCCTCGGTTTCCAGAAACGACGCCAGTCCGTCCGGCGCAAGCTGACGCAGACCGTAGGCGTACCGTCCGAAGGCTGCGTGAATGGCGGGGGAGCGGCTGTGCGAAACGTCCGTTCCGATCAGATAGCAGTTCATCCCTCGGCCTCCGCCAGCAGGTCGCAGAGCACCAGAGCCGTTACGGCGGTCTGGACGATGGCGGCCCGCGGAGCGATGGCCGGATCGTGGCGGCCTTGGACGGTGATCTCCGCGTCCGATCGGCTCGCAAGGCTGACGGTCCGGCGCGGCGTTCGGATCGTAGGCGTCGGCTTGACGACCGTCCGAACGATCAGCGGCATGCCGTTTGTAATGCCGCCGTTGACGCCTCCGTTGTGGTTGGCTGCCGTAACGACGCGGTCTCCATCCATCCGGATGGGGTCGTCAGCCTCGCTGCCGCGAAGGTCTGCAAGCGCGAAGCCGGCTCCAAATTCCACGCCCTTGACCGCGGGGATCGAGAACAGGGCGTGGGCAAAAAGTCCCTCCACCGTGTCAAACCAGGGCGCACCGAGCCCGGCGGGCAGACCGGTGACTGCGGTTTCCAGCACGCCGCCCACGCTGTCGCCCGCTTCGGCGGCGGAAAGAATGACCTCGCGCATGGCGCGGCCCCGTTCCGGGTCGAGCACCGGGAACGATGCGTGCGACAGAGCCGTCAGGTCGGCGGGAAGGTCGGAAAAGCCGCGATCCTCCACGCCGCCGCAGCGGGCCAGATGGGTCCCGATGCGGATGCCTCCGGCCTCCAGCGCCGGGAGCACGACGCCTGCCGCCGCGACCAGCGGCGCAGTCAGCCGTCCGGAGAGGTGTCCGCCGCCGCGCGGATCGGCAAAGCCCCGATACTTGACGAAGGCGGTATAATCCGCGTGACCGGGCCGGGGCGTATCGGCAAGATCGCGGTAATCGCCGCTTCTTGCCTGGGTATTTGGAATCAGAATGCAGAGCGGAGACCCTGTCGTACGGCCCTGATAGACGCCGCTGACGATGCGGAAGGGGTCCGGCTCAACGCGGGCCGTGGCCGTCGGTCCATCGGGTCGGCGGCGGGCAAGCAGATCCGAGATCCGGGCAGCGTCCACCGGCAGACCCGGCTTCAGGCCGTCCAGAACGCAGCCGATCTCCGCACCGTGGCTCTCTCCGAAAAGGGTCACGGTCAGTCGGGTTCCGAAGGTATTTCGCATCGCAGAGGTCCTCCTTGTTCAGCGATTGAGAAGCAGCCCGTTCAGCATCGGGCGGAGATCGGAAAGCGACGCCGGTTCCATGCGCCACCGGCCGATTTCGTCCACGCGGACGGTTTGGATGCCGCCGGCGTCGGCCTTTTTATCGTGGGAAATGGCAGAAAGAGCGATTTCCGGGTCAAACTCCGCCCGGATGGGCAGACCAAGGTCGGTCAGTGCCGCCTCCACCTGCCGACGCAGGTGCGGCGCGCACATCGGGAGCATCCCCAGACCGACGCATTCGCCGTGCAGAAGCTTTCCGCCGCAGGCAGCCTCGATCCCGTGACCGAGGGTGTGTCCGAAATTCAAAACGCGGCGCAGGCCGGCCTCCCGTTCATCCTGCTCCACGACCGCGAGCTTCACGGCCAGAGCCCGCAGGAGGGCGTCCCGCAGGGGCGGCAGGGGCTGGCGGAGCAGAGCGAACAGAGCAGGGTCTGAGGTAAGCGACATTTTCAGAATCTCCGCCAGGCCGTTGGCAAGCTGGCGGGGCGGAAGCGTTTTCAGCACGGTCGTGTCGATCAGGACGGCCCGCGGCTGCCGGAACGCGCCGACGGCGTTCTTGACGCCGCCCAGGTTCAGGGCCGTCTTCCCGCCGACGGAGGCGTCCGCCATCGCAAGCAGGGTTGTGGGGATCTGGTAGCAGTCGATTCCCCGCAGATAGGATGCGGCGGCAAAGCCCGCAAGGTCTCCGACGACCCCGCCGCCCACGGCAGCCACGCAGTCGCACCGCTTCAGCCCGGCGCTCTGCATCCGCTGTAAGAGGTCGGCCCAGACGGAGACGGACTTGCTGCCCTCTCCGGCCGGGACCGTGACGATCAGCGGGGACGCGCAGCGCGCCGCAAGCGCTGCGGCATATGCAGACGGCGTTCCGTCGTCCGTGACGATGCAGACCCTTCGGTTCAGATCAAGATATCGGTCCGCTTCGTGCAGCGCGCCGTCCTTCAGATAGATCGGGCAGACTGTCTCCGCCAGTTGGACGCAAAGATCCGCGCGGGAGAGGAGCTTTTCCTGATAGGCGCGGGAGACCGCCATCTGCCGCCGCAGGAGGGCGGCATAGCCCGGCCGCAGGTCCGGGTCAGCAATCCGACAGACGTTCCGTTCCAGAACCGCCTGCTCCCGTGCTGCGTCCCGGACGGGCAGACCCTCCGCCTGTTTCCGGGCGGCAACGTCGCGCACTACGGTCATCCGCTGCGCGTAGAGCGCCGCCATTTCCGCGTCCAAGCGGTCAATTTCCGCTCTGTCCCGCTCCAAGGGCTTCATTTGCGTCCCTCCCGAACCGTTTTTTTCATTATACCAGATTCAAAAGCGGAATACAACCGTAGATTCGTTACAGTTTTTTTGGATTATGGCTTGCGCTTCCGGGTATTCCGATATATAATAGGTATACAGAATCAACCGGAACGCATGAAAAAAGGGGTGTTCCCATGGAAAACAAGCCGAAGCTTGAGCTGGTTGAGGTCAGCAGGCGTACCCACCGCAGCAGCGGCGCGGAAGATGGACGACCTTCCTCGGAGAACGGCGAGGCGCGGCCCCGCCGCCGTCAGGATGGCTCCGGGGAGCACCGCCGCCGGATGCAGGAGAGCAGGGGAGAGATTCGCCGCCAGAGCTCCAGACGCTACAAGGACTACGGAAGCGTCAGCCTGGGCCAGCTCCCGTCCCGCGCCGCAGACGAGGTCGCGCCCGAGACCGCGGCGCACCCCGCTTCCGATATTCCCGCCGTCCCGTCCGCGGGGTCCGAACGGACGGAGGATCGATACGCGTTCGTCCTGAAACGGAAATTCCGCAAACGCAACCGGCTCGTCCCCTTCCTGGTTTTCGGAGGTCTGGCCGTGCTGCTCGTCGGTCTGCTGCTGGCGGTTCTGCTCCGCAGCGGCGGGCAGTCGGAAAAGCCCCTGCCCCGTCCGGAGGAGGACTCCATGTCCCAGGAGGACATCAGCGAAAACGAGGACGAGATGATCGAGACAAATTGAAAAACCAATGCCGGCCCTCAGGCAATACCCGAGAGCCGGCTTTTTCACAGGAGGAATTATGGTAAACTATCATACGCACACGCCCCGCTGCCACCACGCTGAGGGCAGTGAGCGGGAATACGTCGCCGCGGCAATCGAAGCGGGCTTTACGACGCTCGGCTTCTCCGACCACGCCCCGTATCTCTTTCCGAGCGGCTACGTTTCGTCGATCCGAATGCTGCCGGAGGAGCTGCGCGGCTATTGTGATACCATCCTTGCCCTGCGGGAGGAGTTCCGTGGGAGGATCGAGATCCGCCTGGGGCTCGAAATGGAGTATTACCCCGACCTGTTCGCGGCGCAGATGGATTTTCTGAAGGATTATCCGCTGGAATATCTGCTTCTGGGCCAACATGCCCTCTATAACGAGATGGAGCGCGTCTACTCGGGCCGCCCGACGAAGGAACCGGACCTCCTGCGGCAGTACGTCGATCAGGTGATCGAAGGGCTGGAAACCGGCGTCTTTACCTATCTGGCCCATCCGGACTTGATCAACTTCATCGGCTCGCCGGAAGAATATGACTGCCAGATGCGCAGGCTTTGCCGGGCGGCAAACCGGCTTGGCATCCCGGTAGAGGTCAATCAGCTCGGCCTGGCCGAGGGCAAGCAGTATCCGAATCCGGTTTTCTGGCGGCTGGCCGCAGAGGAGGGCGTGACCGCCGTTCTCGGCGTGGACGCTCACTGCCCGGCGGATCTCTCTGACGCCGCCGGGCGGGAAGCGGCGCGGCAGTTTGCCGCAGACTGCGGCATCCGGCTGACGGAGGAGCTCACCCTGCGCCGCGTCGCGCTCGGATAAGAAATGAATTCCGGCCCTGCATTCGCCGTGCGGTGAATGCAGGGCCGGACAGGGCGGGTCAGTCGTCGTCCGGGACCTCGATGTCGATGCCGAGCTCGCTGGGCAGGAAGCGGGGGCAGACGTTCTCGCTGGTCATGATGACGGAAGCTGCCAGGAAGGAGCCGATCTCGCAGGCCTCGGCAAGGGTCTTGCCGTAGGTCAGGCCGACGGCCACGCCCGCGCAGAAGGCGTCGCCCGCGCCGGTGGTGTCCTTGACGATGACGTTTCTCGCCGGGCAGTAGCCCTTGTAGCCGAACATATCGGCGTAAACCGCACCCTTGTCGCCCAGCGTGATGATCATGCTGGGAATCCTGGCCCGGCGGACCTTCTCGGCCAGGATGGTCTCCATCTCAGGAATGGACTTGCCGGAGTAGTCGTCGGAGAACAGAATACCGGCCTCCTGACGGTTGCAGATGAAGCAGGCCGTGTCCTGCAGGAAGTCGCGGCGCTCCACGGCGATCGACATATTGGCGACGACGGCGTAGATCGGCTTGCCGTACTTCTTTGCCAGCCGGAAGACACGCTTGATGATCTCCTTATCCAGACAGATCTCGATCACGATGCTGTCGGCGTTGGAGAAGATTTCGTCGCCCTTCTCGTCCAGCAGGTCGATCAGCGGGCTCATGTCGGGCCGTTGGGAGATGGATGCCACAACGTCACCGCCGTGGTCAAAGACCGCCAGCCAGGTACCCATGCCGTTGCGGACCGGAAGAATGTAGTCGGTGTTGACCTTGTGGCTCCGCAGCTTGCGGATGACTTCCTCGCCGACGCCGTTCTTGTCCACCAGACTGACGTAGGTGGGCCGCAGCTCCACGTTGGCAATGTCCTCCGCCACGTTGCGGCTCACGCCGCCGTGAACCTCCTCGATCCAACCGACGTTCCGACCCTGGGGAATATACTTGTCCATGGGGAACCCCTTCGTGTCCACGAACACCGCGCCGATGACCACAATACCCATGCAAGGAAGCCTCCTGTCATTTATATTTGCTTCATTGTATCATCGTTCCCGGAAAAATTCAACAGAAAGTGTTTCTTTTTTCGGAGGAATGTGGTATGATAACGAAAACGAAAGGAGGGGAGCGCCTTGGATCCGCAGCTTTGTGAAACCTGCTGGCACTACGATTACGACGAGGAAGCCGACGAATACTTCTGCCGCATGGATCTCGACGAGGACGATTACTACCGCGTCTTCGCCACCCCCAACGGCCGCTGCCCCTACTATCAGAAGGGCGACGAATACTACCTGCCGCGGCACCAATAGCGCCGCAGGGAAATCAAGAGGACGACCCATGAATTTTTCCATCACGACCCTCGGCTGCAAGGTCAACCAGTACGAGACCCAGGCCATGGAGCAGGCTCTTACGGCGCTGGGGCACGTTGAGGTCCGGCCGGAGGAGGCCTGCGACTTCTGCATCGTCAATACCTGCACGGTCACAGCGGTGGCCGACAAGAAAAACCGAAACGTCATCCGCCGTCTGCGCAAGCTCCACCCGGACGCCGTGCTTGCGGTCTGCGGTTGCTACAGCCAGATCCGCCCGGAGGACGTTCGCGCCCTGGGCGTGGACGTCATCTCCGGCTCCGGCGACCGCACCGGCTTTCTGGACCTGGTCCTGACCACGGTCCGGGACCGGCAGAAGCGGGAATCCGTAGACGAGGCGCTGCATCGGCACAGCTTTGAGATCCTGCCCGCCGGCGGCCTGGCTGCCCGAACCCGCGCCATGCTCAAGGTCCAGGACGGCTGCAACAACTTCTGCTCCTACTGCATCATTCCGTACGCCCGCGGCCCGGTCCGCAGCCTGCCTCTGGCCGAAGCCAAAGTCCAGGCGGCGGCGCTTGCCGCCGAGGGCTACCGCGAGATCGTTGTGACCGGCATTGAAATTGCCTCCTGGGGCTGGGATTTCCGGGACGGCAGCAGGCTGACCGACCTGCTGACCGCGATCCTGAAGACCGTTCCCGGCGTCCGGGTCCGGCTGGGTTCTCTGGAACCCCGGATCATCGATGAGGATTTCTGCCGTTCTCTTTCCGGCTTTTCGAACCTCTGCCCGCACTTCCATCTCTCCCTGCAATCCGGCTCCGACGCCGTTTTGAAGCGGATGAACCGGAAATACGACTCCGCCCGCTATTATGAAGGCGTGGAGCTGCTTAACCGGTATTTCCCGGGCTGTGCCGTGACCACGGACCTCATCACAGCCTTTCCCGGCGAGACGGAGGCGGAATTTGCCGAGAGCCTGGCGTTCATCCGAACCTGCGGTCTGGCTGCCGTCCACGTCTTTCCATACTCCCGCCGCCCCGGGACCCCGGCGGACAAGCTCCCCGGTCAGCACCCCAAAGCGGTCAAGGAGGCGCGGTCCGCCGCCGCCATCGCCGCCGCCGCCGAGCTGAACCGGAGCTTCCGGGAGGCAATGGTCGGATCGGTGCAGCAGGTCCTCTTTGAGGAGACCGACGGCCCCGACTGGACCGGCCACGCGCCGAATTCCATCCGGGTTTACGCCCCCGGCGCAAATCTTCACAATCAGGTACTGCCCGTGCGGATCACCGCCCTCGATCGGGACGGTCTGCGCGGCGTAATACAACCGAAGGAGGAAATCAAATGAAACTGAAATCCATTCTTGCCCTGCTCCTCGCCCTCGGCCTGCTGCTTGCGGGCTGCAAGTCGAAGTCTGAGCCCCCCGCGTCGGAGAAGCCGAGCACCGTCCCGTCGAAAACGGATGCTGCGACCGGCGAGACGAAGTCTGAGCCCGCCGCGTCGGAGAAGCCGAGCACCGTCCCGTCGAAAACGGATGCTGCGACCGGCGAGACGAAGGCGTTCAGCATGGACGACGTCAAAGCCGAGATCGACAGCAAGTCCGTCTCCGACTTCACCCAGAGCGACGAGCCGACGGACTACGTGAAGCTGACCATCGCCGATTACGGCGAGCTGGTTCTGCGTCTGCGGCCCGACGTTGCGCCGATCAGCGTGGAGAATTTCAAGGGCCTGGTTGCCAAGGGCTACTATGACGGCAAGCTCTTCCACCGGGTCTACCCCGGCTTTATGATCCAGGGCGGTTCCGAGAACGGCGACGGCCTGCCCGGCAGCGAACCCTCGATCAAGGGCGAGTTTGCCTCGAATGGCGTGGAGAACCCCCTCTCCCACGTCCGCGGCGTCCTGTCCATGGCCCGTGCGACCCCGCCCGACTCCGGCTCGACCCAGTTCTTCCTGATGCATGCCGACTACGTCGGCCTCGACGGCAAATACGCGGCCTTCGGCTACGTCGTAGCGGGGCTCGATACGGTGGATCAGGTCTGCAAGGTGGAGCTGACCTACAACGGCAGCGAGCTGTCCAAGCCCGTGACGCCCGTCGTTTTGACGTCCGCGGTGTTCGTAACACCGAATCAATAATTCATACCTGCAAGGAGGAAAAAACAATGGCATTCGATATCAAAAAGATCGTGGAAGACATCGTCAGCAAGATCAAGAACGACAAGGACATCGGCGAGAAGTTCCAGAAGGACCCCACGAAGACCGTTGAGGGTCTGATCGGCGTCGATCTGCCCGACGATCAGGTCAACGGCGTGGTCGAGGCGGTCAAGAGCAAGATCAACCTGGACGGCGTGGTCGGCAAGCTCGGCGGCCTGTTCGGCAAATAAGCCCTTCCAACAAGCGCGGCCCCCTGTTCCGGATGGAACAGGGGGCCGTTCTTTGGATGATCGGATCACGCGCGGTTTGCTTCGCAGAAGGCGCGGATGTTGGAGGGGTTCTCCACGCGCTGGATCTCCTTGCCGCCGTCGAGAACCAGCAGGGTCGGAGCCTGGCGGACGCCGTATTGCTTGGCAAGGGCGGGGTCCTTGTCCACGACCACGGTATCGTAGCTCAGACCGGCGTCAGCGAGGAATTTCTTCGCCATGACGCACTTCGGACAGGTGGAGGTGGTGAACAGCAGCAGACCGGTGGCGGGCGCCTGCGCAGTCTCCGGCGCTTTCTTCGTCTCCAGCTCGACCGCGGAGGGAGCGGCTGCGGGGGCGGCTGCGGCGGGCTGGTCGAAGGTCACGTTCTGATTGAAGTGGGCATAGGAGACGCCGACGTCATAAACCTTGCGGTCCTTGTATTCCTGCGCCTTGCCGTCGTTCCAGTTCTGGACCGGGCGGTAGTATCCGGTGATGCGGCTGTAGACCTCGGTCTTCTGGCCGCAGTGCGGGCAGACGTACTGCTCGCCGGCCAGATACCCGTGCTCGCGGCAGACGGAGTAGGTGGGCGACAGGGTGTAATAGGGCAGACGGTAGTTTTCCGCAATCTTGCGGACCAGGTTTGCGGCGGCCTTCCAGTCGGGCAGCTTCTCGCCCAGGAAGGCGTGGAAGACGGTGCCGGAGGTGTAGAGCGTCTGGAGCTCGTCCTGAATGTCCAGGGCGGAGAAGACGTCCTCGGTGTAGCCCACGGGCAGATGGGAGGAGTTGGTGTAGTAGGGCGTGCCGTTCTCGTTCGCGGTGATGATGTGCGGGAAGTCGGCCTTATCGTGCTTGGCGAAGCGATAGGTGGTGGACTCGGCGGGGGTGGCCTCCAGGTTGTAGAGGTCGCCGTACTGCTCCTGATAGTCCTTGAGCCGCTCACGCATATGGTTCAGGACTTCCTTGGAGAACGCCTGGGTCTCGGGATGGGTCATGTCCTTGCGCAGCCAGTTGGCGTTCAGACCCATCTCGTTCATGCCGATCAGACCGATCGTGGAGAAGTGGTTCTCAAAGGTGCCGAGATAGCGCTTGGTGTAGGGGTAGAGACCCTCCTGAAGGAGCTTGGTAATGACGTTGCGCTTGATCTTCAGCGAGCGGGCCGCAAGATCCATCAGCTTGTCCAGACGCTTGTAGAAATCGGCCTCGTCCTTGGCCTGATAGGCGATGCGGGGCAGGTTGATCGTCACAACGCCCACGGAGCCGGTGGACTCGCCGGAGCCGAAGAAGCCGCCGGACTTCTTGCGCAGCTCGCGCAGGTCCAGACGCAGACGGCAGCACATCGAGCGGATGTCGCTCGGCTCCATGTCGGAGTTGACGTAGTTGGAGAAGTAGGGCGTGCCGTACTTGGAGGTCATCTCGAACAGGAGCTTGTTGTTCTCCGTGTCGGACCAGTCAAAGTCGCGGGTGATGGAGTAGGTGGGAATCGGATACTGGAAGCCGCGCCCGTTGGCGTCGCCCTCGATCATGACCTCGATGAAGGCCTTGTTGATCATATCCATTTCCTTCTTGCAGTCCTTGTATTTGAAGGGCATCTCCTTGCCGCCGACGATGGCGGGCAGCTCGGCCAGGTCGTTGGGAACGGTCCAGTCGAGGGTGACGTTGGAGAACGGCGCCTGCGTGCCCCAGCGGGAGGGGGTGTTCACGCCGTAAATGAAGGATTCCACGCACTTCTTGGTCTGGTCGTAGCTCAGATTGTCCACCTTGACAAAGGGAGCCAGATAGGTATCAAAGGAGGAGAAAGCCTGCGCGCCGGCCCATTCGTTCTGCATGATGCCCAGGAAGTTGACCATCTGGTTGCAGAGCGTGGCCAGATGCTTCGCCGGAGCGGAGGTGATCTTGCCGGGAACGCCGCCCAGACCCTCCTGAATGAGCTGCTTCAGACTCCAGCCGGCGCAGTAGCCGGTCAGCATCGACATATCGTGGATGTGGAAGTCGCAGTTGCGGTGGGCGTTGGCGATCTCGTCGTCGTAGATCTCGCTCAGCCAGTAGTTGGCGGTGATGGCGCCGGAGTTGGAGAGGATCAGACCGCCGACGGAGTAGGTGACGGTGGAGTTTTCCTTCACGCGCCAGTCCATGACCTTGAGATACTGGTCCACGACGTTCTTGTAGTCGATCATGGTCTCGGAGACGTTGCGGAGCTTTTCGCGCTGGCGGCGGTAGAGGATGTAGGCCTTGGCGACGTCCTCGTAGCCCGCGCGGCCCAGAACGGATTCCACGCTGTCCTGAATGTCCTCCACGGCGATCTCGCCGTCCTTGATCTTCTTTTCGAAGTCCGCAGTGACCTTCAGCGCCAGAAAGTCGATGGTGTCGTCGTTATACTGCTTTTCCAGGGCGTCAAAGGCCTTCTTGATCGCTGTGCTGATCTTCGTAATGTCGAAGTCAACGACCTTGCCGTTGCGCTTGATGATACGGTACATGGGAAATTCTCTCCTTTTCTCTGCTGTTCTGAATTATATTTCTATTGTATCCTATTTGGTGTCCTATAATCAGGACGGTTAACCGTCCTGCCCGCGGAGGCGCGCCTTCGGCAGGAAGGGCAGAGCCGCCTCCAGACAGGCCTTCGCCTTCTCGGGCGCGGCTGCGTGCATGCCGCCGGTCAGAATGTCGCCGGAATCCACGAAGCCCTGGATGAAATAGGGCTCGTCTCCGCCGATCCAGCGGCCGATGGATTCAAAGTCCTCCGGCTCGTGGAGCTCGTCCACCAGGGTGGTGCGGAACTCGAAGGCCGTCTTCCCGCCCATCAGGATCGAGACGCTCCGCTCGATCTGCGGCAGGATGCCGCGCACGCCCGCCGTCTGCTCGTACTTTTCACGGGCGTTTTTGATGTCCATTGCCACGTAGTCCGCCAGGCCCTCTTCCAGCACGGCGGCAAGCCGGTCGGGGAAGGCCCCGTTCGTATCCAGCTTGACCGCGTAGCCGAGGGCGCGGATCTTCCGCAGAAGCTCGGGCAGATCGGGGTGGAGCAGGGGCTCGCCGCCCGTGATCGCCACGCCGTCCAGAAGCCCCTGGCGCTTGCGCAAAAACGCAAAAAAATCGTCCTGGCGCAGCTCCGGAACCTCTGGGCTGACCACCAGGCTGCTGTTGTGGCAGAAGGGGCAGCGGAAATTACAGCCGACGGTGAAGACCGTGCAGGCCACGCGCCCCGGAAAATCCAGGAGCGTCATCTTTTGCAGACCGCCCAGCTTCATCGGCATACCTCCTGTGGATAACCATGTGGAAAATGTGTGGAAATCAGTGGGAAAGAAACCACAACATCTTGTGGCCGGTTAATAGAATACCCCCAATCCGTGGATTTGTCAACCCCTATTCTCGGAAAGACCGGAAAACATTTTCCGGACGTTTTCCGGCGGAATCCCTGCAATCCCCCGCGTAGGATTCCGAGGGTGATTTTTGGGCGTGAAATGAAGCATGGAGAATCGGAAGCTGAGAATCGGGAATGGAGCGCCCGGCGGATGATTCGCCTGCCGTCCGCGATTGCGTTCCCGGTGCGCAGGCTCGGCGTTTGCCAATTTTTTTCTTGACAAGCAACGGGTCTTGTGGTACTTTTTACATAGCAAATCATCGGATGATGGATCCGGGAGAGACCGTGAAAATCACGGCGCCGAAGGGGTAGTGCGAGAGCTCTCAGGCAGAAGGACCGGATTCGGACGAAACACCGTAAAGTGTGCGTGGCACACGCCGTAGGTGCAACCCGCGCGCGGCGCGCGGGGAATCTCTCAGGCTTAAAACGGTGGCACGGCAGCCCCTGACCGGAGGCTGGTCTGTGCCGCCGTTTTTTGATAAACACGTCCGTGATACAATTTCCAATACACAGGAGGTAATTCCATGAGCGAACTCAAGCGTACCCAGCTCTATGACGCCCACGTCGCCGCAGGCGGCACGATGGTGGACTTCGGCGGTTGGGAAATGCCCATCCAGTACCCCACCGGCATCGTGGCCGAGCATCTGTATACCCGTCAGTACTGCGGCATTTTCGACGTCTCCCACATGGGCAGACTGCTGATCGAAGGCCCGGACCGGGTCAAGTTCCTGCAGCACGTCCTCACCAGCAACGTCGAGGCCCTGACACTGAACAAGGCCCAGTACTGCATCATCCCCAACGAAAACGGCTCCGCCGTGGACGACGCCTACCTTTATCAGTTTGAGGAAGACCGTTATCTTCTGGTCGTCAACGCCTCCAATACCGACAAGGACCTGGCCTGGTTCGAGCCCATCGTGAAGAACTACGACTGCACGATCCGCAACATCACCAACGAGACCATCTCCATCGCCGTTCAGGGTCCCAAGAGCGGCGAGATCCTGGCCAAGCTGGCCGGCGTCGAGGACGTCACCGCCCCCGCCCGCAACAACCTCTCTATCCTGGATCTGGAGGGCCACAAGACCTGGATCGCCCGCACGGGCTATACCGCTGAGCCCATCGGGTATGAGATCTTCCTGAAGAACGAGGACGCCATGTGGGCATGGAACCGCCTGATGGAGCTTGGCGCGAAGCCCGCCGGTCTCGGCGCGCGCGACACCCTCCGCATGGAAGGCATGCTCCCGCTCTACGGCGACGAGCTTGGCGTGGACGAGGACGGCAAGGAAATGCCGATCTTTGCCCTGGCGCTTGCCCGCTTCGCAGTCTCCTTCGACCCGGCGAAGGGCGACTTCATCGGCCGCGCCGCACTGGAGAAGCAGGCTGAGGCGCAGACCGCCTTCCGTGAGAAGCGCGGCACCGCTGCGGATCTGGAGATCCTGCCCAAGCGCGTCCGTCCCATCGCTCTGATGGACCGCGGCGTCATGCGTCACGGCATGGCGATCTACCAAAACGGCGAGAAGATCGGCTACGTCACCAGCGCCACCATGATCCCCTACTTCAAGACCGAGGGCGAGGGCGAGAACCTCCGCCTGACCGAGGAGACCGCCAAGCGCGCCATCGGCATCGCCTACATCACCTCTGACGTCCTCACCAACAGCGAGGTCGAGGTGGACGTCCGCGGCAAGCGCCTGAAGGCCGTCATCCCCCTGAAGCACATCGCCAACAACGTTCCCCCTTACGTCATCCCCGTCATTGCCCACAATTGAGGCAACTCAATACATTATAATAAAATCTGAACGATCAAACGGAGGTAACTTACAATGACTTATCCCAACGAACTGCTCTACACCAAGTCCCATGAATGGCTCAAGGAAGCCGACGGCATTGCGGAGGTCGGCATCAGCGAATTCGCGCAGGACGCCCTGGGCGACGTGGTTTTCATCAACCTGCCCGAGGTCGGCGATGAAGTCGTCGCCGGCGAAGCCTTCGGCGACGTCGAGTCCGTCAAGGCCGTTTCCGACCTGCAGAGCCCCGTTTCCGGCATCGTCTGCGAGATCAACGAGGAGCTGATCGACGCCCCCGAGATGCTGAACTCCGATCCCTACGGCGCGTGGATCATCCGCGTCAAGGACGTCACCGACAAGGAAGAGCTGATGGACGCCGACGCGTACGAAGCTTTCTGCGCCGAGGAGGGCTAAATGGGAAGCTACGTTCCTGCAACCGCCGCCGAGCGGCGGGAAATGCTGCAGGCCATCGGGATGAGCTCCGAAAAAGAGCTCTACTCCGACGTTCCGGCTTCGATGCTGCTTGACCGGCCGCTGGACATCCCCGCCGGCATGAGCGAGCTCGAGGTCCGCGCCAAGATGGAAGCCATGGCCGCGAAAAACCGCGTCTATGACGTCGTCCTGCGCGGCGCCGGCGCCTATGACCACTACATCCCCAGCATTGTCAAGTATATTCCCGCGAAGGAAGAGTTCCTGACCGCCTACACGCCCTACCAGGCCGAGATGAGCCAGGGCATCCTCCAGTCCATCTTTGAGTATCAGACCATGATCTGCCAGCTCACCGGCATGGACGTCTCCAACGCCTCCGTATACGACGGCGCAACCGCCGCCGCCGAGGCTGCCGCCATGTGCCGTGACCGCAAGCGCACCGTGACCCTGATCTCCGCTTCCGTCCACCCCGACACCATCAACACCGTCCGTACCTACTGCTTCGGCACGGGTCATGAGCTGCGCGTCGTTCCCTGCAAGGATGGCCGTACCGATCCTGAGGCCCTCAAGGAAATGCTGACCCCCGACGTGGCCTCCGTGATCGTGCAGAGCCCGAACTTCTTCGGTCAGATCGAGGACGCCAAGGCCCTGGGCGAGCTCGTCCACGCCGCCAAGGCGCAGTACATCCTCTCCTTCAACCCCATCAGCCTTGCCATTATGGCCACGCCGAAGGAATGCGGCGCGGACATCGCCGTTGGCGAAGGCCAGCCCCTCGGCCTGCCGATGGCTTGGGGCGGCCCGTACCTGGGCATCATGACCGCCACCAGCCGCATGATGCGCAAGCTGCCCGGCCGTATCGTCGGCGAGACCACCGACGACGCCGGAAACCGCGCCTTCGTCCTCTCCCTGCAGGCCAGAGAGCAGCACATCCGCCGCGAGAAGGCCAGCTCCAACATCTGCTCCAACGAGGCGCTTTGCGCGCTGACCGCCGGCCTGTATCTGGCTGCAGTCGGTCCTGACGGTCTGCGCCAGGTCGCCAAGCAGTCGATGGCAAAGGCCCATTACCTTGCCGACGCTCTGTGCGCGATCCCCGGCGTCAGCCTCAAGTACAACGGCCCCTTCTTCCATGAATTCGTCACCGTCCTGCCCAAGCGGGACGAGGTCCTTGCCGCGCTGGACGAGGCCGGCATCCTGGGCGGTCTGCCCGTGGAGGAAGGCGTGCTCTGGTGCGCCACCGAGAAGGTGACCAAGGCCCAGCTCGACAAAGCTGTCGCCATCGTAAAGGAGGTGCTCGCATGAAGCTGATTTTTGAGAAGAGCATATCCGGCCGCAAGTCCAGTCTGCTGCCCGCGTGCGACGTGCCCGAGGTCGAGCTTGACGCCGCCTATCAGCGCCAGACCGAGCTTCCCCTGCCCGAGCTCTGCGAAACCGACGTTTCCCGCCACTATACCCAGCTCTGCCAGCGGGTCCACGGCGTGAACTGCGGCTTCTATCCCCTGGGCTCCTGCACCATGAAGTACAATCCCCGCATCAACGAGGAAATGGCTGCTCTGCCCGGCTTCACCTCCATCCACCCGCTCGCGCCCGCGGCCTCCGTCAAGGGCTGCCGCGAGGTGTACGAGACCGCCGCCCGCTATCTCTGCGAGATCTCGGGTATGGACGGCATGACCTTCCAGCCCGCAGCCGGCGCCCACGGTGAGTTCACCGGCGTCATGCTGATCAAGCAGTATCACGTTTCCCGCGGCGATACCGCCCGTACCAAGATCATCGTGCCCGACTCCGCCCACGGCACCAACCCCGCCACGGCGGCCATGTGCGGCTTCGAGGTCGTGAACATCGCCTCCGCCCCCAACGGCTGCGTCGATCTGGAGGCCCTCAAGGCCGTCCTCGGCCCGGACGTCGCCGGTCTGATGCTCACCAACCCGAACACCGTCGGCATCTTTGACGAAAACATCCTTGAGATCACCCGCCTGGTCCACGAATGCGGCGGCCTGTGCTACTACGACGGCGCGAACCTGAACGCCGTCATGGGCGTCGTCCGTCCCGGCGATATGGGCTTCGACTGCATCCACATGAACCTGCACAAGACCTTCTCCACCCCGCACGGCGGCGGCGGCCCCGGCGCAGGCGCCGTGGGCTGCAAGGAATTCCTCAAGGAGTTCCTGCCGAAGTCCGTCCTGATGGAGGGCGAGGGCAGCATTCAGGTCCGGATGTTCGAGGGCAACTTCCTCGTCGTCGTCCGCGCCCTGACCTATCTGATGACCCTTGGCCGCGAAGGTGTTCCCGAGGCCGCGATCAACGCCGTCCTCAACGCCAACTACCTGATGCGGAAGATCCAGGGCACCTTCGAGCCCGCCTTCGACCGCACCTGCATGCATGAGTTCGTCCTCGACCTCAGCGAGTTCAAGAAGGAGACCGGCGTCTCCGCTCTGGACGTTGCCAAGTCCCTGATCGACCGCGGCATGCACCCGCCCACAATGTACTTCCCGCTGATCGTCCACGAGGCCCTGATGCTCGAGCCCACCGAGACCGAGAGCAAGCAGACCCTGGACGAGGCCGCCGAGATCTTCCGCGATCTCTACAAGCTGGCCTTCACCGATCCCGAATACATGCACGCCGCGCCGCATCATGCCCAGATCGGCCGTCCCGACGAGGTCAAGGCCGCCCGCACCCCGATCCTTCGCTGGGAGCAGGCATGATCCGGCGGCTGCTGGTCTGTCGGAGCCGGGGGACCGACCCCTATGAAAACCTCGCCCTGGAGGAAGCCCTGCTTCACCGGGTCGGGGCAGGGGAGCTGATCCTCTATCTCTGGCAGAATGAACGCACCGTGGTCATCGGCAGAAACCAGAATCCCTGGAAAGAATGCAGGACCGCCCTCCTCGCGGAGGAGGGCGGTCACCTGGCCCGCCGCCTCTCCGGCGGCGGCGCTGTTTTTCACGACCGCGGAAATCTGAACTTCACCTTTCTCGTCCGCGAGAACGACTACGACGTTTCCCGCCAGCTCTCGGTCATCGAGACTGCCTGCCGGTCGCTGGGCATCCCCGTCGAGCGCTCCGGCCGGAACGATCTGCTGGCCGACGGCCGCAAATTCTCCGGCAACGCCTTCTGCAAGCACGAGGGCCGGTGCTATCACCACGGCACGCTGATGGTGGACGTAGATATGGAGATGGTCCAGCGCTACCTGAGCCCGTCGAAGGCCAAGCTGGCCGCCAAGGGCGTGGACTCCGTCCGCGCCCGGGTGGTGAATCTGAAGGAATTTGTTCCCGATCTGACCATCCAACGGCTTGCGTCCGCCCTCATCTCCGCCCTGCCTGCAGTCTACTCCGCAGGGGAGGGCATTCCGGCGATCCAAGATTTGGATCCGAAGGCCTTCGATCTCGGAGACCTGCGCGCGAAATACGCATCCGACGCCTGGCTCTACGGGCCGAAGCTGCCCTTTACGCTCTCCTGCGAGGACCGCTTCCCCTGGGGCGGCGTGGAGCTGGAGCTGAACGTCAACGAGGGTGTCATCCGTTTGGCGAAGGTCTACACCGACGCCCTGGACGAAACGCTCTCGCCCACCGTTGAGGCTGCCCTGACCGGCTGCCCCTGTCGGCTGCCGGAGCTGCGCGCCCGGCTGGAGGCCGCTGCCCCCGCCGTCAGCGGGGACCTGCTGGACCTGCTCCGCGCGGGCATATAAGAAAAATGGAGGAATCCCCATGAATCAATATGAAATCCTGATCATCGGCGCGGGTCCCGGCGGCTATGAGGCTGCCATCCACGCCGGCAAGCTCGGCAAGAAGGTCGCGGTCGTGGACTGCCGCGAGGCCGGCGGCACCTGCCTCAACCGGGGCTGCATCCCCACCAAGACCCTCCTGCACAGCTCCGAGCTCTACCACGAGATCCAGAACGGCGCCGCCATCGGCGTGACCGCCGAGACCGTCCGCGCCGACCTGCCCGCGATGTTCGCCCGCAAGAACGAGGTCACGGCCAAGCTCCGCGCCGGCATCGAGGCTCTGTTTAAGTCCGCGAAGGTCGATTTCCTGCGCGGCAAGGGCCAGATCGTCGGCCCGAACACCGTCACCGTCACGAACGACGAGGGCGTGCAGACCTATACCGCCGACGCCATCATCGCGGCCACCGGCTCCGTTCCCGCCCGTCCGCCCATCCCCGGCCTGGATCTGGAGGGCGTGATGACCTCCGACGAGCTGCTCGAGGGCACCGACCGCCTCTTTGACTCCCTGACCATCATCGGCGGCGGCGTCATCGGCGTCGAGTTCGCAACCTTCTTCACCGACCTAGGCTGCAAGGTCAACGTGGTGGAGGGCCTCGACCGTCTCCTGCCCAACATGGACAAGGAGCTCGGTCAGAACCTGGCTATGATCCTCAAAAAGCGCGGGGTCAACATCCAGACCAACGCCATGGTCGCCAAGGTCGAGAAGACCGAGACCGGCATGGCCGTCCACTACACCCAGAAGGACAAGCCCGGCGTCGTCGAGAGCGAGGTCGTCCTCTGCGCGATCGGCCGCAGCCCCTATTGGCAGGGCCTCTTCGCCGCCGGCATCGAGCCGGAGACCGAACGCCGCCGTCTGAAGGTGGACGAGCATTTCCGCACCTCCGTCCCCGGCGTCTGGGCCATCGGCGACGTCTCCTCCAAGGTCCAGCTCGCCCACGTGGCCACGGCCCAGGGTATCGCCTGCGTGGATGAGATCTGCGGCCTGACCCCGTCTCAGGACCTCAGCCTGGTCCCCGGCTGCATCTACTGCCGCCCGGAGATCGCCTCCGTCGGCCTGACCGAGGCCGAGGCCAAGGAGCGCGGCCTGAACGTCAAGGTCGCCAAGGGCCTGATGAGCGCCAACGGCCGCACCGTCATCGTGGACGGCGACCGCGGCTTTATGAAGCTGGTTGCGGACGCCGAGACCGGCAAGCTCCTGGGCGCCCACCTGATGTGTGAGCGCGCCACGGATATGATCTCCCAGCTCAGCGTGGCCATTGCCAACGGCCTGACCGTGGATCAGCTCCGCCTGCCCATCCGTCCGCATCCCACCTTCGAGGAAGCCATGACCGACGCGCTGGCCGATCTGAAAAAGAAGCTGGGCTGATTTCCATGCGCCGAAAGCCCGGCGCTTCCTGAAATCCATTTCACAGCGAACGCCCGCCCCGGGACCCTCCCGCGGCGGGCGCTCGCTGTACAAGGCTTTCCGGCAGGGCAAATTCGGAAAATTCACAAAAACCATTGAACCGCGCGACAAGTTGTGGTATAATACTCAGAGAATAACCAAATCTGCCGCCTTGCGGCGGCAATCCGGAATGTGCGAGGTTCCTATGCCAAACTATCAACGCTTTCAAACCATCTCCGCCGGCGCGCAGAACCGGTTCGACCCGGACAGCCCCGTCTGGGTCAGCCGCTACCGTCTGTCGCTCGACGCCGAGAGCGGCAAGCGCCTGCTGCAGGTGCGAATGGTCAACCTCTCTGATAAACGCCTGCGCCAGGTTTTCCTGCGCATCCGCTGCATAGAGGCGGAGACCCGCAAGGTCACAACGCTGGAGATGATCCCCCTGCCTGCCGTCCTGGTTCTGCCCGGACGGGCCTTCGGCGACGACAAGATCGTTGAGATCACCCCGCCGGATATCAGCTTCGTGGAGGCCTTTGTCCAGCGCGTCGTCTTTTCCGACGGCACTACCTGGAACGAGGAGAGTCCCCATAACTATCTGGCCTTTGCCGCGCCGGTCCCGGTGAAGACCGACGACCCGGACTACCGGCTCTACCGCGAGCGGGCGGAGCAGGGCGGCGTCCGCAACAGCTACTATTTCCACAGCCAGAAGGGCGTCTGGACCTGCACCTGCGGCCAGCCGAACGGCACGGCCTCCCTGCGCTGCGCCCACTGCGGCGCAGACCGCCTCTGGCTGGAGAAGAATATGGACCCTGAGTATCTCGAGCCTGCGCCGGCCCAGCCCCCGGTCCAGAATCCTGCCCCGGCCCAGTCCACCATGCCGATGGTCGTGCCCTTTATGACCGCCCCGCCGGTACCGTACCCGGACTACCCGCCCTATCCGGACACCCGGCCCGTTCCGCAGCCGGAGGAGGACGAAGAGGATTCCGACGAGGAGGACCAGACCTCCCATGCCGGACGCACGCTTGCCATTGCGCTGGCGGCGGTTTTGGCCCTCTGCATCGCCGTGTTCTGCGTTTTCAAGTTCCTGATGCCCTATCTGCGTTACCGGAACGCCCTGACCGCCCAGTCTGCGGGCGACTATCAGACCGCCGTTGCCATCTTCGAGGATCTGGGCGACTACAAGGACAGCGCGGACCGCATCAATCAGATCGCGCTTCAGAAGGTCCGGGCCGCCATGTCCGCCCAGGATTATGCCGGCGCTCTGCAGCTCCTGGAGCCCATCCGTTCTCTGGAAGGCGCGGAGGCCCTGCGGGCGGACTGCATCTACAGTCTCGGCGTGCTGGCCTTCAATGACGGCGATCTTGACCGGGCTCAGGCCTACGTGGACCAGCTTGCGGCGGAGTACCCCGAGTATGACGGTCTGCCCACCCTGCGCCAGTATTGCAGCTACAGTCTCGGCAATCGCCGCGCAGGCGAGGCCGCCGAGCTGACCGATCCGAACGAACGCATCCAGGCCTACGAGGATGCGATCTCCCGCTTTACCGAGGCGGGCGACTACTCCGACAGCGCAGACCGGATCCTCGAATGCCGCTTCCGCATCGGCGTGGAGCAGATGAACGCGGAGCAATTCCCCGCCGCCATCGATACCTTCACCCAGCTTGGCGACTACAAGCAGAGCCGCGAATACCGCTCCGACTGCATGTTCCGCTACGCCCAGACGCATCTGGACGGTACGGATCAGACCGCCATCGACTACCTTGAAACGCTGAGCGCCGAAGGCTACGAAGGGGCGCAGGAGCTGCTCGACCGCCTGAACGGCATCGGCTTCCGTTTCAATCTCTCTCTGAGCGCGGCAGTCAGCGACGCTGAGGTCAGCGTCGTGGCCAACCTCAGCAGCCTCTATATCCACTATGAGGTCGCCCGCAGCAGCGGCAGCGCGGTCCTGATCCTGGCCCGCTACACCATGCCTGACGGACGGCAGGGAAGAGCTATTCTGAACAGCGACGGCAGTGCCTCCGGCATGAAGCCCTGGGCCGCCATATTCCCCACGGACTGCACGACCAGCGGCTACGTCAAGCTTGAATTCTTTGATTCCCAACGGGGCGAGGTCGAGCCGCTGCAGGCCATCTCCTTTGAATACCGTTATCAGCAGTCCTCCCAGCCCGACTCCGGCAACGGATGAGACCTCTGCGCTATGCCTTCGCGCCGATGGAGGGCATCACCGGAAAGATCTTCCGCGAGATCCACGCGGCGCACTTTCCGGGGATCGACCGCTACTGCCTGCCCTTCTTTTCCCCGACGGAGGTCCACGTGCTCACGCCCCGGCAGAAGCGGGAGCTGGAGCCGGGACCTTTGTCCTGTGCGCGTCTGCTGCCCCAGCTTTTGACGAAATCGGCGGATGATTTCCTCTGGTGCGCCTCCGCCATTGCCGATCTTGGCTATGGGGAGATCAACCTGAACCTCGGCTGTCCCTCCGGCACCGTGGTCTCAAAGGGCAAGGGCGCGGGGATGCTCCGCGATCCTGACGCCCTGGATCGCTTTCTGGATGCCGTTTTCTCCCGCTGCCCGATCCCGATCTCGGTCAAGACGCGGATCGGGCTGGAGGATCCGGCGGAGTTTTCCGCGATCCTTGCGGTTTTGAACCGCTATCCGATCTGCGAGCTTACCGTCCACCCGCGCACGCGGCGCGAGCTCTATGCCGGTCCGGTCCACACGGAGGCCTTTGCAGAGGCGGTCCGGACTGCTGCCGCCCCGCTTTGCTGCAACGGGAACTTATTCACGCCTTCCTGCGTCCAAAGCGTAACGGAGGCCTTCCCGACGGTGGGCGGCGTGATGCTGGGCCGCGGTCTGCTGGCAGACCCGGCGCTCGCGGTCCGCTGCAAGGGCGGCGAACGGACCCGCGCGGACTTGCTCGCTTTCCACAACGACCTCTGCGCGGCCTATCTGACCGCGATGCACCCCAATCAGGCGGTGCTGCCCAAGCTCAAGGAGCTTTGGGCCTATCTGCGCCTCCTGTTTCCGGAGGACGGAAGCTGGAAGCAAATGAAAAAGTGCAAAACCTGGGCCGAGTTTTACCCGATCACCCAGGAGTTGTTACAAAACCGACCCCTGCTCGCGGAGGCGGATTTCCTGCGGATCGACCAGACCGAGGCTGCCGTCTGCGCAGAAAACCACAGTCGTTAACAAACAAAAGGAGGATCACCCATGTTTTGCCCACAATGCGGAATGCAAATCCCGGACCAATCCAAATTCTGCCCCGGCTGCGGCGCTACGCTGACGGACGAGGTGAAGGCCGCCGTCCAGCAGCCCCAGTCCTTTGAGCAGCCGGCGCAGCCCCAGACCTACGCCCAGCCCTATGACCAGCAGGCTTACGCCCAGCAGCAGACCTACGCCCAGCAGCAGACCTACGCCCAGCAGCAGACCTACGCCCAGCCGGGCTTCGATCCCTATGCCGCCCCCGTTGCGGTGCAGACCCGAAAGAAGAAGTCCAAGAAGCCGCTGTTTATCACCATCGGCGCCCTCGTTGCCGTGGCGGCTCTCGTCGTCGGCGCATGGCTGCTCTTCTTCCGCGGCAATTCCTTTGACGGCCCCCTCGCCCCGATGCTTGAGGCTGCCGACAAATCCATGGCCGCTCTGGAGGACTACACCGACGAGCTGCCCAACCTGAATAAGATCGTGGAAAACCTCCGCGCGTTCGAGAACTCCGAAACTGCCCGCGTCTCCATCACCATGGACGTTGACTCCAGTTGGGGCGGAAAGAAAACGATCAATTACGGCCTCAAAATGGATCGGGATGCCGGCCGGTATCAGCTCGACCTGACCGTCAACGTGCCCAAAGGCGAGTTCGGCACGTCCGAGCTTCCCGTTTCCGTCTACGTTGACGGCGAGAATCTCCTGCTTGCCAGTGAACCGCTGCTCGGCGACGAGGTTCTGAGCCTGCCGCTCAAGGACTTCGGCAAGGAGTGGAACAAGTCCCCGCTGGCTGCCATCACCGGCGTCAAGCTGCCCGAAACCCTTTCCATCCCCGAGCTGACCTCGGATTCCGTGCCGAAGATGCTGGAAAAGACCTTCGGGGACGACTGGGAGGAGTTTGAAGAGAGCGTTGAGATGACGGAGGATAAAAACGACAAGCGCTTCTCCGACCTGGGCACCGCTTACGTCGTCAGCTATGACGAGGATCTGCTCGAGGAGCTTACCAAAACGGCGGAGAAAAACATGAACGCACTCTCCGATATCGAGGAGCCCAGCGATCTGGAGAAGATCGACTTTGAAGAAGTGATCGCCAGCGCCATCGTGATGGGCATTCGGGAGGCTGCCGGTCAGATCGAGGAGCTGACCTACTGCACGAACGACGACAACTGCATGGTCGGCCTCTACGTGAAGACGGAGGACGGCGATTTTGAACTCCGCCTCGAGGGCGAGGAAAATCCCTGGGAGGAGATCGTTTTCAACGCGGACGGCGAGAAGGGCAGGATCACGACGAAGATCTCCGACGGCGAGCTGACCATCACCGGCTTGGACCCCGACTACCCCGAGGAGGCAGTCACCATCACCTACCGGGATTCTGACGGCTCCATCACGCTTTCGCACGGCGGCGACGTCATCAGCGATGCGGTCAAGCTGGTTCCCACCGACGACGGCTTCCGCGTGAGCAGCAAGAGCAATTGGAGCGATGGGGACTACTACTCCAGCACCTCTGAATCCGTTGAATTCTCCACCGACGTCGGCTCGATCTCCGCGCCTGCCGGAAAGGTGACCAACCTGCTCTCCCTGAGCGTGCCGGAGCTTCAGGCGCTTGCCCAGCGGATCTCTCAGAACGCCTCCGGCCTTGAGATCTTCGGCGATCTCTTTGATGATATCTTCTGATTCGCCGTTCGTTCCCATTCCCACACGGTATCCCAAACACAGGAAAAGGAGGACTACTTATGTTCTGTCCACACTGCGGAAAGCAGATCCCGGATGGCTCCAAATTCTGCACCGCCTGCGGCGCCGTAATGACTGACGAGGTCCGCGCTGCGGTTCAGCAGCCGCAGCAGAGCGATCCCCAACCCTACGCCCAGCAGCCCTATGAGCAGCAGGCTTACACCCAGCAGCCCTACACCCAGCAGCCCTACGCCCAGCAGCCCTATGAGCAGCAGGCTTACACCCAGCAGCCCTACGCCCAGCAGGGCTATGCCCAGCAGCCCTATGAGCAGCAGGCCTATGCCCAGCCGGGCTTCGATCCCTACGCCGCTCCGGCTGCGGTAGAGACCAAAAAGAAGAAGTCCAAGAAGCCCCTGTTCATCACCCTCGGCGCTCTTGTCCTGGTTGCGGCCCTGGCGGTCGGCGCCTGGTTCCTCTTCTTCCGCAACAAGGGCAATTCCTTCGAAGGCCCCCTCGCCCCCATGATGGAGGCTGCCGACAAGTCCATGGCGGCTCTGGAGGACTACACCAAGGATCTGCCCAACCTGAACAAGATCGTGGAAAACGTCCGCGAGATGGAAAAAGCCGGGAAGGTTCACCTCGGCATGAGCGCAAACGCCACGGGCAGTAAAATCGATCTCGGTATGGATCTGGACGCAGACCAGGGCAAGTATAAGCTGAGCGTGAACCTGAACGCGCCCGGCGCAAACGGCGAAGCCGTTCAGATCCCGCTGACGGTCTTCCTGGACAACGAGCAGCTTCTGCTCGCCTGCGAGCCCCTGTTTGGCGACGAGATGCTGAGCCTGCCGCTCAAGGATTTCGGCAAGCAGTGGAACCGGTCGGCATTTGCTGCGGCCACCGGCGTCAAGCTGCCTGAGGATCTGTCCATGCCCGAGCTGACCCGGGACTCCCTGTCCAAGATGCTGGAAAAGGTCTTCGGCGACGAGTGGAAGGCCTTCACCGACAGCGTCAAGATGACCGAGGACAAGAACGATAATCGCTTCTCCGGCCTCGGCACGACCTATACCGTCTCTTATGACAAGGATAAGCTGAACGCGCTGGCGGAAAAGGCGCAGGCCAATCTGGATCAGCTCACGCAGATGGAGGATCCCAGCGCACTGCAAAACCTTGATCTGGAGAAGCTGCTCGCCAGCGCCTATCTGGCAGCGATCCGGCAGAGCGCCGAATCGATCGAGGATCTGCGCTACTGCATCGACGGCGAAGAGCGGATGGTCGCCCTCTACGCCAAGGGAGACGGCAATGAGGTCGAGCTCCGTCTGGACGGCGAAAAGAACCCCTGGGAGCACGCCGTGATCCAGGCCAACGGCGAGACCATTGAGATCGCCTCCAAGATTGCCGACGGCAAGCTGACCCTGACCGCAACCAATCGGAAGGAGCCGGACCACGCCATCGGTTTCACCTATCAGGATTCTGACGGCGTGATCACGGTCCTCCAGGACAACGAAAGCCAGAACAACGAAAGCCAGGGTCAGCCGTTTGAAGCCGTTGCCGGCGGCGTTGTGAATATGGACTACAAGCTGGTCCCCGCAGACGGCGGCTTCCGCCTTTCGGCGACCGGCAAGGATGAATACTCGGATCAGAGCATCGTCCTGGACGTCACCGGCAAGCCTGCCGATCTCACTGCGCCCACCGGAAAGACGACCAACGTTCTCTCCCTGTCTCTTCCCGAGCTTCAGGATCTTGCCAATCGGGTTACGGCCAACGTATCCAAGCTCGGAGCGCTCGGGAGCATTTTCACTTCCATCGGAGGCGGCAGCGGCTACGCCACAGCGGATGGCGAAGTTGCGGGGCACTACGTGGTCGATCTGGATGCTCTGATCGAATCGATGAAGGCGTCCGGGGAGGTCGAAGGTATGAGCGACGAAATGCTCCGGACTGCGCTGGAGTCCGCCGGCATGAGCGAAGATACGATCACCCTCGACATCAGCGAGGACGGCACCTTCACGATGAACTTCATGGACGAAAACATCGAAGGCACCTGGGAGATGGACGGCTCCGCTCTGACTCTGACCGCAGATGACGAGCCGTTGCAAGTCACCTATGCCGACGGCGTGATTACCATGGCAGGAGGCGAAATCGGCATGGATCTGGTCTTCATCCGGAAATAATCCTGCGTTCGCCAAAATCAAAACCACCACTTCCGTGGTGGTTTTGATTTTGGAAAAATTTTTCTGCATTTTCCACAAATTTTCTTGACTATTTTCGTGGAAGCTGTTATAATACGAATCTGCGTGGGCTTCTATGCCCAAATGCGCCCTTTTTATGCTGTCTGATGGGAAAAAGCCTTCTTTTGATCCGTGACAGCATGAGGCGCTTTCCGGTATGACGTGCCGGAACGGCTGCGTGAAGCGCAGCACAATTCAATGAACCCTTTCATTGAATGCAGGATCAGATTCCCGGAGGTGCGAAGGTTGCTCAGCGAGCTGAAAAATTCCCCGAAGGTCGTCGGCGTCAAGCAGCTTCGCAAGGCACTGAACAGGGGAGAGCTCCTGCGCGTCTTCCTGGCCTCCGACGCCGATCCGGCGCTCACGGCTCCCATTGCGGAGCAGGCTGAGGCCGAAGGCGTTCGGGTTGATTGGGTTTCCACCATGCGCGAGCTCGGCACGGCCTGCGGCATTGCCGTCGGGGCCAGCGCGGCGGGGCTGCGCAGACCGGAAGGCTGAGGCTTTCCGTTTCCATTCGTCGTCTGCGGAATCAAATCTTTGATTCCCGGATATAATAACCGGGCAAGCCCGGAATTTTCAAGGAAAGGAGACAAATATGCCTACTTTTAACCAGCTGGTTCGCAAGGGCCGCGAGATGTCCACCTACAAGTCCACCGCTCCCGCCCTGCAGAAGGGTATGAACACCATCAAGAACCACACCACCGATCTGCCGTCCCCCCAGAAGAGAGGCGTCTGCACCGCTGTCCGTACCTCCACCCCCAAGAAGCCGAACTCCGCGCTCCGTAAGATCGCCCGTGTTCGTCTGACCAACGGCTACGAGGTCACCGCCTACATTCCCGGCGAAGGCCACAACCTGCAGGAGCACTCCGTGGTTATGATCCGCGGCGGTCGTGTTAAGGACCTCCCCGGCGTTCGTTACCACATCATCCGCGGTACGCTCGATACCCAGGGCGTTCAGGGCAGAATGCAGGCCCGTTCCAAGTACGGCGCCAAGCGGCCCAAGGCTGCCAAGAAGAAGTAATTCTTCACCCGCACAATGAAATTTTTGCCTTGTGACAAGGCAAGACCCTTGCCATGAGTTGATATAGATCGTCGGATCTGTACGCCTCAGGCAAGCACCGACAGAGGGTGAAAGTCCCCCTGAAGTACCTATGAAATCATTATTATATGAAGGAGGGAAGCGAAGTGCCCAGAAGAGGTAATGTTCCCAAGAGAGAAGTTCTCCCGGATCCGATTTACAATTCCGTTCTGGTTACCAAGCTCGTCAACAGCATCATGCTCGACGGCAAGAAGGGCGTTGCCCAGAAGGTCGTCTACGGTGCCTTTGAACTTGTCGAACAGAAAACCGGCAAAAACGGTTTAGAGGCGTTCCAGCAGGCGATGGAAAACATCATGCCCGCTCTGGAAGTCAAGTCCCGCCGCGTCGGCGGCGCCACCTACCAGGTTCCTCTGGAGGTCAAGCCCGAACGTCGTCAGACGCTCGGCCTGCGTTGGATCACCACCTATTCCCGCAAGCGCAGCGAGAAGACCATGCGCGAGCGCCTGGCCGGTGAGATCATGGACGCCTGCAACAACACCGGCGCGTCCGTGAAGAAGCGCGAAGATACCCACAAGATGGCGGAAGCCAACAAGGCTTTCTCCCACTTCCGCTGGTAATTACCGCCCCGATCGGAACACAGGAGTTGTACCATGCCGAGACAATATTCTCTTGAGAATACGCGGAACATCGGCATCATGGCGCATATTGACGCCGGTAAAACCACCACCACCGAGCGCATCCTGTTCTACACCGGCCGCACCTACAAGCTGGGTGAGACCCACGAGGGCACGGCCACGATGGACTGGATGGAGCAGGAGCAGGAGCGCGGCATCACGATCACGTCTGCCGCGACCACCTGCATCTGGAAGGATTGCCGCATCAATATCATCGACACCCCGGGTCATGTGGACTTCACTGTCGAGGTGGAGCGCAGCCTGCGCGTGCTGGACGGTGCCGTCACCGTTCTGTGCGCCAAGGGCGGCGTAGAGCCGCAGACCGAGACTGTCTGGCGTCAGGCCGACAAGTACGACGTTCCCCGAATGGTGTACGTCAACAAGATGGACATCACGGGCGCGAACTTCTTCAACGTCCTCAAGATGATGCACGAGCGGCTGAAGTGCAACGCAGTCCCGATTCAGCTCCCCATCGGAGCCGAAGCGGAATTCCGAGGCGTCATCGACCTGATTCGCATGAAGGCCAACGTCTTCTATGACGAGTTGGGCAAGGACGTGCGCGAAGAAGAAATCCCCGCAGACCTGCGGGATCAGGCCGAGGAGTACCGCGACCATCTGCTCGAAGCCCTCTCCGAGGAGGACGACGAGCTCATGGAGCTCTATCTCTCCGGCGAGGAGGTCCCCGAAGACCTCATCCACAAAGCCATTCGCAAGGCTACCATCGGCGTTCGCATGGTCCCTGTCACCTGCGGTACTTCCTACCGCAACAAGGGCGTGCAGGAGCTCTTGGACGCCATCGTGCGGTACATGCCCTCTCCGCTGGATAAGAAGGGCGTGACCGGCGTCAACCCGAAGACCGACAAGGAGGAGTTTCGTCCCGCATCGGACGATGCCCCCTTCTCCGCCCTGGCCTTCAAGATCGCCACCGATCCCTACGTCGGCAAGCTCTGCTTCTTCCGCGTCTATTCCGGCACGCTGGAGAAGGGCAAGACGGTCATGAACACCACCAAGGGCACCCGGGAACGCCTGAGCCGCATTCTTTTGATGCATGCCAATCACCGCGAGGATCTTGAGGCCGTCTATTCCGGCGACATTGCCGCTGCCGTGGGTGTGAAGAACACCACCACCGGCGATACCTTCGCGGACGAGAAGCATCCCATCATCCTGGAATCCATGGTATTCCCGGAGCCTGTCATCCGGGTCGCCATCGAGCCCAAGACCAAGGCCGGTCAGGAAAAGCTCGGCCTTGCCCTCATGAAGCTGTCCGAGGAAGACCCCACCTTTAAGACCTACACGGACGACGAAACCGGTCAGACCATCATCGCCGGCATGGGTGAGCTCCATCTGGAGATCATCGTGGACCGTCTGCTGCGGGAGTTCAAGGTGGAGGCCAACGTCGGCACGCCGCAGGTCGCCTACAAGGAGACCGTCACCAAGATCGCCGACGTGGACGAGCGCTACGTTCGTCAGTCCGGCGGCAAGGGGCAGTACGGCCACGTCAAGATCAAGGTCGAGCCCAATGAGTCCGGCAAGGGCTATGAGTTCGTCAACGCGATCGTGGGCGGCGTCATTCCCAAGGAGTTCATCCCCGCCGTGGATCAGGGCATTCAGGGCGCCATGCAGGCCGGTGTGCTTGCGGGCTACCCGGTCGTGGACGTCAAGGTGACGCTCTATGACGGCTCCTTCCACGAGGTCGACTCGTCTGAGCTGGCCTTCAAGATCGCCGGCTCCATGGCCTTCAAGGAGGCCTGCCGCAAGGCAAGCCCGGTCATTCTGGAGCCCATCATGAAGGTCTCCGTCACCGTGCCCGAGGACTATATGGGCGACGTCATGGGCGACATCTCCGGCCGTCGCGGAAATATCCTGGGCATGGAGCCCCGCAACGGCTCCACGCAGATCGACGCCAACGTCCCGCTCAGCGAGATGTTCGGCTACGCGACGAACCTGCGCAGCCGTACCCAGGGTCGAGGCACCTACACCATGGAGCCCAGCCATTACGTTCAGCTGCCACGGAGCATTCAGGATGAAATTATGCTCAAGCGCGGCAGATTCTGAGCAATGTTGAAAATTCTCGGCATTTTCAAAAAATAATGCTTGTATTTTCAGGCGACATGTTGTAAAATGCATTATGTCTGAATATATGGGCAAGTCATTGACTTACAACTTTACAGGAGGAAAACATCCATGGCAAAGCAGAAATTCAATAGAACCAAGCCCCATGTCAATATCGGCACCATCGGCCATATTGACCACGGCAAGACCACTCTGACCGCGGCCATCACCAAGTATCTGGCTATGTTGGGCGGCGCTGAGTACACTGACTACTCTTCCATCGATAAGGCTCCCGAAGAGAGAGAGCGCGGCATCACCATCAACACTGCTCACGTTGAGTATGAGACTGCTGCCCGCCACTACGCCCACGTCGACTGCCCGGGCCACGCCGACTACATCAAGAACATGATCACCGGCGCTGCTCAGATGGACGGTGCGATCCTGGTTATCGCTGCCTCCGACGGCCCCATGGCTCAGACCAAGGAGCACCTGCTGCTCGCCCGTCAGGTCAACGTTCCTTCCGTTCTGGTTTTCCTGAACAAGTGCGACCAGGTTGACGACGAAGAGCTGCTCGAGCTCGTTGAGATGGAAGTCCGCGAGACCCTCGACTTCTACGGCTTCCCCGGCGACGACACCCCGATCATCCGCGGTTCCGCTCTGAACGCTCTGGTTTCCGAGTCCACCGATCCCAACGCCCCCGAGTACGCCTGCATCAAGGAGCTCATGGACGCTGTCGATACCTGGATCCCCACCCCCGCCCGTAACGACGACATGCCCTTCCTGATGCCCGTTGAGGACGTCTTCACCATCTCCGGCCGCGGCACCGTTGCCACCGGTCGTGTCGAGCGTGGTGTCATCAAGAAGATGGAGCCCGTCGAGATCGTTGGCCTGTCCGACGAGAAGAAGAACACCGTTGTCACCGACATCGAGATGTTCCACAAGCTGCTTGACTTCGCTGAGGCCGGCGACAACATCGGCGCTCTGCTCCGCGGCGTTGACAAGAAGTCCATCGAGCGCGGCCAGGTTCTGGCGAAGCCCGGTTCCATTCATCCCCACACCAAGTTCAAGGGCCAGGTTTACGTCCTGACCAAGGAAGAAGGCGGCCGTCATACCCCGTTCTTCAACAACTATCGCCCCCAGTTCTACTTCCGTACCACCGACGTGACCGGCATCATCTCCCTGCCCGAAGGCGTTGAGATGTGCATGCCCGGCGACAACGTCGACATGGACGTCGAGCTGATCACCCCGATCGCCATTGAGAACGGCCTCCGCTTCGCTATCCGCGAAGGCGGCAGAACCGTCGGCTCCGGTGTCGTCATCGCCATCAACGAGGACTAATCCGAATCGGCTGATTTGCACAACCAATCGCCCCGGCTCATCGAGCCGGGGCGATTTTTTCTACATTCCCGCATGAGCCACGCCAATTATGCAACAAAATATTCCGCACGGTGAAACTTTTTTCCGCCTCCCCTCGACACTAAGGGTGTTCCCATACAAAAACAACGGAGGAAGAAATGACAGAAGCTAAATTGGTCCAGCAGCTCCAATGCGGCGAAGAGTCCGCGTTGGAGGCGCTGATCCGCCGCTACTCGGCATACGTTGTGGCGGTCATACACAGCCGCGGCAGGGGAATCCTGACCGCAGAGGATGAGGAAGAGCTTGCCTCGGACGTCTTTCTCGCCCTCTGGGACGGGGCGGACGCGATCCGGGGCGAAACGCTTCGTCCCTGGCTTGCGCAGGTCGCCGTCTACAAGACCGTGGACCGCCTCCGACGGCACAAAATCAGTCTGCCGATGACAGATTCCACGGCCGTCGCCCCGGACACCGTCGGCGAAGCGCTGGAAGAACAAGAAGACGTTCTCGCCCTGAGAAAGGCTCTGGGCTCCCTGTCGGACGTGGATCGGGAGATCTTCCGGCGCTTCTATGCCCTGGATCAGACTACCGGTCAGATTGCGTCCGGGATGAGCCTTCCGGCAGCGACGGTTCGCACGCGCCTCCGGCGAGGACGCAGAAAGCTCAAGCTCCTGTTGGAGGAGCAAGCATCGGGAGGGAGATGAGACCATGAAGCATATTGACAGCCTGCTGCGGAAGGCCGAAGTCTGGGAGAAGACCTCGGTCCCCGCCCCGGATCAGGTCCCGCCGCTTTCCCCGGCGCGGGAGGAGCAAATTCTGACCCGCACGCTCAGCGCCGTTCGACGCCGCGCTGCGGGAGGCGGAACAGACGCACCCGCAGAATCAGAACGGGAGGTTCATCCAATCATGGCAAAACGTCCGAGTTATAAACGAAACTGGCTTGCAGGCGCGTCTGCGGCGGCAGCCGTCATCCTGCTGATCGCCGGGCTGTGGTTCTTCCCGAGACGCGGCGAGGCTGACCCCGGGTCCGCCGCGACAAGTCCCAACAGCGCAGCGGAAGTCTCCGCCCCGTCCGCGACGGACACCGGCTGGAGGATCGAGCCGGATATCGAGCCCGACGTCCAGGCAGCCATCGACGCCCGGGAATCCGGTCTGTTCTGGAAGGTGGACCCCGCTCTGCCCGATGCTGACAATCTTGCCCTCTGGTCGTTCCGGTCTTTTGATTGCAGAGCCCTCTGGCCGGAGCTCCGCGCCGCCGTGTTCCCCGATGCGACAGACACGGCGCCTGCGGAGGAAACAGAAAACTTCACGCGCTATCGCTTGGAAATCGACGGAAAGGCCGTGTGGGTGGACGTCGGCGCGGACTTCATCCAGCTCGACGGCGAGATCAAAAACCGTCGGGTGTTCCACCTCAAGCAGAAGGTCGTTCTCGACTATGTCGACCGGATCCAGGTATGGTTCGCAGCACGGACCGGCCTCGAGCTGGTTCCATGGGACGGACCGATCGGAACCATTCATCCCGCCAAGGCCTATACGCTTTCCCTCGACGGTCTCCCGGTCAACCCGAACACAAGTCACCAATCGCAAGGTGTTTCGTTCAGTGCTCTGTGCGCATGGAGAGATGGCTTCGTCAGCCTGACCGTACCGATCGAAGCCGTGGAACGGACGAAGGCCCTGCATCCGGACGGCTCCCTGACGGGGGAGGACCTGCGCCTGGCAGCAGCTCTTACCACGCAGGAAACCGTGCAGACTGCGAAGAACTCGACAGTCGTTGACGTCCTCCGCACCTGCCGCCTGACCTATGGGCTCGACCTGGAGCAGAATACCATCCTGCCGATCTATACCGTGACCGGAAAGCGCTACGTCGTGATCCGGCAAGCGGACGGAACGGACCGCTCGGAGATACAGGAACTGGAGTACCGGTTCCACGCGATCACCGGCGAGCTGCTCAACGGAAAGGACGGATTCTGATCCTATCAATTCAATTAAATAGATAATTGAATCTGACGTTGGAGGGAGCTTGCGATGTTTTCCTTTTATTTGAAAAAGCTGATCCCCTGTCCGGCGACCTGGGTCGGCGCGGTCATTCTCTTTCTGTCCATGCTCTTCGTGTTTGCGGACTATCGGCACCCAGACCCCGAGCTGATTTATTTCTTCCAGTCCGCAATGTCCCTTGGGATCACGCACTGGTTTCTGCCGGTCGCCACGGTGCTTCCGATCTGTTACGTCCGCTATGCGCTTGAGCAGGGCGCAGCATGGCAGTTCCCGCTGCTGCGTACTTCGCCGCTGCGATACTCCGTGGGCGGGCTTCTGGCTGCTTTTGTATCCGGCGCATGGATCGTCGTGCTCGCATCTGCCCTGTTCGTGCTGTTCCTCTACCTGGCCTATGCATACCCGGGCAGCCTTTCGCTTCAGTCCGTTCTGTCTGCGGGGCCGTTCTATGCCCGACTGCCCCGGATCGTGTTTTTCCTGCTCTTAGTGGCTGTTCTGGCCGGATGCGGCGGCATGTATGCCGCCATCTCCTACGCCGTTTCGGGCTTCTGCCGGAATCAGTATATCTGTGCGGCTTCGCCGATGCTGCTCTATTTCGCAGCGACCTATTCCACGCAGTATCTGGTCTATTACCGCAAATTTGTGGCAGGAACGGTCCCGCCGCTGAGGAAAGACTGGATCTCCTACCTCGATCCGGCCATGCTGCCGGTGGGCCTTGGCTCGAACATGGAGAACGGACCGGAGGGCGGGCTGGTGTATTATGCTGTCTATCTCTCGGCGGTGCTCCTGGTCTGCGGCGGCCTGTTCCACCTTCGGCTGCGAAGGAGGCTGAAAAATGGGTGAGCTCCTTTCCCTGACGCGGAACAGTCTGCGGCGTCAGCTCGGGCGGCCGCGGGTCGTTGTCGCGCTCCTGCTCACGGTCTGCTGCTCGCTTCTGGCCTTTTTCGAGGTGCCGGCCTACCTGGCGGCACACGACGCTCGGCTGCAGGCGCTGGAACCGTTTATCTTCCTCTTCGCCGGCGTCCGCCCGGAGCTTCCGGTGCTCTCGGTCTTTTTGGTGCTGGCAGGCGACGCGCCGTTCTTCCACACCGGTCTGGACAGCACCCTGAGCCGCACGACCAGGCGAAAGTGGCTGCTCGCACAGCTCACAGCGGTCTTGGTTCTGACCCTGCTTTGGCTGATTTCCTTCCTGCTCTGTTCTCTCTGCCTGTTCGGAAGAGACCTGCTTTCTTTGGATAATCGGTGGAGTGCGCTTGGCAGAGTCCTGGCGCGGACCGGACGCGGCGAAGCGGCGGGGTTTGGTCTCGGGGCAAAGCCCAGCATGGATCTGATCCAGGGCCGGACACCGATTGGGGCCTTCGGCGTGATCCTCCTGCTCAATGGACTGCAATACGTCTGCATTGCCATGTGGTGCTTGACGCTGAACCTTTGGACAAAGCGGAGCTACGGCAGCGTCCTGCTGGTGGTTTTCTGGCTCCTGCGCCGGGTCGGGGCAAGCGGCGACGGATGGCGTGTCCTGAACTGGCTGAATCCAATCGGACTGACCGCGCTCGGCGCCTGGGACGTCCAGCCGCGAACTGCCCTGCGGATCGGCGGAATCTTCGTGCTGGAGGTCGCCGCGCTGTGGTTCTTCTCCATGCGCCGCTTCCGCCGCATGGACGTGACGAAGTAGGGCGAAATACGATGGAATTGCCTGGCGGATTCCCCCTCCGGTCGCCCCTCGCGCTGAATCTCGCAATCATCCTCCCCATCAGCCTCGGCTGACGGCTCATTCGCTGGAAGAAAAGGAGAAGCCTATGATCATCCTGAAAAACGTATCGAAGACCTTCCAGGACAAGACTGTCCTGCAGAAGACGGATCTGACCGTGGAAAGCGGGACCATCACCGGGTTCATTGGGCGCAACGGCTCCGGGAAGACCGTGCTGTTGAAGCTGATCTGCGGACTGCTGCTGCCCACGACCGGGACGGTTACGGTGGACGGGGTGCAGGTCGGCCGGGACCGCGACTTTGCCCCCGATGCCGGGGTGCTGATCGAGACGCCGAGCTTCATCCACTACGAATCCGGCCTGCGAAACCTCCGCGACTTGGCGGCGATTCGCAGGAAGATCAGCGTGGAGCAGGTGAAGGACGCGATTTGTCTGGTTGGTCTGGACCCGGAGGACAAGAAGCGGGTCGGGAAGTACTCCCTCGGTATGCGGCAGCGGCTCGGCATCGCCCAGGCCATCATGGAGGACCCGTCGCTGATCATCCTCGACGAGCCGATGAACGGCCTGGACAAAGAGGGCGTAGAGGAAATGCGCGTCCTCTTCTCGAACCTGCGCGGCGAGGGCAAGACGATCCTGCTCGCCTCCCACTCCGCCGAGGACGTCGATCTGCTCTGTGACGCAGTCTACGAGCTTGACAAGGGCCGAATGGAACGGGTGCGGTAGCAGCTCCGTTGCCGGTCCAAAGAAAAGGCGTTGTCTCAAAACAGCGATAACAAGCTGGATTGAGGCAACGCCTCTTTTTGTGCGATTGGGTGCGGAGAGTTGGCTGACAAGGGG
>JAEEGG010003631.1_pt1 | contig 38367 bp, 30 predicted proteins | sample 9134161 | NCBI WGS metagenome assembly JAEEGG01 (sample SAMN16246543, study PRJNA631951) | gut metagenome | biome: gut microbiome; feature: rumen; material: CR-attached | host: Bos | place: Iran: Karaj | collected 2018-10 | reverse complement strand
ATATCTTTTCGCCTTAAGCTTGTATTTAATACTTTTTAACAATCAATCTTGCTACTTTATTCTTTTAAGTGGGAAAAACCGATGGAAAAAGCTATTTTGCCTCTGGTGTTGGAACTTCGCTAAGGTCTGGTTGAGGGAAGTCTTCTTTTAACACTTCGAGCAGTAATTGAAGGGCGCGGAAAGTGGCACGCGAAACGTTGATGTCACGACCATCGTTCTCTGTGAGCTTTACCGTTTTCATCTCGCCTTTCTTACCAGCGGCAATCCATATTGTTCCGACAGGATGCTCAGGTGTACCGCCACCAGGACCTGCAACGCCTGTTGTTGCAATGGCATAGTCGGTATTAAGTACCTCGCAAACACCCTCTGCCATACTTATTGCAACTTCCTCACTTACAACGGTCTTTTCCTCGATAAGCTCTTCCGGAACATTGAGAAGACTCTTCTTCACTTCCTCGCTATAAGCCACGATACCACCTGTGAAATAAGCACTTGCCCCAGGCATGAGAGTTATGGATTCTGCCACCTTGCCTGATGTGCAGCTCTCGGCAGTTGCGAGCGTTTTACCTGATTCATAGAGGAGAAACAAAATCTCTTTACTTAAAACCTTATTTTCGAACTGCATAACTAATTCTGTTTATTCAAATGTTACTTTTGAGAATGCCGGTACCTCGATACCGCAGAAGTCCTTGTCTTTCAACTTATAAGAACCAACCACGCCAATCATAGCGGCATTATCTGTCGTGTATGAGAACTTAGGAATGTAGATGGTCCAACCAAATCGCTTTGCGTGGTCGTGGAAAGCATTTCTAAGACCGTTGTTTGCTGAAACACCACCAGCTACGGCCACGTGTTTTATTCCTGTTTGCTTTACCGCCAAACGGAGTTTCTTCATCAGGATATCAACAACCGTCCATTCCAATGAAGCTGCTATGTCTTCCTTGTGATGCTCCACGAAATCCGGATCTTCCTTAACCCATTTCTGAAGTGAATAGAGGAATGATGTCTTCAAGCCAGAGAAGGAATAATCAAGTCCTGGGATATGTGGTTCTGCAAACTGATATGCCTTCGGATTACCCTGACGGGCAAGTCTGTCGATAATAGGACCACCAGGATATCCAAGTCCCATAACCTTTGAACACTTATCTATAGCCTCACCAGCAGCATCATCGATTGTCTGGCCGAGTACCTCCATATCGTTATAGGCATTCACCTTGACAATCTGAGAGTTACCTCCTGAAACCAACAAACAGAGGAAAGGGAAGGGTGGGGCGTTATCCACAATCTTATATCCGCCCTCGGCTGTCTCATCTTCCACTCTTTCCTGAATGAAATGAGCCATTACGTGTCCCTGAAGGTGATTGACGTCAATCATAGGAATGCCAAGTGAACGTGCGAAGCCCTTTGCAAAGCTTACTCCTACAAGGAGCGAACCCATAAGTCCGGGACCTCGAGTAAATGCAACAGCCGACAGCTCTTCTTTTTTCACGCCTGCCTGTTTTAGAGCCTGATCAACTACAGGAACCACATTCTGCTGATGTGCTCGTGAAGCCAGCTCTGGCACAACTCCGCCATAAGCCTCATGCACTTTCTGTGAAGCTGTTACGTTGGAAAGAAGCACACGACCATCCATTACGGCAGCACTCGTGTCGTCGCAACTTGACTCTATTGCCAAAATATATTTCTTCTCCATAGCGAATTATACTATCAAAATATTCCCCCTTGGGGGGATAGGGGGTCAATACGTCAGCACTTCCACTCCATGCTCCGTCATAAGAAGCGTGTGTTCCCATTGTGCAGAAGGAAGCTCATCCTCCGTGATAACCTCCCAGCCATATTCGTCGTCAGCATCAATAAATACCTTTGGCGATTTCATGTTGATCATAGGCTCAATGGTGAACACCATACCAGGAACAAGAAGCATGCCAGTTCCGCGATAGCCAGTATGCATAACCTCCGGCTCTTCGTGGAATTTCAGTCCTACGCCATGACCGCAAAGGTCTGTCACGATTCCATAGCCATATTGCTTACAATGCTTCTTGATGGCATGACCGATATCGCCCACGAATCCGTAAGGCTTTGCTGCCTCCATTCCGATTTCCAGACATTCCTTGGCAACACGCACAAGCTGTTCCTTCTCGGGAGTTGTCTTGCCTATGATGAACATACGTGAAGCATCTGCATAATAGCCGTCAAGGATAGTGGTAAAGTCCACATTTATAATATCACCTTCCTCAAGAACATCCTCTTCCTTTGGAATGCCGTGACATACCACCTCATTGATACTTGTGCATACAGACTTAGGGAATCCCTCATAGTTGAGGCAGGCAGGAATAGCGTTATGATCCTTGCAGTATTGCATGCAGATATCATCTATCTCCTGAGTGTTCATTCCTGCATGGATATGCTTTGCCACCTCATCCAAAACGCCCGTGTTCACAACACCGGCACGACGTATGCCTTCTATCTGCTCGTCGTTGAGAATCAATTCGCGAGTAGGCACAAGCTTACCTTTGCTCTCCCAGTACATCACCTGCTTATCCATCTCGGTGAGAGGCTGACCGGGAAGACAATGCCAACGTTTTTTCTTTACCATTTTATTCGTTTTCTGTGCAATTCAACCATAAAGTTTGAAGCACTTTTTTTAATTTGAGTGCAAAATTAATTCATTTTCCGCACACTTGCAAATAAATCACAGGAAATATTTGTTTTTGTCCCAAGCAAGAAGTATCTGCCTCCGTTGATACAAGGAACCAAGCTCGATGAACCTCCGCTCTTTCTCTTATACAGAATAAGAGCTTCATCGAGTTTGGTTAGGAGGAACATAGGAGGATCATAGGAGGGAGAGCGAACCTGAAACGGAATAAGTTGCAAGGAAAGAACAAAGTTCCCCTCTATGCGACCATAATAGAAAAATCCCACACCACTTATTTGTTTAGAGGTGTGAGATTTTATTATATTACTATCTGAAGTCTTCTATCACATATATAGATACCTGTTTAATTATTAGAATTTCTTCGCCTTTTAGGATGGGAAGTGTCAGATATTAATGTAAAACTAGCTGGGCCTGAATTTCCAATTACGTTTTTTGTATCCAGTCTTAGGGTCATTATCTTTTCCTTTTTGTTAAAGCGTAGAATGGCATAGGTGAAGAAAGAGTCTAATTTGGGATTGTATACTATAAGGTATCTTCCTTGTGTGGTTTTCCCTACTTTTGAGAAATCAAATGCCTTGGGCATTTGATCTGACAAATAAAACTGATAGGTAAAAGAACTACCATCTTTGCGATGCCATATTTCTTTCCCATTTTTATATTCGTAAATTGAACTTAAACATTGCCACTTCGTCCCATTCAAATCACGAGTAGAAACCCTAACCTGCGCATTTGAGGTGAAGGAACAAGCAAATAAAGCACAAATGAGAAATATTACATGTTTCATAACGTTTGATTTATGTGCGCAAAATTAATTCATTTTCCGCACACTTGCAAATAAGTCACAGGAAATATTTGTTTTTGTCCCGAGCAAGAAGTATCTGCCTCCGTTGAACCATACATCAAAGAATCTTCTCCTTAATTTATTGTGTGACTTTTATTAATATCCTATGACTGGAGGTAATCTTTTTCCTTTAGTTAGGAAATACCTTATGTTCCAATCTTCCAAATCAACCAGATCTGAGATTTCACATTCCTGCCATGTATTTTCCATTTCTTTTATCATAGTCCTTTTTCCATCTTTTTCTATCAAAGTTAAATCAAACATACCAAACAAATGATATGCTTTATCAACTTTTACACTATCAAGATAATTGAATAGTATAACCTTCCTGTCGGAATTCCTACTATGACAGTAAATTTTCTTTGAATAATCTAAACCGTCCAAACTCCATATTCCATTTGTGGTCTTGACCAAGAGCCTGTTAAGTTCCACATGCTTAAAATCCATACATGAATCAATTTGATTATATGTAGGAATTTTATCGAATCTTGTTTTCCTACACTCCTTTTTCGCAAGAAGATAATAAATCGGATATACGCTTATAACAGAATCTCGATGGAAATCAGGTAGATATTTGTCTGCCTGTTTAAGCCATTTCTCAACTTGCTTATCGCCAAACTTATTTGTTTGCGAAAATGCAGAGTTGCTAACAAAGATTGAAAGAAAGAGAATGATCAGGAGTCTCATCATAGTGTTTATTTTACAAATCATTAATTAATTGTTAGAATCGTAGAATAATTACATTCTGTGTGCAAAAGTAATTAAAATTTTCAATATCACAAAGAAAAAACACAAGAAAATCAAGGATGATATAAGCTCATGCCTTTAGTGGTATTCCTATCTGACAAGGAAGTAAATCCGATTAAAATACATATAAATCACAATACAAATACCATAATAATACAATAGTTTATGGTATTATAATGGTATTATTATGGTATTATCATCGGAGGAATATCGGACTATCAACGAACTGAGAACGGACGAATATAGAAATTATTTGCCCGATGATTTGGATAATCAGAAAAATAATAGTACCTTTGCAATCAGATATTTAGACAGCAGCGCCCCGGCTTTGTCGCTGGTCCATTATCACTTGTGACTTGGGCGAGAGGAAAGTCCGGGCAGCATAGAGCGCTCCGCTCCCGAAAATAGGAGTTACCGGTGACGGTAAGATCGGACAGAAGAGAATGACTGCATCTCTCGGCTTTAGCCCTAACTCGTTTATCGCCATTGCCGTGGAGGTGTCAAGGTGAGAAGGTGAGGTAAGAGCTCACCAGGCCGGTGGTGACATCGGTGCTGTGTCTTCCGGAGGCTGCAAGTTCGCGTATACCATCGTCAGAGGGTTGCTCGCCCGATGTCATCCGACTACGGTGGAGGGTAGAACGCTTGAGCCTGGGGGTAACCTCAGGACTAGATAAATGACAAGGCACACCGCTTGCCGAGAGGCTTGCGGATGTACAGAACCCGGCTTATAGGGACGCTGCTTTCTTTGACCCATCAAGGCCTCTCCCCCCGCCCTCCCCCGTAGGGAGGGAGCCGGAGAGCCAATATATAATGAACGCTAAGACGCAAAGACACAAAGGAAAGGAAAAATCAGCTTTGCGTCTCTGTGTCTTTGCGTTTAAAATATTATGGAACAATGAAAAATCCTTTTGTCACAAGATCTCTTAGCCTGAAGTCTATTAAGGAAATATTGATATCGCTCTATAATGACTTTATGGCAAAGCGCGTTCTGGCTTCTGCAAGTCGGTTGACCTATTCAACCTTGCTCGCGACAGTTCCGATCCTTGCCGTAGTGTTTGCTATTGCACGTGGGTTTGGCTATAATATCTATATAGAGGAGTGGTTTCGCGATTTGCTCAAGGCTCAGCCTGATGTGTCGGAGATAATAATAGGGTTTGTCAATTCATACCTTATTAATACCAAGAAAGGCGTGTTCCTCGGTATAGGTCTTCTTTTCATGCTTGGAACAGTCCTGATGCTGATTAGTACGATAGAAGAGACTTTCAACGATATATGGCTTGTGCGTAAGCCTCGTTCCATGTTCCGTACCTTTACCGACTATATGGCTTTGCTCTTCGCATTCCCTATAGTTATTGTGACGATATCGGGCCTTAGTATCTGGATGCAGGCATTCAACCGCCACCTTATAGATATAACAATCATAGGGCCGTTGATGAAGTTCTTCATAGAACTCATCCCTTATGTGGTGATGTCGGCTGTATTTGTGGCTTTGTATGTCTTTATGCCGAATACCAAGGTGAAATTCCGTTCAGCCCTATGGCCGGGAATTGCTGCAGGTATTGCTATGCAACTGTTCCAACTCATATACATCAACTCCCAGATATGGGTGAGCAATTACAACGCTATCTATGGTTCTTTTGCCGTAATTCCGCTTTTCATGCTGTGGATGCAGATATCATGGACAATCATTCTCGTTGGTGCAGAGTTGTCATATACCATACAGAATCATGACGACTTCCTTTCAAACAGTTCACAGTCAGACCTATCATACAAGGCAAGGATAGTGCTATCTGTCAAGATAATGTCTATTGTCTGCAAACGCTTCTCGGAAGGTAAGCTGGCATATAATTCCATGCAATTGAAAGAAGAGCTTGGAATCTCCATGCGAGTGTTGTCGAAACTCCTATATGACCTTCAGCAGATACATTTCCTTGCAGAGATAATGCACGATGACAAGGGTGAGGAAGTGCTCTATCAACCAGCAGAAGCTCTTCATATCCTCACCATAGGCGAATTGCATTCACGCCTCTCTAAGCTTGGTACGAACGTGGATTCCGACATCTTGTCAGCATCAAAAGAGTGGGAGTCTGCCATTTTGCTATACGACGAATATCTTGACAAAGCAAGGGGGATTGAGTTGAAGAATTTGTAAGGAGGCTAGGGCCTCTCCCCCCGCTTTGCACATACTTCGATATTATCAACATCGAACTTCCCTCCGTAGGGAGGGAGCCGATTCGGGAAAGGGGGATTGTTTTATTTTTTTTGGCATAGCTTTTGTTTAGCACTTCACAAAGTAATAAATTTTAATGGTAAATATGCCGATGCCTTCCGGCTCCCTCCCTACGGGGGAGGGCGGGGGGAGAGGCCACAAATTTATAGTAGTAGCTATGCAAAAAGGTAACATCGGGGTTACAACCGAGAACATATTCCCCGTTATCAAAAAGTTCTTGTACAGTGATCATGAGATTTTCCTTCGTGAGATGATTTCAAATGCCGTTGACGCTACACAGAAGCTCAAGACATTGGCTGAGCGTGGTGAGTTCAAGGGCGAACTTGGTGACCTTACCGTTCATGTTTCTCTCGATAAGGAGGCTGGCACTCTCACTATCTCTGACCGTGGTATTGGTATGACAGAGGAGGAGATTGACCGCTACATCAATCAGATTGCATTCTCAGGCGTAACAGACTTCCTCGAGAAATACAAGGACAACGCTAATGCCATTATCGGTCACTTCGGTCTTGGCTTCTACTCTTCATTCATGGTTTCTGACCGTGTGGATATCATCACACGTTCATTTAAGGATGATGCAAAGGCTCTGAAGTGGACTTGCGACGGTAGTCCTGAGTTCGAGATTTCAGATGCTGAGCGCGATAGTCGTGGTACAGATATCGTTCTCCATATCTCTGAAGACTGCAAGGAGTTCCTTGAGAAGTCAAAGATTGAGTCTCTCTTGAACAAGTACTGCAAGTTCATGGCAATACCTGTAGCTTTCGGCAAGAAGCAGGAGTGGAGTTCAGAGAAGAAGGAGATGGTTGATACCGACAAGGACAACATCATCAATGATGTAGAGCCACTTTGGACAAAAGCCCCATCATCCCTCAAGGACGAGGATTACAAGTCATTCTACCGCACACTCTATCCTATGCAGGATGAGCCTCTGTTCTGGATTCACCTCAATGTAGATTTCCCATTCCACCTCACAGGTATCCTCTACTTCCCACGCATACAGAGCAATATCGACCTTCAGCGCAACAAGATTCAGCTCTATTGCAATCAGGTGTTCGTAACTGATCAGGTTGAGGGTATCGTGCCTGACTTCCTCACACTCCTTCATGGTGTTATCGATTCTCCAGATATTCCATTGAACGTAAGCCGTTCTTATCTCCAGAGCGATGCTAACGTGAAGAAGATCTCAACATACATCACTAAGAAGGTGGCTGACCGTCTCAGCGGTATCTTCAAGAACGACCGCAAGGACTATGAGGAGAAGTGGGATAAGCTCAAGATCTTCATCAACTACGGAATGTTGACCGATGAGTCATTCTATGATCGTGCCAAGGATTTCTCTCTCTTCAAGGACACAGAAGGCAAGTACTTCACATTCGAGGAGTACAAGACTCTCATCAAGGACAACCAGACCGACAAGGACGGCAACCTCATCTACCTCTACGCTAATAATAAGGAGGAACAGTATTCATACATCGAGGCTGCAAAGGCAAAGGGGTATTCTGTTCTCTTGCTCGATGGCGAGCTTGACACTCCTACAATCAATATGTTTGAGCAGAAGTTCGAGAAATCACGCTTCACACGTGTTGATGGCGATATCATTGACCGCCTTATTGTCAAGGACGAGGTTAAGAAGGTTGATTTCTCTGAGGAAGAGGTTGCAAATATTTCTGAGGTGTTCAAGTCTCAGATGCCAGCAATCGAAAAGACCGACTTCATGGTACAGGTTCAGGCACTCGGAGCTGAGGCTGCCCCAGTAATGTTCACTCAGAACGAGTATATGCGTCGTATGAAGGACGCAAGCCGTTTCCAGAGCGGTATGGGCTTCTATGGTCAGATGCCAGACTCATACACCCTCGTGCTCAATTCTGACCACGCAGTCGTTAAGGCTATTCTTGCTGATACAAATGCCAACACAGCAGAGGCTCTCAAGCCTATCCTTGCTGAAATCAAGGGACTTGAGGCTCGTAAGATGGTTCTTGAGGCTGAGCAGAAGGATAAGAAGGCAGACGAGATTACAGATGCTCAGAAGAAGGATCTTGAGGAAACACGCAATAACATTACTGCTGAGCAGAAGAAGAAGTCTGACGTTCTCGCCGGATATGCTTCTAAGAACGACAAGGTTCATCAGCTTATCGACATCGCCCTCCTTCAGAATGGTATGTTGAAGGGAGCTGCTCTCGACAAGTTCCTCAAGCGTACAGTAAGTCTCTTGGGATAATCGCATAAATAATAAGTTATAAACGCCAAGACGCGAAGACACAGAGTTTTATCTCTTTTGTCTTTGCGCCTTTTCTTGTTTTCTTAGTATTTTATGTTATTATGACGGTTAAGAATAGAAACAAAGATTGCAGAACGTTCGCTATGCCTTCGTTCTTCCTTCGCTTCTCCTTCGCTCTTCCTTCGTTTCTCCTTCGCTTCGGAGCTAAAGGATGATGGGAGGAAGATGGGACTTACAACGGACTTACATGGGAGGTACTTGGGAACTTCACGCTTAGAATACGCTCATACGCAAGGTGATGGTATGGCATAACTCCTTGCTTGGCAGATGGTCGTTAAGTTTCTGGTCGAAGACCTTGCTATGACGAGAGCCCATGAATGAGTCAAATGTTCCAATACCATACATTAGAGTTAACCTGCATTTTTCTCCCATTTGGTTGAGGTCATAATAAATTCCGGCTTCGGCAAAGAGGCCAGGTTGAAAGGCATCATACACGTGTTTTACCTTCGTTTCTGTTATGCCAGAACGTTGGTCGTGAATAGCCAATGGGGTGTTGTCTGCAATACTCCTCGGGGTTCGGCTTATTTCGAATGTCTCAATAGGTATAGGACTAAATATGGCTGTACCGCCAAAGGCTATGCCTCCTCGTTTTATTACTGGCAGGATGTAGGTAGCAGATAAGGCAAGGTCAATCTGTCTTCTCCAATTTGATTTGCCGTCATCATCAGTTGCTTTTTCAAACTGATACACGTAGTTGTCGTCATGCCATGTATGGTAGTATCTGTCCCAGTAGAATACTCGTACTCCCAAACCGGCATGGAAATTAGTGTTGAATCTATAGCTGCATTGTAGTCCCCAGCCAAATGATGACCTATCTGAGCTCTGTATCGAACCTTCGAGGCTGAGTCCCCATCTGAGAATCTCACGTTTGGGCTTTGCCTTTTGCTCCTGTAGGATTGTACTATCCTTATATTCTTGCGCAATAGCATTTACTATGCCGCTTAGTGTCAAGGCTATAATCAAAATAAATCTCCGAGTATTCATATTCAGTTGTTGTGTCTCCGATTTGCGAATGCAAAGTTAATAAAAAAGCATGAATAACACGAATGAAATGTGATTTATTTTGCGAGTGCAAGGAAATGATAAAAAAAGCAAAGTTAATGTGATGGAATCACGCTAATTTTGCAACCGAAATCATAACATAACTAAAACTGTGTATTTTTCCATTATGAAAAGGCTACTGACGCAATCCGTTGTAGTATTGTTCCTGTTGGTTCTTGTGGGGGCTCCTGCAAGTGCGGCAAAGCCTTTGCCTCGACAGCAACTCATTAACCGTATGGCAAAGATACAGCAGAAAGGTTATATGTATGGACATCAGGATGATCCTTTCTATGGTATTACTTGGGAATGGGATAACGACCGTTCTGACACATACGACCTTGTAGGCGACTATCCTGGAGTGATGGGCTTTGACCTTGGCGGTCTTGAGATGGGGGATGAGAAGAACCTTGATTCTGTGCCTTTTACTCGTATTCGTGAGGAGATTATCCGTCAGCATGAGCGTGGTGGAATAGTGACTATCTCATGGCATCCTCGTAATCCGTTGCTCGGTACTACGGCTTGGATAGAGAAGGATATCAAGGCATACGATGAGGCTGTTGCTTCCTTGAAGAAGATAGGACGTGAAGATCTCGTTTCGCAGATAGACAATCCAAAGCATACGGTTAAGTCTCTCCTTCCTGGTGGCAAGATGGCTGACAAGTTTCAGTTGTGGCTTAAGCGCATATCTGATTTCCTTGTAACCCTAAAGGATAAAAATGGTAATCAGGTGCCTGTAATCTTCCGTCCTTGGCATGAGAATAACGGAAACTGGTTCTGGTGGGGACAGGCAAACTGTTCGGATGAAGATTTCAAAGCTTTTTGGAATCTCACTCAGGACTATATTAATGGGGTGGGAGTTTCCGCTAACACCCAACACCCATCACCTAACACCCTCAAAGACTATATAGTATGGTCTTATTCTCCAAACCTCCAGGGTAACTGGACAGAGGAGAAATGGATGGTCAGATATCCTGGTGATGACCGAGTTGACCTTATTGGTGAGGATGCTTATCAATGGGGTAGTGAGGCTGCCTTCAAGGCTCAGCTTGATGCAGACCTGACATTGATTGCCAAGATTGCAAAGGAGCATGGAAAGCTTATTGCGATGACTGAATGTGGATATCAGAACTCGCCAGATGCTACGTGGTGGCAGCGTGTGTTCAAGCCTGTCATCGAGAAATATCCAATTTGCTACTTCCTTCCTTGGCGCAATTATTCTAAGGAGCACTTCGGGGCTTCGAAGGATGCAAAGACTGCCGATGACTTCAAGGCATGGGCAAAAGGAAAGAAAATGTTGTTTGTGAAAGATATAAATAGAATAAAATAGAATGAAGATATAAATAGTACAATAGCCCCAGCCCCCAATGTTTCTCTTGACTTTACTTATTTTATCGCAGATTTATGCGATGTTTCCCCACATCATCATCCCCAGGGGGCGGGGCTGTTTACTATTTGTAATTAAGATAAAATAAGGTTGAAACACCTATAATAATAAATGAGTAAAGAATTTGAAATGAAAGTGGCAGCTCTGCGTGCTCGTCATGAGGAGTTGCTCTCCCGTTCTAATGTAAAGAAGGAATGGGGGAACGGAATATATGACAGATATGAGTATCCTATCGTTACGGCTGAGCATACGCCACTTGAATGGCGTTATGACTTCTGCGAGAAGGATAATCCATATCTGATGCAGCGCATTATGATGAATGCGACATTCAATAGTGGTGCGATAAAGTGGAATGGCAAGTATCTGCTCGTGGTAAGAGTGGAGGGGGCTGACCGTAAGAGTTTCTTTGCTGTTGCAGAGTCGCCAAATGGTATTGACAATTTCCGCTTTTGGGAAGAGCCAATCACTATGCCAGAGGATGTAATTCCTGCTACTAACGTTTATGATATGCGCTTGACGGCTCATGAGGACGGTTGGATATATGGTGTGTTTTGTGCTGAGCGTCATGATGATTCACAGCCTGGAGACCTTAGTGCTGCAACTGCAACGGCAGGTATTGCCCGTACAAAGGATTTGAAGACTTGGTATCGTCTGCCAGACCTAAAGGCAAAGTCACAGCAACGTAATGTTGTGCTGCATCCAGAGTTTGTAGATGGCAAATATGCTTTCTATACTCGTCCACAGGATGGCTTTATCGATACAGGTTCTGGTGGCGGTATTGGCTGGGCGCTCGTAGATGATATTGAGAATGCCGAGGTTAAGGAAGAGAAGATTATAAATGCACGTCACTATCACACGATTACAGAGGTGAAGAATGGTGAGGGCCCTCATCCTATCAAGGCAAAGGAGGGGTGGCTTCATCTGGCTCATGGTGTTCGTGCCTGTGCTTCAGGACTTCGCTATGTGCTCTATCTCTATATGACGAGTCTCGAAGATCCAACAAAGGTTATTGCAGAGCCTGGTGGCTATTTCCTTGTTCCACAAGGTGAGGAATACATAGGTGATGTGATGAACGTGACCTTTGCTAATGGCTGGATTGCCGATGAGGATGGTAAGGTGTTCATATACTATGCTTCTTCTGACACTCGTATGCACGTTGCAACCTCTACTATCGATAAGTTGATAGACTATTGCAAGAACACTCCAGAGGATGGCTTGTTCACCGCAAGTTCGGTAGAGAAGATAAAGGCTCTTGTGAGGAAAAATAAAAAGACCCACCACCAGCCCCTCCCATAAAGGGCGGGGAGTAGATAGTAAGATAAACATTTAATAAATCAATAAATATTTAATTAACTGAGCCTTCTGATTTAACGAAAAAGATGTATAAAACATCCTTCCCTTTGGGAAGGCTTGGTTAGGCTAAACATAATATGGCTACTCTAAAGGAAAAAATCGGCTATGCTCTTGGTGATGCGGCTGCCGGAGGTATCACATGGAAGATAATGTCAATTGCCTTCCCGTTGTTCTTCACAAACGTATTCGGTCTTACGTTTGCCGATACGGCAGCGTTGATGCTTATCGCTCGTATGTTCGATGTTGTAACAGACCCTATTATGGGTTCGCTTGCTGACCGTACGCAGACACGATGGGGCACATATCGTCCTTGGCTCATCTTCGGAGCTATTCCTTACGGACTTGTATTCGCACTTCTGCTCTTCACACCAGACTTTGGTATAACTGCAAAGCGTGTTTGGGCATACGGATTCTATATCCTTATGATGGCTATGTACACCCTCGTGAATGTGCCTTACGGTTCGCTCCTTGGTGTTATGACAGATGATGACAACGAGCGTAATCAGTTCTCTTCTTTCCGTATGGTGGGAGCTTACGCTATGGGTTTCATCACTTTGTTCATCTTCCCTTACCTTCAGAAAATGGTGGGAGGTAGTGAGCAACATCAGTATGCCGTACTTGGAGCTGCCTTTGGCTTGATAGCCTGTCTTATGACTATGGCTTGCGGCTTGTTGACAAAAGAGCGTGTAAAGCCAAAGCGTGCTGAGAGTTTCTCTTTCCGTCAGTTTGGTGACCTCTTCAAGAACAAGCCTTGGTGCTATATCACTCTTGTTGCCGTTTGCACGAACTTTTTCAACGGTTTCCGCTATGCCGTAGCAGGATATATGTTCACTTATTGTCTTGGTGGCGACATCACAATGGGCAGTCTTATCATCAACTTTACCGTATTCATGGGCATAGGTGAGGCTACCTGTATGATATTTGGAGGCTTGTCACCTGCATTTACAAAGTGGGTCGGCTCAAAGCGTATGGCATTCGTATGGGCTGCCGTAATATGCTTCACAACATCAGTTCTGTATTTCTTCATCCCAATGGATAAGGCATATATCTGGGTGCTGATAGCCATCTCAATCCTCACATCAGTAGGAGCAGGCCTCTATTCTCCATTGCTATGGTCTATGTATGCCGATGTAGCCGACTTCGCTACAGAGAAGTTCGGTGAATCTTCCACAGGTCTTATCTTCTCTTCCGGCACAATGGCTCAGAAGTTCGGTGGCGCAATCTCAGGTTCTCTCATCGCTATGCTTCTCGGTATGGCAGGTCTTGTTTCCACAACAGACGAAACGACGGGCGAGACAATCGTGACTATCACCAACGAGGAATCGGTAAAGACTATGGTTTGGGCGCTCTTCTCTATTTTCCCAGCTATTATGGCAGCGTTGATGGGATTCCTTGCGTATAAGTTCCCGTTGAAGAAATAAAAAGAGTATAAATTCAAAAGTAAAAAGGAAAAAATAAAAAGTTTGATTAGCTTTATGGCTTATTGGCGTGACTTTTTACTTTTTCCTTTTTATCTTTTACTTATAAAGGCACACAATGAAGAAACCTATTTTCGCCCTTGCCCTTGCGCTTTGCGTAACAGGAGCTTCGGCACAGCTAACCACAAACAACGGACAGCAGTATCTGCTCAACCAATCCCTGGATATGAGCCAGCAGTTCTTTGATATGTCAAACACTTACTTCACAGCAGATAGTCTTGCGGCTTTCGATAAGGCAACAGGCGTGGGTAAGATTAAGTGGGCGCGTCAGCAGCTTCATGCCCGTCAGGCTTTCAATGCAAACGGACAATGGATTATCCCTTTGGAGAATCTTGATTTCCCCGGACCTGCTTATGATCAGAGTCCGGAATTGCAGTTTACAATAGAGCCTGTGAATAGTCGTACCGTACGTGTTCGTCTATACACTTCTCCTATTATTCCAAAGGATAATTATGACGACGAGGTGATGCTTGTAAAGAAGCCTGCCGATGGTCGTGCTCAATGGGATGTTTCAGAGACGGAAAAGGCTATCGTCTATAAGAGTTCCGAGGGTAGTATTGAGATACAGAAATATCCTTGGCGTCTTGTCGTCAAGGACAAGAATGGTAAGGAATTAACCCATACTCGTGCTTTGGCAGATAATGATTCTACACAGGTAAAGACACATCCACTCATGTGGATGAAGCGTGGTGTGGATAATAGTCGTGCCATAGAACCGGTATTCTCGCTTGCTCCGGGAGAAAGGATATATGGCTGTGGTGAGGCTCCAAGCGGACTTAACCATGTTGGCAAGAAACTGAACCTCTTTGTGACAGATACTCAGGGACCAGAGACATCTGATATGTATAAGCCTATTCCGTTCTTTTTCTCTAACCGTGGCTATGGCATCTTCATGCACACCGCAGCCCCTGTTACTGTTGATTTCGGATGCTCATACATAGGCTCTACACAGCTCTTCATGGGTGATGAGAATGCCGATCTATTCATCATGCTTGGCTCTCCAAAGGAGATACTCAATGAATATACAGAGCTTGTAGGTAAGCCTACACTTCCACCGCTATGGTCTTTTGGTACATGGATGTCACGCATCTCTTATTTTACCGAGGCTGAAGGTCGTAGCGTAGCAAAGAAATTGCGTGATAACAGGATTCCTTCAGATGTAATCCATTTCGATACTGGTTGGTTTGAGGTTGACTGGCAATGCGACTATCAGTTCTCAAAGAAGAACTTCAAGGACCCAGTTAAGATGCTGAAAGACCTCAAGGCTGATGGTTTCCACACTTGTCTGTGGCAGTTGCCTTATTTCACTCCGAAGAATCGCTATTTCAACGAACTCGTGGAAAATGGTATGGCCGTGAAGAGTCCTAACGGTCAGTTGCCTTTCGAGGATGCTGTTCTCGATTTCACGAATCCGCAGACCTGTAAGTGGTACACCGAGAAACTTCAGGGCTTGATAAAGCAAGGCGTTTCTGTCATCAAGGTCGATTTCGGTGAGGGGGCACCTCTCAATAATGGTATATACAGCAATGGTCGTACAGGTTTCTATGAGCATAACCTCTATCCTGTTCGCTATAATAAGACTGCCTACGAGGCTATAGATGGTGTTAACAACGAGGGAATAATTTGGGCTCGTTCTGCATGGGCTGGTTCTCAACGATATCCTCTTCATTGGGGAGGTGATGCCTGTACTACAAATACAGGACTTCTCGGAACCGTGCGTGCCGGTCTTTCATTCGGTCTCTCAGGTTTCTCTTTCTGGAGCAATGATATCGGTGGCTTTGTAACGAAATCTCCAGAGGAACTGTATCGTCGTTGGTTACCATATGGTTTCTTCACTTCACATTCACGTATTCATGGTGTGGAGACAGAGCCTTGGCTCTATACTGACGGACAGTCTGACTATTCAAAGGGACAGGAGTTCATGGACTTCTTCCGTCAGTCGGCAGAAATGAAGTATAAGCTCATGCCTTACATCTATGCACAGGCAAAGCTTTGTACAGAACAGGGATTGCCAATGCAGCGTGCCCTTCTTCTTGAATATCCAGATGATCCGGGTGCATGGCTTATTGAGGATGAATATATGTTCGGTAGTCAGATGCTCGTAGCTCCTATGCTTGAGGCTGGCACTTCACGCACCGTGTATCTCCCAGGCGAAGAGCCTTGGATTGACTATCAGACAGGCAAGGTCTATCAGCCGGGATGGCGTAAGATTGATGTTCCACAATGGAAGAAGACAGGCGACCAGATGCCTATCGTCGTTCTTGTTAAGAATGGCTCTGCTATCCCTCATGTTGCCCTTGCACAGCGTACAGATCAGATAGACTGGGAGAACATCGAATGGAAAACATATTCCGCTAATGGTGCTGCTCCTGTTGGATATCTGTATCGTCCGGGAGATAGTAAGGTGGAAATAGTGACTAATTACTAATAAAGATGCCTATGTGCGAAAAAAATATTAATCGGGAAAGCTTGATTAGGTTTGAAGTCCTCTCTTGTTTAGAGCAAAACATCCTCCCTTTCTGGCTTAGGTTTCAGGATGAGGAGAATGGAGGCTTCTATGGTCGTATGACTGGTGATGGCGTTATCGATAAGGAGGCTAGCAAAGGCGGAATCCTCAATGCCCGAATCCTGTGGAGTTTCTCAGCCTCATATCGTGTGCTTGGCAAGCCTGAATATCTTGCTATGGCTACCCGTGCCAAGGACTATATCCTTGAGCACTTCCTCGATCCTGTGTATGGCGGAACCTACTGGGAACTGGATTACAAGGGCAATCCTATCGACACAAAGAAACAGTTCTATGCCCTTGGCTTTATGCTCTATGGCATGAGCGAATATGTTCGTGCCCTTCGTCAGCGTCCTGATGTCTCTGTGAGTGAAAGTGATATACAGAAGGTACTTGGTGTATGTATAAGTCTTTTCACTTGCATAGAGGAACATTCCCTTGATGAGGTATATAATGGTTACATAGAGGCCTGTACTCGAGAGTGGGGTGAGATTGCCGATATGCGCCTCTCAGAACTTGACGCCAACTATCCGAAGAGTCAGAACACTCACCTGCATATCATCGAGCCGTATGCAAACTTTTACCGTGTGCTTAAAGAAGAACCGAGTTCGGTTCTTCCTGTATTGCTGAAAGTAGAAACCTCCCTTCGCAATCTCATCGACATCTTCTGCGATAAAATCCTGAACCCTGACACCCATCACCTTGACCTGTTCTTCGAAATGGACTGGACTCGTGGTGCAGGTTGGCTCGAAAGTTATGGTCACGATATTGAGTGCTCATGGCTCTTGCATGAGGCTGCCCTCGTTCTTGGTGATAAGGAGGTGTTGGCAAAGGTTGAACCTATTGTGCAGTTGGTTGCCAGGGCTTCTGAGAAAGGTCTCAATCCTGACGGCTCTATGACGCACGAGGCTAATCTTGATACAGGCTATGTGGATGCCGACCGCCATTGGTGGGTACAGGCAGAAACCGTTGTCGGCTTCTATAACATATACCAGCATTTTGGAGATGAGGATGCCCTTCAGAAGGCTCTCCGCTGTTGGCAGTATATCAAAGATAATCTCATAGACCACGAACTCGGCGAATGGTATTGGAGTCGTGACGCAGAGCGCAACATCAACCGTAAGGATGACCATGCAGGCTTTTGGAAATGCCCTTACCATAATTCGAGGATGTGCTTGGAATTAATAGAAAGAACTAACTAACAATAAAAACAATAAATATGTCTTTAGCGATAAATACTATAAAAAGACTCCCCCTCATGGGGCTTGGGGGCTTGCTCTTCTGTTTGCCTCTCCATGCTGAGAATGTGTCCCTAAATACCCCTCACAACTCCTTCGTTATCGACCTCGACAAAGGAGCTGAGCCTCAGTTTCTCTATTATGGTCCTTCTATAGGAACTGCCGATATGGCTAACCTCCAGAAACTGAAGGACGATAATTGGACGCGCTCCGAACTCTATCCCGCCTATGGTGCCACCCACACCATGAACGAGATTTGTCTTGCTATGCGTCATGCTGACGGTAACCTGTCCACTAATCTCGTCATTGATGATTACAGCATAAAGCCTCACACAGAGAAGGCTCCTAATGGTGAGTCACGCTCTGGGCAGTTGCTTACCATCACGCTGAAGGATGCCCTGTACGCAACTACCGTGCACCTCTATTATCTTGCCTATAATGATCTCGACATGCTTGAGTCATGGACAGACATTACCAACGGCGAGAAGAAGACCGTGACCCTCACGCAGTTCTATAACCCTCTTCTGCCTATCCGTCGTGGCAACGTGCATGTCACCCATTTTCATGGCTCTTGGGCAAGCGAAGCGCAACTTGTGGAGGAACCTCTCAACACAGGCTTGTTCGAGATTAAGAACAAGGACGGACTACGTAACGCCACCTCCGACCGTAACGAGGTTATGCTCTCTCTCGATGGTCCTGCTCGTGAGAATAATGGTGATGTGATAGGTGCTGTCCTATCTTACAGCGGAAACTTCCGTATCACTATTGATACTGACGAAACCGACTATCACCAGTACTTTGCAGGTATCAATCCCGACAACTCCGAGTATCACCTCAAGACGGGTGAGACCTTCACCACTCCTCGCTCTGCCTATACCTATTCCGTATCAGGAACCAATGGCGTGAGCCAGACCTTTCACTCATGGGCGCGTAAGTATATGCTCCGTCACGGCGACAAGGAGCGTATGATTCTGCTCAACTCTTGGGAAGGCGTGTATTTCGACATCAACCACGAGGGCATGGACCAGATGATGCACGACATAGCATCAATGGGCGGTGAGCTCTTCGTAATGGATGACGGATGGTTTGGCAATAAATACCGCCGCATCACCGACAACGCTGCGCTTGGCGACTGGGTTGTTGATACCAAGAAACTGCCCGAAGGCATTGAGCGACTTCTTGCCGATGCCAAAAAGAACGGAGTGAAGTTTGGTATCTGGATTGAGCCAGAAATGGCTAACACCACCTCCGAGCTCTACGAGAAGCATCCCGACTGGATCATCAAGGCTCCAGGGCGTGAGCCTGTTCAGGGACGAGGCGGTACGCAGGTTGTCCTCGACCTCTCAAATCCGAAGGTGCAGGACTATGTCTTCTCCATCGTCGATAACCTCCTCACCAAGTATCCGGAGATTGCCTATATCAAGTGGGATGCCAATGCCCCTGTTATGAACCACGGTTCGCAATATCTCCCTATGGCTGACCAGAGCCACCTCTACATAGAGTATCACCGCGGACTGATAAACGTGTGCGAGCGTGTTCGTGCCAAGTATCCTGACGTGGTCATTCAGGATTGTGCCTCAGGTGGCGGACGTGCCAACTACGGTCTCCTGCCTTACTTTGACGAGTTCTGGGTATCAGATAACACAGATGCCATCCAGCGTGTGTTTATGCAATGGGGTACCAGTTATTTCTTCCCAGCGATAGCTATGGCAAGTCATATCTCTGCCGTACCAAATCATGCTGTTTATCGTACTACAAGCCTCAAGTTCCGTTGTGATGTGGCTATGAGTGGTCGTCTTGGAATGGAGATTCAGCCAAAGAACATGACCGATGAAGAGAAGGCTTTCTGCCGTCAGGTGATTACTGATTACAAGAAAATTCGTCCTGTCATTCAGTTTGGCGACCTCTTCCGTCTTCATTCCCCATACGCAGGAGATAATCTCGCATCTGAGATGTATGTGTCAAGCAACAAGCAGAAGGCTGTCTTTTTCTGGTGGAAACTCGAAACCTTCAAGAATCAGCACCTCCCTCGTGTAAAGATGGCAGGACTTGATGCAAACCGTATGTATCGCGTTCACGAACTCAACCGCGTGGATGATACTCCTCTCTCTTGTGAGGGTAAGGCTTATAGCGGAGCTTTCCTCATGCAGACAGGTCTCGAAATGCCTGTATCGCATAATGTGGATTACAGCAAACGCAACGACTGGTCAAGTAGAGTATTGGAACTTGTGGCACAATAGTGGGCCTCTCCCCCCGTCCTCCCCCGTAGGGAGGGAGCCGGAGCGTGAACGGCATAAAAAAGGGCATTTTCCAGGTGGAAATGCTCTTTTCCTTTTATGTAATTTCGCTTTACCTTCGCTCTTCCTCCGAACCAAACTCGATGAACCTCCGCTTTTTCCCAGTAAAAATGGGAGCTTCATCGAGTTTGGTTCGGAGTCACAACGGACTTGCATGGGAGGTACTTGGGAAGAACTCACGTTTTTTACATGATGCAATCATTCCGCATCATGATTTTTTTTTCGTTTTTATACGAGCAATCTTTTTTTTCTCTTTTTTTTTGAGTATTTTTGCACTTGAAAATCAGAGACGTGCGCCAGCCTTTAGGTAAATCTAGGCTTACGCCGCTCTTTTATCAAAAGACGCTCAAACGTGCGAGGATGCTTTGCACGTTGCACTTGAAAATAATAAAAACCTAAATGGATTGTAAAAAAATAAAAGATTGAAATGAAGAAATCATTATTATCGGCTATCATTTTAGCTTCCTGTTCCACATTATCGGCACAGGACCTGAAACTGAATGACTTAGAGTATTTCGAGCGTCAGGGCGTGAATATTTTGGTGTTCAGCAACAGTTTCAACGGAGGCTTTAATGACGAGAAAAATTCAGGAATTGAGATTATCCACCACGGAGTACGTACTATTCAGGGTGGATCTGTAAGATTAAACAAAACACCAGAGCAATGGGACTTGGTTCCTAAGATGACGGACCGAAAAGTTAATCGTGAAAATGGTAGTATTGAGGTGACTATGCGTTATGATGATTACGATTTTGATAGTCGTGTAGTCGTAACGGCAAAGGGAAAGGCTGTAGAGATTGCCGTATGGCTTGATAAGCCTGTTCCGGAGAAATTGGCAGGTGAGGCAGGCTTTAACCTTGAGTTCCTTCCATCTCAGTATTGGTTGAAGACTTTTATGATGGACGGACGTCTGAATCGATTCCCACGATATGCCACAAGTATGACCGTCACTCGTCCGAATGCGGAAAAGCCTCGTCAGTTCAAGGGCTTCAAGACCTATGATGATCGTGGTACAGACCGTTTTGTTGACCCTTGTCCATTAGAGACTGGTCATAAAATCACTATGGCAATGGATGCTCCTGATAGGATGATTAGTATCAGTAGTGAGGATTCTGAACTTCAACTGTATGATGGACGTATGCTGGCACAGAACGGCTGGTTCGTATTGCGTAGTGAATTGCCGAAAGGCAAGACTGGTAAAGTCATCACATGGACAGTTGAGCCTAATGCCATCCCTGGTTGGATTCGTGAACCAAATATCGGATTCTCTCAGATTGGCTATGTGCCTAATCAGCCAAAGGTTGCTGTTATAGAGCTTGATAAGCAGGACAAGCCACAGGCTACAGCTTCTCTGATGCGTATTAAGGAAGATGGTAATGCGGAAGAGGCTTTCAAGGGCGACATCAAGACATGGGGCAATTATTTTAAGTATAATTATGTGAAGTTCGACTTTTCGAGCGTCAACAAGCCTGGTATCTATTATATTCAGTATGGAAATACCAAGACAAATAACTTCCTTATTGACGAGCGTGTTTATGACAAGATAACTGATGCTACTACGGATGTGTGGGTCCCTATCCACATGAATCATATGTACGTTACCGAAGGTTATCGCACATGGCATGGAGAGCCATTCAAGGAAGGTTATCTGCAGGCTCCTCCAAGCGATCACTTCGATTTGCATAGGCAAGATTCAACAATCGATACAAAATACAAGCCATATGAGCTTATCCCAGGATTGAATGTCGGAGGATTCTTTGATGCTGGTGATTTCGATATCGAGACAGGTTCAAACATTAATGTTGTACAGAACTTCATCCGTGCTTGGGAATTGTTCAAGCCACAGCGCGACGAGACCTTTGTCAGTCAGAAACAGCGCTATGTAGAGCTCCATCGTCCTGATGGAGTACCTGATATCCTTCAGTTCATAGAGCATGGTACACTAAACCTTATAGCACAGGCAGAGCAAATAGGCCATATGGCTTCTACGCTCTCAAATTCTGTGCTTGATAACTATCATCACTTAGGTGATGCAGCCTCAATTACTGATGGTCTTCATTACGACCCAAGCCTGAAACCATACGAGGTAAGTGCTGATGGCAAGAGAAGTGGAACGCCAGACGATATGTGGGCTTTCACGACTCGCAATCCAAGCCTCGATTTCCAGGCTGCAACTATGTTCGCAGCTGCAAGTCGTGCCCTTACCGGTTATAACGATGATTTGGCAGCACGTGCCTTGACACAGTCAAAGCGACTTATGCAAGAGGCTACCGAACTGATGAAGCAACGTCCAAAGCGTCCTATGCCTGCTTTTGCCCGTTTTAATAACGGAGATATAAGTACGAACTTACAACTCTATGCTGCGACCAAGGAAAAGCAGTATCGCGAGAAATACGAAAAGGCTATTTGGGCTGCTCTTGATAGTAATTTGTCATTCACTATGCAGACTGCCCTTGATGCCATTCCATATATGGACGAGGCTTACAAGAAGAAGTTACGCCCTTACGTGGTGAAGTTCAATGATTATATCAAGGGATTCGACAAAGAGAATCCTTATGGTGTGCCTATCGGACTTGGCAACTGGGCTGGTGTGAATGCCGTTCTTAGCTTTGGTATTACCGTAAACTATGCCAATATCTACTATCCGGAGATTGTGAGCAAGGACGAGGTTTATCGTGTGGCAAACTGGCTTTACGGCTGTCATCCTTATCATAACTACTCATTTGTAGCTGTTGTGGGCGCTACCCGTCCAAAGCAGGTGTTCTATGGCAATAACCGTGCCGACTTCTCATTCATTCCTGGTAATGTAGCTCCAGGTTTGCTCTTCAGAAAACCAGACCACTTCGAGAACTTCGACGATTGGCCATTCCTCTGGGGACAGAATGAGGGTACTATTGCAGGCAATACGCAATATATCATCTTCGGCTCTTCTCTAAAGGGCGTAATGAATGTTAAGTAATAACTGCAAAAAGTTTTTACGTTAGGAAATATGAAAAGATTTGTATTAAGTATGGTGGCGTTTGTCACCATACTTTCTCTAAAGGCTCAAAATACTCCGCTACCTTACTTGAATCCGCAGTTAAAGGCAGAACAGCGAGCTGATGACCTTCTTTCTCGACTGACTCTCGAAGAGAAAGTTCAGCTTATGATGGATACATCACCTGCCATAAGTCATTTGCAGATTCCGCAATTCCAATGGTGGAATGAGGCCTTGCATGGAGTGGGGCGTAATGGCTATGCCACCGTCTTTCCCATCACAATGGCTATGGCGGCTTCATGGGATGATGCTCTGCTTTATCGCGTCTTTACGGCTGTTAGCGATGAGGCTCGTGTAAAAGCACGTCAAGCTAAGGAGTCGGGGAATATTCGTAGATATCAGAGTCTGTCGTTTTGGACACCCAACATCAATATCTTCCGTGATCCTCGTTGGGGACGTGGACAAGAGACCTATGGCGAAGACCCGTTCCTGACATCAAAGATGGGACTTGCCGTGGTTCGTGGTCTGCAAGGAATGACTTACGATGGTCAATGGATAGGTAATTACAAGAAATTACTGGCATGTGCCAAGCACTTTGCTGTACATAGTGGTCCTGAGTGGAATCGCCATACATTCAACGTGGAGAATCTTCCGGAGCGTGATCTTTGGGAAACTTATCTGCCTGCTTTCAAGTCACTTGTTCAAGAAGGTAAGGTAGCTGAGGTGATGTGTGCCTATCAACGTATTGACGACCAGCCATGCTGTAGCCAGACTCGTTATGAGCAGCAAATCTTGCGTGACGAATGGGGATTTCAGGGATTGATTACAAGTGACTGTGGAGCTATACGTGATTTCCTTCCACGTTGGCATAATACCGCCAAGGATAGCGAGGAGGCTTCTGCAAAGGCTGTTCTTGCTGGTACGGATGTGGAATGTGGTTCTGAATACCGTCATTTGCCAGAGGCTGTACGTCGTGGTGATATTAAGGAGAGTGACCTTGACCGTTCGCTTCGCCGTTTGTTGATTGCCCGTTTCGAGGTTGGCGATTTTGATAGCGATGAACTCGTATCATGGACTAAAATCCCATCTTCTGTTATAGCCTCTGCTGAGCATAAACAAATAGCTCTCGACATGGCTCGTAAGAGTATTGTCTTGTTGAAGAACAATGGCGTTTTGCCATTATCAGGAAGTTCTTCAAAAAATAGCCTCATCGTCATGGGTCCAAATGCTAATGACTCTGTAATGCAATGGGGCAACTATTCCGGTTATCCAACAAAGACCGTCACAGCTTTGGAGGGTATTCGTAATATCTATGGCAATATTCCTTACATTCAGGGATGTGGATTAACTCGAAATGAGAGTTATGAGAGTCGTTTCCCAGAGATAAAGTCGCCAACGGGTAGTCAAGGCTTGCAAGCTGTATATTTCAACAATACAGAAATGACAGGAACTCCTGTAGCTACTGTTTCTATGTCTGAGCCTGTGAAACTGAGTAATGGAGGTAATACGGTATTTGCACCTGGGGTTAATCTCGAGAACTTCTCAGCCCGTCTTGACGGAACATTCACCCCAACTCGTGATGAGACGGTTATCTTTACTGTTAGTGGCGATGACAAGATAAGGCTATTGGTTAATGGCGATACAATCGTTAATTTCTGGCAAGCACGTCAACGCATCCAACTGGCAAAGAAGGAAATAGATGTAAAGGCTGGCCAACAATACAACATAAAGATAGAATATGTTCAGGAGACTGGCTATGGTGCTTTGAATTTTGATATTCAGCACAAGAACAATCCTACACCACAGGAACTTCTTGCTCAGGTGGGAAATGCCGAGACTGTCATTTTTATTGGTGGTATCTCCCCACGATTGGAAGGTGAGGAAATGCGTGTTAGCGAGCCTGGTTTCAAAGGTGGCGACCGCACAAGTATTGAACTCCCTCAGGCTCAGCGTGATATTCTGCGCACTTTGCATGAGGCTGGCAAGAAGGTTGTATTCGTCAACTGTTCTGGTGGTGCTGTTGCTATGGCTCCTGAAATGGAAACCTGTGATGCTATAGTCCAATGGTGGTATTGTGGTGAACAAGGAGGAACTGCCTTGGCTGATGTCCTCTCTGGAAAATACAATCCAAGCGGAAAACTGCCTGTCACTTTCTATAGCAGTACTGACCAGTTGCCTGACTTCCTCGATTACACGATGAAGAACCGCACATACCGTTACTTCACAGGTGAACCGCTATTCCCGTTTGGTCATGGATTAAGCTATACAACCTTTGAGTTTAATGATTTGAAGCAGAAGAAATCAAAGGAAGCTATAGAACTCAGCACTACGGTTAAGAATACAGGAAAACTTGACGGTACAGAAACTATTCAGGTTTATTTCCGTCGTACAGCTGATAGCGAAGGTCCTTTGAAGACTCTCTGCGGTTATCAACAGGTTACTCTTAAGGCGGGTGAGTCTCGCAAGATCACTCTTTCCATACCGCTTAAACAACTCGAAACATGGGATAAAGAAAGCAATACCATGCGTTTCCAATCTGGAGAGTATCAGCTTATGCTTGGCTCATCAAGTGCAGATAAAGCCTTGAATAAGATTAACGTTAGCATAAAGGATTAAAATTATGATATAAAATGAAAAGAGCCTGCCCTAAATTTTAAGGACAGGCTCTAATTTTATATATGGGTTGTTTATTGCTTTAAGAATCTACGAACAGGGATTTCAGAATCGTTTCCGCTACGTGTAGCTTTTGAATAGTCCCAGTAGTCGTAATAGCCATCGCCATAACCGTAGTCGCGATCATAATGGTAATTATTACCACTTGTCTTCACGAGGTCGAAATCGGTATGTGTGTGAGTATCGTCTTGGAACCAACCTGTGAGGTGCTGCTCGTCATTACTAATGTGGTAGCTATGAATCACGATGGAAGTGTGTGAATCTTTGAAATCGATATAGATGTCCTGATCCCTTACCTTCCAGTAAATGCGGCTATAGTAATAATCTCCAGCTCGACGGCTGAAATGGTCAATCCAATATCCATATCCTTCCTTATCTCCGGCATCCCTGAAGAACTGTATCTCTGTATATGTCGTTTTTTGCTTGCGTCCGTTAATGTCATAATAGGTGTCCATATAACCCTCCCATGTACCTTCGAGATCCATACTGATTAAAAGATCCTCATCGCATGATGTTAAAGTGCATAGGGCGATGATAACTACAGATAAAATTGAGAAAATCTTTTTCATATTATTTTTTGTTTTAAATTGTTTGGGCTATTTGTTCCGGCTAAATGACTAAGGTCTAAGGACTAAGGCTTTTGACCTTTGACTTTTGTCTTTTGACCTTAATTGTTGGCAAAGGTACAAAAAAAACATGAAAACAAAAAAGGAATTTCCTTATTTATCGAGGAAATTCCCTATTTTGGTGTTTAACGTTTGCATTATTTGGCTCAAACCAAGGATTTGGCTCCTTATATCTGCTGTAATCAACGCTCAAACCTATGGAGAAAGCAGGCGATACTTTGTATTCTGCTCCTAGGCCTATTCGGTCGGCTACATCCTCCATATAGTAAAGAGGTAGAGGGATATGATTGCTGTTGAGAAGTGATTTCTGTCCGTAGGCATACACATTCAAACGGTCTGTTGCCTGATAGTTCAATATCGCCGACAATCCTGCGCTTCTGAACGAATCGTGTGCCCATGAAGTGTTTTTGATATAACCACCTATGGCTGCGCTGAATTTTTTGCCCAAAGGCATAGCGTACATCAGCGAGGCATTCTCCGAGAAACCGGCTCCGCTCCATGTGTGTCCGCTTCCGAATGTTGAGAATACTGACAATCCGAGCGAGGCATTCACACCCTCGTGCAAACTCCATGTTGGCCAATTATTAAAACCCATGTAAGGGAAATGAATACTTGGCACCTGACCATACTCGTTGAGCTTTGGCAGACTTGGCATCAGCTCTTGCGTGAGGGATGTCGGGTGGTCAATTCTTATACTGTCATCTATCACCAAATCCCTTGTCTCTTGTGCGTTGGCTGCAAGAGGCAAGAACATAAGAACTAAATATCGCAATGTTTGGTGTAGCATACTTTTTCTATTTACCAGTTATCGGTTGCAAAGATAAAGTAAAAAAGTTAAACCTCCAAATCATTTACACCTTCTTAACTTTATTTTAAAAGTGAATAGTTCCCAAGTACCTCCCAAGTAAGTCCGATGTAAGTCCGTACCAAAGTCGGTGCAAAGTCGGTGCAAAGTCGGTGGAGGGGCTATTTCAGAACGGAGGAGAAGCGAAGGAAAAGCGAAGGATGAGCGAAGGTGAATGGTAGTTTTTGGGGAATTATTTGGTCGTTTCATTTTTTTGCTATAACTTTGCAAAATAAATAGTATTTGAATGCAGAGACGCTGAGTCGCAAAGAAAAATAGAAACTCTGTGTCTTCGTGACTTTGCGTTTTATAAGCATAATAAAAAGATGAATCTGAGACTTAGACTCACAATAATGAACTTCCTGGAGTTTGCTGTCTGGGGAGCGTATCTCACAAGTATGGGGTCATATCTTGCAAGCGCGGGATTTGGCTCTATAATAGGTTGGTTCTATTCAATACAGGGAGTGGTGAGTCTGTTCATGCCGGGAATAATGGGCATAGTAGCAGACAAGTGGGTTCCGGCACAGAAATTGTTGTCCTTATGTCATCTGATGGCTGGTATGTTCATGGGCGCTACTGGTTTCTATGGCTTGACTTCCGGTTGTGAGATAGGCGGGCTGTTCACCCTCTATGCGTTAAGCGTGGCATTCTTTATGCCGACTATCGCGCTTAGCTATTCCGTGGCGTTCAATGCCCTTGCAACGAATGGATATGATACTGTTAAGGCATTTCCGTCGATAAGAATATTTGGTACGATAGGCTTCATCTGTACTATGGTGGCTGTGGATTTGCTTGGCTTTCAAACCACAAGCAAGCAGTTCTTGGTGAGTGCCGCGTTGAGTATTCTGCTTGCAGCTTATAGCCTTACATTACCGGCCTCTCCTGTAAAGAAAGAGACTGCGGACAAGTCTTCGTCATTACTGGTAAGGATATTCGGTCTTGACTCGTTCAAGTTGTTCAAAAAGAAGAAGATGGCGATATTCTTCGTCTTCTCGATGTTTATAGGCGTATGTCTTCAGATAACCAACGGATATGCAAATCCGTTCATCACATCGTTCAAGGACGTGGCTGAATTTGCTGATACCTTTGGTGCCCAGCATGCCAATATCCTTATATCATTATCGCAGATAAGCGAGACTTGTTGCATACTGCTTATTCCTTTCTGTCTCAAGAGGTTCGGAATAAAGAAGGTAATGATGATAGCCATGTTGGCGTGGGTACTGAGATTCGGATTGTTCGGCTTGGGAGATACGGGCTCAGGATTGTGGATGTTCGTGCTTAGCTGTATTGTGTATGGTGTGGCATTCGACTTCTTCAATATCTCAGGAGCGTTGTTCGTTGACCAGAATACGGATGCTGATACTCGCTCTTCTGCACAGGGCTTGTTCATGATGATGACCAACGGATTTGGTGCAACGGTAGGAACTCTTTCGGCTCAGGCTGTGGTTAACACATTCGTATATGATGAGGGTGTTACCGATGCCCTTGCCGGATGGAGAACCTCATGGTTCATATTCGCAGGATATGCACTCGTGCTACTTATTCTCTTTGGGTTGATTTTCCGCCCGAAGAAAAGCAAGTGAGGAAAAGATTATTACGTCCAAACTTGGCCGTAATGAGCGAGAAATTGTACATGGTAAATGGTAAATTGTACATGTTATGATGAATAAAATAAAACTGAAATACATGGGCGTACAACTGATGGTGAACAATACGGATATTGGCATCATCAGTCTTGTTGACGAGGCAGAAACCCGTCATTTGAGCATAGTGTGTGATAGGTTCACGAAGTTTCAGTTTGACCTGCGTTCTGGTCTTGCGGATACTGAGGAGGAAACTGTTCAGGCAATTGGCGAGAATGCGGGCAGGACTCTTCTTCCAGAGGCTCTGATGGGGATTATCAACTATATGACAGACCTGAAACTCTGCGTGGTGGTGACGAATGTAGTTGATGGCGTCTATCGTGCTGTGATTGAGGATGAGCGCACAGGTACAACGTTCCCGGTTAAGGCTTCCGAGGGCGTTCTGCTGACGCTTGCTAATAAGCATGTGCCTCTCTATGCCGAGCAGAGACTTTGGCAGTATCAGAGCGTGCCTTTGAAGAAAGGGCAGCCGGGCGTGGCTATTCCTATCAATTCTCTCACAAGGGAGATGCTTGAGACATCGCTTGAGAAGGCTATTGAGAATGAGGAATACGAAACGGCAAAGCATATCAAGGAGGAACTGGACAGGAGGGCAAAGGAATGAAGGAAGTAAGATATTTCTATGTCCCTGAGGCTGGCGAACACGACGAGCTCCCACAGGAAGAGTCGCAGCATGCCATTCGCGTGTTGAGGCTTGTGGAGGGCGATGAGATATTCCTCATGGATGGTAATGGCGTGTTCTTCAGGGCTGAGGTCACTCTTGCCCAGGGGAAGCATTGTCATTATCGCATCATAGAAGAACTTCCGCAAGAGAAAGACTGGAAAGGACACCTTCATATCGCTATGGCTCCTACGAAGATGATGGAGCGTGTGGAGTGGATGGCAGAGAAAGCTACGGAGATAGGCGTGGATGAGTTCTCGTTCCCTCTTTGTAAGTTCTCCGAGAGGAAGCAGATGCGAAAGGATAGGGTAGAGAAGATTGTCGTTTCTGCCGTAAAGCAGAGCCGAAAGCCTTGGATGCCTATCGTTAATGAGATGACTCCTTTCATGGATATTATAAAACAGCATCCTAAGGGCTTTATCTGCCATTGTTATGATGAAGTTCCGAGGACTGATTTTTTCGAGGAATTGAAGAATTCTGATATTGCTGATAATGATGAAATCCTCGTTCTTGTAGGTCCCGAGGGCGATTTCTCTATAGAAGAGGTTAAGGCCGCCGTTGAGGCTGGCTATAAGTCTGTATCGCTCGGTTCTGCAAGATTGAGAACAGAAACGGCTGCTTTGTCGGCTGTTATGATGATGCAGTTGGCGTTTAGGAAATAAACAATTAATAATAAACATGCCTTTCGCGAAAATACTATCAAACATTCTTCCTTTTGGGAAGGCTTGGTTAGGCTTTATCTTTCTACTCCTCTTCACCTCATGCAGTAAGGAGGAAAAATCATATTACGATGCTATTCCTTCTCAGAGTAAGGCTATAGTGCGTGTTGCTTCTGTGGATAGGGCAAAGGCTGCCCTTGAACTTTTTATGGGCGATGGCATTATGTCTTCAACGGAAAGAACAGGCGTGGATATAACCTCGCCTGTATATCTTTTTGCGGCTCCTGACGGTAGTCTTGGGGTATGTGCTAAGGTGATGGATGATGATGATATTGACGGTCTCATTTCTGCTCACGCAAAGGCAGGCAAGGCTTCTGAGGCAAAGGAAATAAAAGACTGCAGATATGCTGTTGTGAACAGGAATTTCCTTGTGGCATATAATGAGGATGCGCTTGTGGCTGTAGGTCCTATACTTGCTTCTGATGAACAGAAGATGGCAAAGAGGATGATGAGATACCTCACACTCGATCCCGAGCGTGGCATTGGTGCTACCGATATTTTCAAGGAATTAGAAAACGCTAAATCACCTGTTTCGCTCATAGCAAGCATAAGTGTGATGCCAAAGAAACTCGTCGTACCTTTTCTTATCGGAACTCCTACGGGAACATCTACTGATGATGTTCTTCTAAAGGCTGATGTGAACGTAAATGATAGCGTACTAACCCTTATGGGCAGGACAACTTCTGATAACATCCTTATTCGTCAAGGTATAGAAAATGCGATGAATATCCTTGCAAAAGGCAATAGTGAGGAAATCATTCATGTCATGGAGTCAAACAAGGATTTTATGACGATGCTCAATAGTGGAGGCTTTCGCGAAAAGCTGCAAAAAGTGCAGGGACGTATGCTCATTACCCAGAGCGGTAATAATACAGAAATCGAAACACTTCAAGATGCAGATGAGAAGACGTTGATGAAGGTTGTGGTTGATTTGAAGTCTCTTGACAAGGATGTCCTTAGTATCTTTGAGCCTTTCCTCGGAGGGCTGAGTAAAATAGAATATGAGGTTCGATAATGAATAAGATAACATTCAATAACGTTCTCCCTGCCGTGTTCAAAGGACAGCATATGCAATCTGAGATATGGCAGACAGAGACCTGTTTCGAGAAGGGAAAGCTATCGCTCGTCATAGCCGATTCTGGAAAAGGGAAAAGCACGTTCTGCTCCTATGTCCTCGGCTATCGTTCTGACTATGAGGGGAGGATTCTCTTTGATACGGAAGATGTTAAGGACTTTAGCGTGGAAAAGTGGTGTGCGCTACGCCGTACAACGATAAGCCATCTCTTTCAGGAACTTCGTCTTTTCCCTGAGCTTACAGCTTTGGAGAATGTGCAGATAAAGAACTCGCTCACGGGGCATAAGTCAGAAACAGAAATACTCGATTGGTTCAAGCGTCTTGGCATTGAGGATAAGGTAAATACAAAGGTTGCCCACATGTCATTCGGACAGCAGCAAAGGGTGGCTATGATGCGTGCTTTGGTACAGCCATTCGACTTCCTCTTACTCGATGAACCCATATCCCACCTTGACGACACCAACTCCGCAATCATGGCTGATATAATGATGGCAGAGGTGAAACGACAAGGTGCAGGTGTGATTGTCACCAGTATTGGCAAGCACATGGAGTTGGAGTATGATAGGACTATTAAATTATAAAAGCCCCCTCCATCCCCCCGAGGGGGGAGCTTTTTAGATAGTAATAATTAGTATATATAACCCTCCCCCCCATCGGGATTAATACTATAAAACATCCTTCCCTTTGGGAAGGCTTGGTTAGGCTTCTTATGATCTGGAAATTACTTCGAGCACATATCAGTATTCCGCAGTTTGTGGGTTTTCTATTCGCAAACCTCTGCGGAATGGTAATCGTGCTTCTCGGAATACAATTCTATAATGACGTAATGCCGGTCTTCACGCAGGAGGATTCCTTCATGAAGGCAAATTATGTCGTGGTGTCAAAACAGATAGGCATGGGTACTACGATAAGTGGTGCCGATACCGATTTCTCTGAAAAGGAGATTGCGGAGGTAGCCTCACAGCCTTTTGTTCAAAAGGTATGCGGATTCTCTTCAACCTGCTATAAGGTTGATGCCCGTATGGGCGTTTCCGGGCAGCCCGTCCTCTCAAGTGAGCTGTTCTTCGAGTCTGTGCCTGATGATTTCGTAGAGATGGACAAGAGCCAATGGGGATGGAAGGAAGGACAGAAAGAAGTCCCTGTGATAGTCCCACGCACCTATATTGATATGTATAACTTCGGTTATGCCCAGAGCCATAATGCCCCTAAGATATCGCAGAGCGTGATGGGAATGATAGATTTCTCCATTATCATAAAAGGCGATGGCCATGAAGATACGTATAAGGGTAGGGTAGTGGGCTTCTCTTCAAGCCTGAGTTGTATTCTCGTTCCGCAGTCGTTTATGGATTGGAGCAACTCCTATTATGCTCCGAAGGATAATGTGAGCCATACCCGACTGTTGATGCAGCTTACAAATGCAGCCGACAAGAATGTAGAGAGCTACCTTGAGGAGCATGGCATGGAGATAGAGCAGGACCAGATGGAACAGGAAAAAATGGCATATTTCCTTCGCATCGTTGTTGGTCTTGTGATGATTGTCGGACTCGTCATCTCTGCCTTGAGCTTCTATATCCTCATGCTCAGCATCTATCTGCTTGTGCAGAAGAATGCCAAGAAATTGGAGAACCTGCTCCTCATAGGCTATTCTCCTTCAAAGGTTGCGCGTCCTTATCAGTTGCTTACGGTCAGCCTTAATGTCATAGTCCTCATCATCGCTATGGTTGTGGTCATTGCCGTAAGAACATATTATATGAATATTATTGCAGATGTATATCCGGAACTTGCAAATGGAACTCTGCTGCCTATGATAGTGGTGGGAATAGCCTTGTTCCTTCTCGTGACGATTTTGAATGTTTTTATAATCTACCGTAAGATTATACAGATTTGGTTCAAAAAGGCTTAGTGAAGAGATGAGAGTGAAAAAATGGCACTCGTAAAACTTGGATTCAGGTCTTAAAATATCTTTAATTCTAAGTGCCAAATCATAAATTGCCGTTAATACGTGAGGATTATTATTTAAAAAAAAGCAAAAAACATGACAAAATGTCGGAATTACATTTTTTGCGTTTAATTTTGCACTCAGGAATCAGATGTTAGTTGTCAGATGTTGGCTGTCAGAAATGACGAAAAGCATCGCTTACTACCTATCACCTACGAACCAAAAAAGGTAATCTGTAATTAAACAATAAAAATGAATAAAAAGACTATTTGTAATTTTGCTGTTGCAGCACTTTGTGTGACATCGCTCACATTCTCAGTTGCAGCCTTTACGGAGGCAAGGGCTGCTAAAGCTCCAAATGCTCCTGCCGCTCCTGCAGGCCAGCCAGTTGATTTGACTTATGCAGCCGACAAGGCTCTGCCATGTGTGGTACATATCAAATACCTTCAGAATTCAAAGGTTCAGGAGGTTGAGATGCAGAGCGATCCATTCGGCGATTTCTTCGACCCATTCGGTATGTTCGGCCAGCGTGGTCAGGGACAGAACCAGCGCCGTAAGGTTCAGACTCCTAAGAAGGAGGGTGCAGGCTCTGGCGTTATCATCTCTTCTGACGGCTATATCGTAACAAACAACCACGTTGTAGAGGGCGCTGACGAACTCACCATTACTCTCAACGATAACCGCGAGTATTCTGCACGTATCATCGGTACTGATAAGACTACCGACCTTGCTCTTATTAAGGTTAATGCAAAGAACCTCCCGGCAATCACCATCGCTTCAAGTGATGATATCAAGGTTGGTGAGTGGGTACTTGCTATCGGACACCCATTCAATCTCCGTGCTACCGTAACAGCAGGTATCGTTTCTGCTAAGGCTCGTTCACTTGGTGCAAATGGTGTTGAGGCTTTCATCCAGACTGATGCTGCTATCAATGCAGGTAACTCTGGTGGTGCTCTCGTAAACGTGAAGGGTGAGCTTGTTGGTATCAACGCAATGCTCTACTCTCAGACAGGTAACTTTACAGGCTATGGTTTCGCTATCCCTACAACAATCATGAATAAGGTTGTTGCTGATTTGAAGGAATACGGTCAGGTACAGCGTGGTATGCTCGGTATTGAGGCTATGGGGGTTCGTGACTATCTTGATAGCCAGAAGGCACAGCAGAAGGAAGTTGACCTTGGCACTAACGAAGGTATCTATATAAATAAGATTACTGATGGTGGTGCTGCTGAGGATGCAGGTCTTCAGGATGGTGATGTTATCACAAATATTGATGGTCAGAAGGTTACGAAGATGGCTGAGCTTCAGGAAATCCTCGCTACAAAGCACCCTGGCGATAAGGTGAAGGTAACATATCTCCGTAAGAAGAAGTCAAATTCTGTTGAGGTTACTCTGAAGAACGAGCAGAACACTACTAAGGTCGTTAGGGATGCCGACATCGACGCTCTCGGTGCTCAGATTCGTGAGGTCAACGACAGGGAGAAGGAAGAACTCGACATCAAGTATGGCTTGAAGATTACAAAGATTAACTCTGGTAAGTTCAAGGACCGTGGTATTCCTGTAGGCTTCATCATCCAGACTGTCAACGAGACACCTATGAAGGAACTCTCTGACCTCAGCAATGCTGTCAAGGCTGCTAATAAGAGTAAGGACCCTGTTCTCTACATCAAGGGTATCTATCCTTCAGGCAAGAAGGAGTACTTCACAGTTCCTCTTGGCGAGTAAAGGATATTTACTATTTAGCAATTTACTATTTACTATTTATTTACGATTTCTTATCCCACATAGGCATTTACGATTTGTGATTAGCGCAAAATAGTAAATACATCGGAATAGTACATAAAATAGTACATAGTAAATTGGTAAATAGTACATAAAGTACATAACGTTGGCTTTCAATCTGAAAGCAAAAACCATTAAAACTCTAATAAATGAGCGAAATTATCGTTGTTAAGCGATTTTTTCGCTCTTTTTGTTTGGTGTTAGCGGAAAAAATAGTAATTTTGCACACATGACATTGATAATTGTAGCAATACTATTAGTTAGCTATATCCTGATAGCTACTGAGAGGCTCACCAACGTAAACAAAGCTGCTATCGCAGTCTTTGCCGGTACCGTTGGGTGGGTATTGTATATCTGTTGGGGTAGTGACTTTATCATGTCAAACCATCGCGGGGAGTATATGAGCTTCCTACATGGGGCTACGGCTACCAGCGATGCCGTAAAAAGCTATATCTGGCAGCACATATTCATCCAATGCGTGGGAAAGGCTTCCGAGGTTGTTCTCTTCCTACTGGCAACGATGACTATTGTCGAGATTCTGCATAACAACGGATGCTTCGACTTCCTCACCATCTGGCTACGTACACGCAACAGTCGGATTCTGCTCTGGAAACTTGCGGCATTCTCATTCATCCTGTCAGCCAACCTCGACAACATATCATCTACGGTGATGATGCTTACCGTAACCAATCAGATTCTGCCACGCACTCGCGACAGGATTATCTATGGTGCGGTGGTTGTGCTTGCTGTCAATTTCGGCGGAGCCCTTACCGTTATCGGCGACCCAACATCGCTCGTGCTCTGGAATATGGGTGCCATAACCGCTACGTCATATTCGCTATCGCTCGTCATCCCATGTCTCATAGCATGGATTCTGCCAACATATCTCATCGGCAGGACATTGAGCGAGACCGTACAGGTTGACCGCCCGGGATTGCCTTATCGTGGCGATGACACCAATCTCAAGGTGTGGCAGCGTCTTGTCGTGCTCTTCGTGGGCATCGGAGGTCTGTGGTTCATCCCTACGTTCCACAACATCACCAAGCTCTCTCCATTCCTCGGGGCATTCTGCGTATTGTCTATCCTGTGGATAATAAACGAGATATTCAACCGAAACATAATGAGTTTCGACAGGAGAATGACACGCTCCATCCCACGACAGCTCCAGTACTCCATCATACAGCTCATGCTCTATGTCATGGGTATCATGCTGGCTGTAGGTGTGGTGGCTGAGACAGGCGCATTCGCATGGCTTGCAGAGCAGATAGCAGAGTATTGCCCAAGCATCTGGATTCTCGGTGTCATCGGAGGATTCATCAGTATCTTCCTCGACAACTTCGCCACGGCAATGACAATGATATCAATCTTTGATATGAACGCTGTTATGCAGCCTTCAGGACCATTACTCGCTGATATGGTTCAGAACGGAGCATATTGGAAGATAATTGGATATGTTACAGCAGTAGGAAGCAGCGTACTGACCATTGGCAGCGTTTCCGGTATTGTCTATATGCGTACGGAGCGTGTCGGAATGTCATGGTACTTCAAGCACGTTGGCTCAAAGGTGCTGCTTGCCGGCATCCTCGGTCTCGTGGTGCTGTATTTCACGGTTTAGCCCCCCTGAATCCCCCTGCATAGAGGGACTTGTAAGGTCGAGGTTGTTTTTCAGGTATAACAATTAAATATATAATTAACAATTAAATGGATTTCGCCATCCATACAGGGATGGCTTGGTTAGGCATTTAAAAAACAGAAACACTATGGCAAAAATTGAGACAATCGGCATTCTTACATCCGGAGGCGATGCTCCTGGAATGAATGCAGCTATTCGCGCCGTAACCCGTGCCGGCATCTATAACGGATTCAAGGTAAAGGGAATCTATCGTGGATATGACGGTCTTATCAATGGTGAGATGAAGGATTTCACCACGGAGAATGTGAGCGGTATCATTACTCTTGGTGGTACTATTCTCAAGACTGCCCGCTCAAAGGAATTTATGACAATGGAGGGAATGCAGAAGGCATACGACCAGATCAAGGCTAACGGCGTTGATGCTCTTATCGTATGCGGAGGTAACGGTTCATTGACTGGTGCCATGAACTTTGCTAACGAGTTCGACGTGCCATGTATCGGACTTCCGGGCACTATCGACAATGACCTCTATGGAACAGATTCAACAATTGGATATGATACAACGATGAATACAATCATGGAGTGTGTTGACCGCATCCGCGACACCGCACAGAGCCATGAGCGTATCTTCTTCATCGAGGTAATGGGACGTGACGCTGGCTTCCTTGCACAGAATTCTGCCATTGCCTGTGGTGCTGAGGCTGCCATCATTCCAGAGGAGGCAACAGACGAGGACCAGTTGGCAGAATTCATGAAGCGAGGCATTCGTAAGTCAAAGAAGTCATGTATCGTTATCGTGTCAGAGTCTCCTAAGTGCGGTGCCCTCTACTATGCAGAGCGTGTCAAGAACGAGTTCCCTGGCTATGACGTGCGCGTGTCAATCCTCGGACACCTCCAGCGTGGCGGTAGTCCTACTGCCCGCGACCGAATACTCGCAAGCCGTACAGGCGTTGGTGCTATCGAGGCACTCAAGCAGGGTCAGCGTAATGTCATGGTCGGCATCAAGAACAACGAGGTGGTATATGTTCCATTCTCTGAGGCTATCCGTTCCGACAAGCCATTCGACAAGAAGCTCATCAAGGTTCTCGAAGAGCTGAGTATCTAATCCGCGTGTGTGTTATATAAAAATAATATGAAAGAATGAAAGTAAGAAAGATTTCCTCTTTCTTACTTTCTTTTTTTATGCCCTCTATGCCTTTATGTTCGATAGGCTGTGAACGTGGGAGAGGTTGGCGGTCGAAAGCGCCCCGAAGGGGCAGTGAGCTACTAGCCCAGGGCAACGCCCTGTGGGGGAGAATTAGATGGATAACTAGCGCCCCGTAAGGGCAAAAGCTCTAATATGATTCAATGCTTTTGCCCTTACAGGGCGAAATTAACAACTTCCATGTACCTAGGGCGATGCCCTAGGCTGTTAGCTTGCTAGCCTTTCAGGCTGCTTCCGAATCTCTGTGTGTAGAACGCAAAGCCGCAGAGTTTTTATCAGAACACAGATAACACAGATTAAAGGGATTTTTTTTCGCAAGGCTCAACAAGCTACGCAAGTCTCGCTTGCGCTCATGATTAATATCCCTATAATCCCGAATATCTGTGGTTAAAGACATAAAATTAATGCGACATTAACGTGATATTATTCGCGTTGGCTCATCAAGCTACGCAAGTTGTGGTCATTAATGTTTCCTCACGGAGTGAGACATATAATATCGCATTAATACCACATTAATACCGCATTAATTTTAATTTCAAGCACCG
>JAEEGG010003630.1_pt1 | contig 38373 bp, 43 predicted proteins | sample 9134161 | NCBI WGS metagenome assembly JAEEGG01 (sample SAMN16246543, study PRJNA631951) | gut metagenome | biome: gut microbiome; feature: rumen; material: CR-attached | host: Bos | place: Iran: Karaj | collected 2018-10 | reverse complement strand
TCCGTAATGATTGTCTTTAACCAGGCCAACACCGAGCGTGTCGAATACATGCTGGACAAATTGGAGATACGGGGCTTCACCTTCTGGGAGAATGTGCAGGGGCGCGGACATCTAGACGGTGACCCGCACCGAGGCACGCACACCTGGCCGGAGATGAACAATGTTGTGCTCTGCGTGCTGGAGGATGAAAAGGTCGAACCCCTGCTGCTTTCTGTGCGTAAGCTTGACAAGCGCAACGAGGAGGTCGGTGTGCGGGCGTTTGTCTGGAATATCGAGCAAATGGTATGATATGATGACAGGCCATGTCCAATACCGATAACATAAGCGTGACGATTCTTGTCAAGAACGCGGAGGACACCATCCGGGAGTGCCTGGAGGCGTTGCGCCCGTTCGGCGAGATTGTGATCGTGGATAACGAAAGCACGGACGGAACCGCTGGAATAATCCGGGATTTTGCCGCTTCGCACGGTCATGTGAAAATGCTTCGGAGCCCCTTTATCGGTTTCGGCCCGCTTAAGAGGATTGCTGTGGATTCGGCCTCCAACGACTGGATTCTGAGCATCGACGCGGATGAGATTCTTCAGGAAAGCGCCGTCAAGGAAATCAACTCCATGGAACTGGATGAGCGCACGGTTGCTGCACTTGCCAGGATGAACTATTACGACGGCGTATGGGTCAAAGGTTGCGGCTGGTATCCCGATTACGTCTGGCGGCTCTTCAACCGCCGTCACACCGGTTTTAACGATAACGTTGTGCATGAGGCGGTGGAAGTTAAGCCTGACAGCCGTAAGGTGTGGTTTAAGAAGGCGTTGAAGCATTACGCCGCCACGGACATCTCCACCATGCTGGCAAAGATGAACCGTTACACCAGCTATTCCGCCCGTGAAAAATGGGAGAAGGGGAGGCGTGTCACGCTGCCGGGCGCACTGCTGCGCGGATGGCATACATTTAATATAGACTATTTTTTCCGGGGCGGGATCCGGTATGGGTATAGGGGTTTTTTCATCGCCCTTTCCAATGCATCGGGAACTTTTTACCGCTACCTAAAGCTATATGAACTGCAGAAAATGAACGCCCGCAAATGAAGACTGTATGGATACTTCTGCGTGATCTGACCGAGACCGGCGGGGGCGAGCGGGTTTGCGCAAATCTGGCAAATGCCTGGTGTGACCGGTTCAATGTGCGGGTATGGAGTTTCCACAAGGGCAATGCGGAGCCGATGGTTCCGCTCCGGCCCGAAGTCGGGGTGACATATCTGTCAAAAGGGTTCCAGCGTGCCGGAAATCCGTTGCGGAAGGCCTGGAACAAGAGCCTGCTGCGTTTGGCGCTAAGTTTGAAAATGTGCCGTTCCATCCGCCGGCACAGGCCTGATATCGTCTTCTGCAATGACGGCACCTTCATGCCGCTTTTTAAACCTTCCGGCATAAAATATGTCCGTTTGTGGCATCTGCGGTGTCCTCCCCGGAAAAAAAGGGTTTTCGGACGTTACGACGCCATGGTGGTGCTCTCCGGCGACCAGCTGGCCCAATGGGAACAATACCATCCTGCGGTGCGGGTCATTCCAAATTTCCTGCCTTCGGTTCCGGAACCGCTTCCTGAAAACCGTCCCCCGGTGGTGCTTTCGGTCGGCCGGATGGAAAAAAGTGACGAAAAGGGTTTCATGAGACTGTTGGACATTTGGGCGGAGCTGCAGAGCCTCCATCCTCATCAGGACTGGAAGCTGCGCCTCGTGGGCGACGGGGTGTTGCGGACGCAAATCTGTGACAGGATACGGCACCTCCGTCTTGAGGGGAGTGTTGAGGTGCATCCCTTCACGGCACAAATCATGGATGAGTACCGTGCCGCCTCCATTTATGCAATGGCCAGTTATCGTGAAGGGTTCCCAATGGTCCTGTTGGAGGCCGCCTCCTGTGGGCTGCCTGCTGTGGCGTATGACATTCATTCCGGTCCGGGCGACATCATTGTTGATGGCGGGAGCGGTTTTCTTATTCCTGACGGGCAAAAAAATCTTTTTGTCCCGCAGTTGCTCTCCTTAATGGACGATGCCGTTCTGCGCCAACGTATGGGGATGTCGGCACAACAGCGGATGAGGGATTTTTTCACGCAGGAAAAGGTGCTCCGGCAGTGGACCGATCTTTTCTCGGAGCTTTCTCCGGAAATTTAAGTGCGTGATGTTGCCGGAGATATTCGGTTTTATATTATTTTTGCATTTTTAACTTGTAATATTGTTTTTTTTGATAATTAACTATCAGATAGGAATATGAGCAGATTCACAATGATGGGTGTCGGAGGCTATATCGCGATCCGCCATCTGAAGGCCATCAAAGAGACGGGCAACGAACTGGTTTCGGCATACGACAGGTCGGACAGCGTAGGCATTATGGACAGTTTTTTTCCACATGCCTCCTTTTTTACTGAGCAGGAGCTTTTTGACCGGCACAACTCCTTGTTGAGGGACAAGGGTGAGGGCTTTGAATGGGCTACTGTCTGCACCCCGAACTACCTGCACGATTCCCATGTGCGTTACGGTTTGCGCATGGGCGCCAATGTGATTTGTGAGAAACCTCTGGTCTTGAATCCGTGGAATCTGGACGGGTTGGCCAATGCCGAGGAGCGTGAAGGCAAAAAAGTCTATACAATCCTTCAGCTCCGGCTGCATCCGTCGGTGATTGCGCTGAAGTCCGAGGTGGAGAAGGCCCAGAAAAACGGTAAGTACGAAGTCGACCTGACCTACATCACCTCCCGCGGAAACTGGTATTACGCCTCGTGGAAGGGCGACCCGGTCAAGAGCGGCGGTCTGGCCACAAATATAGGAGTGCATTTCTACGACATGCTGATATGGATTTTCGGGCCGGTGAAGCAGAATGTCGTCCATATCTCCACTCACGACCGTGTGGCCGGTTTCCTTGAACTGGAAAAGGCTCGCGTCCGTTATTTTTTGAGCATCAACGAGGAATGTCTGCCTGAAGAGGCTGTTGCAAACGGAAAGCGCACCTTCCGTTCCATCAGGGTGGACGGAAGCGAATTTGAATTCAGCGAGGGCTTCACCGAACTGCATACCGAAAGCTACCGCCATATTCTGAAGGGGGAGGGTTTCGGAATAAAGGATGTCCGCCCCTGCATCGAGGTTGTGAGCGACATCAGGCATGCGCAGCCTGTCGGGCTGATGGGCGACTACCATCCGCTGGCGCGCAAGCCGCTGAGTGCACACCCGTTCCGTTGGAGCCGCTAACTTTTTAATTTTTTGGATGATGAAGAGAAGTATCATTATAACCGGAGGCGCCGGCTTTATCGGCAGCCATGTTGTCCGGCTGTTCGTGAACAAATATCCGGAATACAGGATAATCAATCTGGACAAGCTGACCTATGCAGGCAACCTTGCCAACCTTAAGGATGTGGAGGACAAGCCGAACTACCGCTTTGTGAAGATGGACATCTGCGATTTTGAGGGGGTGTCGCGTCTCATGCGGGAGGAGAATGTGGACGGCATTATACATCTGGCAGCCGAAAGCCATGTGGACCGCAGTATCAAGGACCCGTTCACATTCGCACAGACAAACGTGATGGGCACGCTGAGCCTGTTGCAGGCGGCTAAATTGTGTTGGGATGAAAATCCGATTCCCGTAGAGACGCAAAATTTTGCGTCTCTACAAAAAAAACAACGACGGTTCTACCACATTTCCACCGATGAGGTCTACGGTGCCCTTGCCCTGACCCATCCGCAGGGCATCGAACCGCCGTTCACAACAAAGGCCAGCAGCGGGAAACACCACCTCGCCTACGGTGACAGGTTCTTCACCGAGGATCTGAAATACCAGCCGCACAGCCCATACAGCGCGGCAAAGGCCTCCAGCGACCATTTTGTGCGCGCCTTCCATGACACCTACGGCCTGCCGGTTGTGATCACCAACTGTTCGAACAACTACGGTCCGTACCAGTTTCCTGAAAAACTGATTCCGTTGTTCATCAACAATATCCGTCACAGGAAGCCGCTGCCCGTATATGGAAAGGGCGAGAATGTGCGTGACTGGCTCTATGTGGAGGATCATGCGCGTGCCATCGACCTGATTTTCCATGAGGGCAAGGACGGTGAGACATATAACATAGGCGGTTTCAACGAATGGAAGAATATCGACCTTATCAAGGTGCTGATCAATACGGTGGACCGACTGTTGGGACGCGGCGACGGTGCGGACATGGACCTTATCACCTACGTTACCGATCGCGCGGGTCACGACCTGCGCTACGCCATCGACTCCACAAAGCTTCAGAAAGAGCTTGGGTGGGAACCCTCCCTGCAGTTCGAGGAGGGCATCGAAAAGACTGTACGCTGGTATCTGGACAATGCGGAGTGGCTTGACCAGGTGACGAGCGGCGCCTACCAGAAGTATTACGAGGAAATGTACAAAAACAGATAGGAATGAAAGGAATTGTTCTGGCCGGAGGCTCCGGCACACGGCTGTATCCTATTACAAAAGGTGTGAGCAAGCAGATGCTTCCCATCTATGACAAACCCATGGTCTATTATCCGATTTCCGTGCTGATGCTGGCGGGAATCCGCGACATACTCATCATTTCCACCCCGTATGACCTGCCAGGTTTCCGGCGGTTGCTGGGCGACGGTTCCGATTACGGGGTGCGGTTCACTTACGCGGAGCAGCCCTCTCCTGACGGTCTGGCGCAGGCTTTTCTTATTGGTGAGGAGTTTATCGGTGATGATTCCGCCTGCCTCGTGCTTGGCGACAACATTTTTTACGGCAACGGATTCACACGGATGTTGAAGGAAGCGGTGCGTACCGCCGAAGAGGAGTCAAAGGCCACTGTCTTCGGCTATTGGGTTTCTGACCCGGAACGGTATGGCGTGGCCGAGTTTGACCGTGCGGGCAACTGCATCTCCATTGAGGAGAAACCTAAGGCGCCTAAGAGCAACTATGCCGTGGTCGGACTCTATTTTTATCCCAACAAGGTGGTTGAAGTTGCCAAAAACATCCGTCCGTCCGCCCGTGGGGAGCTGGAAATCACCTCTGTGAACCAATGTTTCCTGAATGAGCATTCCCTGAAGGTGCAGACATTGGGGCGCGGTTTTGCATGGCTCGACACCGGCACACACGATTCGCTCAGCGAGGCCTCTACTTTTGTTGAGGTTATTGAGAAGCGCACCGGGTTGAAGGTGGGATGTCTGGAGGGCATCGCCTACCGGCAGGGCTGGATTGACGAGGAGCGTATGCGCGCGTTGGCGCAGCCCATGCTGAAAAACCAGTACGGCCAGTATCTGCTCAAGGTGATAGACGAGTTGAAAAACAAGCCGGAGTAGGCCGTTCCGTTGCAACCCCTATGCCGGAGGAAAAAAACTGGTATGTCGGTTACGTCCGCTCCTGTCAGGAGCGGAGGGTGGTCAGCGCCCTGCTGGCCGCCGGGGAGGAGTGCTACCTGCCTGTCAGGAAGGAGCGGCGCCGCTGGAGCGACAGGGTGAAGACCGTGGAGGTTCTGCTGCTGAAAGGAATGGTCTTTATCCGCACCACCAATGCCCGACGTATTCCGCTGCTGCAGGGGATATATGGCCTTTGCTCCTTTATGGCCGACAAGTCCACGCACCGTCCGGTCACCATCCCCGATGCGCAGATGGAGGCCTTCATGTTTATGGTGGACCGGAGCAGCAAGCCGGTGACAGTCTCGACAGCATATTTCTCACCGGGTGACAAGGTCCGCATCTGTTATGGGAGCATGGCCGGGCTGGAAGGTGAACTTATCCGTATCGGAGGCAGCCACCGTCTGGTATTGCGCCTGCAAAACCTGCTTTGCGCCATGGTGGAGGTCGAGGTGGCGGATGTGGAAAAATTTTAGATTTTTTGCTGCAAATAAAGCGGTTTCCAATCCAAATTTTTAGTATTTTTGCAAATTCGGACATCGTGTGTGCCCTCGTTTTCCATGTGACGGGCAACGGCGAAGCCGTGTTCTACAACAAACAAATTCACAGTTAGTTTTATTTTAATACAGGAATACAAGTATGAAAATTGCAGTAGCTGGAACAGGTTATGTGGGGCTTTCAATTGCCACTTTGCTGGCACAACATCACCATGTGGTCGCTGTGGACATCGTGCCTGAGCGTGTGGATATGGTCAACAATCGGAAATCCCCAATCCAGGACGACTATATTGAGGATTATCTGGCGCACAAGGAGCTGGACCTTCAAGCAACCATGGACAGTGCGTCGGCATACCGCGACGCCGACTTTGTGGTTATTGCGGCTCCGACCAACTATGACAGCCGCAAGAACTTTTTCGACACCTCCGCCGTGGAGGATGTTATGGAGAAGGTTCTGGCCGTGAATCCGGAGGCGGTGATGGTGATCAAGTCCACCATTCCGGTGGGATATACGGAATCGGTGCGCGAAAAGCTCTCCTACCGCGAGCGTCAGGCGGACGGCAGCATGAAGGTGGTTGTGCCGAACATTATTTTCGCACCGGAATTCCTTCGGGAGAGCAAGGCACTGTACGACAACCTCTATCCTTCACGCATCATCGTGGGCTATGCTCAGGGCGACGCATTTCTGGAGGAGCGGGCGCACCAGTTTGCCGCTCTGATCAAGGAGGGTGCAATCAAGCAGGATGTGCCGGTGCTCTTCATGGGAAGCACGGAGGCGGAGGCGGTCAAGCTGTTCGCCAACACATACCTTGCCCTGCGTGTGAGCTATTTCAACGAGCTGGACACCTACGCTGAGATGAAGGGGCTGGATTCCCGCCAGATCATAGAGGGCGTGTGCCTTGACCCGCGCATCGGCACCCATTACAACAACCCCAGTTTCGGCTATGGGGGCTATTGCCTGCCGAAGGATACAAAGCAGCTGCTGGCCAACTATCAGGATGTGCCGCAGAACATGATGAGCGCCATTGTTGAGAGCAACCGCACCCGTAAGGATTTCATCGCCGACCAGGTGCTGCGCAAGGCCGGCTACTATGCCGCCTCCTCCCAGTGGGATGAAAGGAAGGAGCAGGAGCTGGTTGTCGGTGTGTACCGTCTGACCATGAAGTCCAATTCCGACAATTTCCGCCAGAGCAGCATACAGGGTGTGATGAAGCGTATCAAGGCAAAGGGTGCCAAGGTGATCGTATACGAACCGACCCTTGAGGACGGCGTGACATTTTTCGGCAGTCTGGTCGTGAATGACCTTGAGAAGTTCAAAAGCCAGTCACAGGCAATAATCGCCAACCGTTACGACGCCTGTCTGGACGATGTGGCCGACAAGGTCTACACCCGCGACATTTTCAAGAGGGATTAATTTTTTCAAGTTTTTTCAAGGCGTGAAAACAGTTGTTCTGGCTGCAGGTTATGCCACACGGCTCCGTCCGCTGACGGAGAATTTCCCGAAGCCTCTGCTGAAGGTTCAGGGCAGGAGCATCCTGGACTGGCTGCTGGATGATGTGTCGCAGGCGGACTACAGTTCGGAATACGTTGTTGTCACCAACCACAAGTTTGCGCCCCATTTCCGTGAATGGGCTGAAGGGAGGCCGGAAAAAATAACCCTTCTGGACGATGGGACCCTCACCAATGAGGGACGTTTGGGTGCAGTCCGGGATCTCCAGCTCGCCGTGGACAGTCTCGCTTTGGATGAGGATTTGTTTGTGATGGCAGGTGACAACCTGTTGGATTTTTCGCTGAAACATTTTCTCCGCTATGCGGAGCGCAAGCAGACCAGCTGTGTGATGCGCTTTTACCAGCCGGACATGCAGAAGCTGCTCAAATCTGGTGTCGTTACGGTGGATTCGGACGACCGCATCCTGCGGATGACCGAGAAATCCCCCAATCCTGAAAGCCACTGGGCATGCCCGCCGTTCTACTGGTTTTTGCGTGATGATGTGCGCCTCGTCTCTGAGGCGGTCGCCGACGGTTGCGGCACTGATGCGCCGGGGAGTTTTGTGGCGTGGCTCTGCACTAAGGTTCCGGTACATGCGATGGAGATGCCGGGCAGCCGCCACGACATCGGCACATTGGAGAGTTATGAGGCTGTTTGCCGGCAATATGCAGGCATAAGTGAATAGTTCCGGTTTAGTATGAAGTGTCAGGACAAGTTTTTGGAGACATACCGCCATGCACCGGAGGGGTTGTCGTTCTGCCCGCAGCGTGTGGTGCCGGTCGGGGCGCATTCTGACTATGGGCTGGGAAAAATCACCGGCCTTGCGCTGGACAAGGGCATCCATATCGCCTACCATCCCAAACAGAACGGGGTGGTGGAGGTGATGTCGCTGCAGTTTGAAAAACGGGCGCAGTGGCACGTCGGCGATGTGCCGCCGGTCCGGCAGGGCGACTGGGCGGATTACCTGCGCGGAGCCACGCTGGCCCTTGCACGGAGATATCCGTTGCATACCGGCCTTTCCGGAGTTGTTGAGGGCAGCCTCCCCATCGGAGGTCTCTCAAGTTCCGCCGCAGTGACAATCGCATTCCTGACCGCGCTTATGCGTGTGAACGGGATACGGCTCACCCCAGACGAAATGATTGCCGCCGCACTTTCAGCGGAGCGTGACTACGTGGGCGTGAATGTCGGCACCACCGACCAGTCCTGCGAGGTGTACGCCCGTGAAAACCAGCTGTTGTATGCCGACACCCGCGACGGCAGCTATGAACTTATCCCGACCTCGGATGCCATGAAGCCCTATTCGATTGTCATCTTTTTCAGTGGTTTGGAACGTGCCTTGGCAGGCAGCGGCCTGAACATGCGTGTGGACGAGGCCCGTGCCGCTGCATACGCCCTGAAGGGTTATGCCGGGATGGAATATGGCAGGTTCGGCGAAACAAATCTGCGTGATGTGCCCCGTGAAACCTATGAGAAATACAAACAGCTGCTGCCGGAGCCGTGGCGCCGCCGGGCGGAGCACTGGTATACGGAGCAGGAGCGTGTGGAACGCGCAGCCATAGCCTGGCGGGAAGGCGACATTGAAACCTACGGAAGGCTCTCCTTTGAAAGCGGATTGTCATCCATCCGTAACTGGGAGACCGGCTGTCCGGAACTTAAAACCCTGTATGAGGCCATGACCCGGACCGAAGGCATTTACGGCGGACGTTTTTCCGGAGCAGGCTTCAAGGGCTGCTGCATCGCGCTCATCGACCCGGAGCGTGAAGAGTCGGTGCTGCGGGAGGTGGGTGACGCCTACCTTAAGGCTTATCCCGCGTTGCGTGGGAAATATCAGGCCATCGTCGCACTCAGTGCGGACGGATGGCTGGCAATGAACGAATCTTAATGAAAATGAGAATACTTGTTACAGGCGGAACCGGATTCATCGGTTCCCATACGGTCGTGGAGCTGCTTTGTGCCGGGCATGAGGCGGAGGTTCTGGACAACTTGAGCAACAGCAGTGAGGAGGCCTTGCGCCGTGCTGCGCTGCTGGCCGGACGTGATGCGGAGGGCATCCCGTTCCATCGGGCGGACATCCGCGACAGGGCTGCGTTGGAGCAGATTTTTTCGCGTCAGCGCTTCGACGCGGTCATCCATTTTGCCGGGCTTAAGGCGGTGGGCGAGTCCACTGAAAAGCCTTGGGAATATTACGACAACAACATCACTGGCACGCTGACCCTGCTGGATGTGATGCGGCGGCACGGCTGTAAAAACATCATCTTTTCCAGTTCGGCAACTGTGTACGGCGACCCTGCGGAGGTTCCGATTACCGAGAACTGCCCGAAAGGAAGCTGCACCAATCCTTACGGCTGGACCAAGAGCATGCTGGAGCAGATTCTGACCGACATGCAGAAGGCCGATCCGGAATGGAACGTGGTGCTGTTGCGCTATTTCAACCCCATCGGGGCGCATCCGTCAGGACGTATTGGGGAGAACCCGAACGGCATACCCAATAACCTGATGCCATATATCACCCAGGTGGCCATCGGCAAACGTCCGGAACTCGGTGTCTTCGGAAACGATTATGACACGCCGGACGGCACAGGGGTGCGCGACTACATCCATGTGGTGGATCTGGCCAAAGGTCATGTGAGCGCACTGGAGGCGCTGCGCAAGGGTTGCGGGCTGGCGGTATATAACCTTGGCACAGGTCGCGGATATTCGGTGCTGGAGGTTGTGCATGCCTTTGAAAAGGCGAGCGGCATTAAGGTGCCGTACGCAATCAAACCACGCCGCAGCGGAGACATCGCCTGTTGCTATTCGGACCCTTCAAAGGCGGAGCGCGAGTTGGGCTGGAAGGCGCAGTACGGATTGGAGGAGATGTGCCGCGACAGCTGGAACTGGCAAAGGAACAACCCTGAAGGATACGGAGAATTATGAGCGGACAACCCATGAACATACTTGTTACCGGTGCTGCCGGATTCATCGGCGCAAATCTCGTCAGGCGGCTCTTGACCGATATGGGCGAAGGCACCATCATAGGCCTTGACAACCTGAATGGCTATTACGATGTCTCCTTGAAGGAATATCGTCTGAATGAACTCTCCTCCATACATTCCAAACATCCAACTTTAAATTATAAGTTCGTTCGGGGCGATATTGCCGACAAAAAACTAATTGAGAGTCTTTTTGAGAAATATCACTTTGACATTGTGGTGAATCTCGCCGCACAGGCGGGTGTGCGCTACAGCATTGAAAATCCGGATGCCTATGTGGAAAGCAACATAATGGGTTTCTACAACATTTTGGAGGCCTGCCGCCACCATCCGGTGAAGCATCTGGTCTATGCCAGCAGCAGCAGCGTCTACGGTGGCAACACCAAAATCCCGTTCAGCACCGATGACAATGTGGACCATCCGGTGAGCCTCTATGCCGCCACAAAAAAGAGCAACGAGCTTTTCGCGCACTGTTACAGCAAACTCTACAACATCCCGACAACGGGGCTGCGCTTCTTCACCGTATACGGTCCCGCAGGCCGTCCCGACATGGCCTATTTCGGCTTTACGAACAAGCTGCTGAAAGGCGAGACCATACAGATTTACAACTACGGCAACTGCCGCCGCGATTTCACCTATGTGGATGACATTGTGGAGGGCATTGTGCGAGTAATGATGGTCCCTCCTGTTCCGGACACTGAGCCTGTCGTTCCGGACACTGAGCCTGTCGTTCCGGACACTGAGCCTGCCGTTCCGGACACTGAGCCTGTCGAAGTGTCCACGGCCCCCTACGCCATCTACAACATCGGCGGTGGCCAGCCGGAGAATCTGCTTGATTTTGTGCAGACACTGCAGGAGGAGCTCGTTCGTGCCGGTGTGCTGCCAAAGGATTATGACTTTGAGGCTCACAAACAGCTGGTGCCCATGCAGCCGGGTGACGTGCCTTTGACCTATGCGGATGCCAGTGCACTGGAGCGCGATTTCGGCTTCGTGCCGAAGGTGACGTTGCGCGAGGGGCTGCGGAAGTTCGCCGAATGGTACAGGGAATATTATCAGATAGTCAGATAAAACAATAACATTAACATAAAAATGTCAGTATTTAAGGATAAGACCCTCCTGATCACGGGAGGTACAGGCAGTTTCGGAAACGCCGTGCTGAACCGTTTCCTGAAAACCGATATCGGTGAAATCCGCATCTTCAGCCGCGATGAGAAGAAACAGGACGACATGCGTCACGAGTATCAGGCCAAAATGCCTGAAGTGGCCAACAAGATAAAATTCTACATCGGTGATGTTCGCAACAGGAGCACACTGAAATATGCAATGAAGGGTGTTGATTATGTGTTCCATGCCGCCGCACTGAAGCAGGTGCCGAGTTGTGAGTTTTTCCCCATGGAGGCTGTGAAGACCAATGTTATCGGTACGGACAACACATTGGATGCGGCAATCGATGCTGGTGTGAAGTGTGTTATCTGTCTCTCCACCGACAAGGCGGCCTATCCCATCAATGCCATGGGAATCACAAAGGCCATTGAGGAGAAGATAGCCGTGGCCAAGAGCCGCAATTCGGGAGACACCAAAATCTGCTGCACCCGCTACGGCAATGTGATGTGCAGCCGTGGCTCGGTCATCCCGTTGTGGATTGACCAAATCCGTCACGGTAGCCCGATCACGCTGACCGAACCGAAGATGACCCGCTTTATCATGAGCCTTGAAGAGGCTGTGGATCTGGTTCTTTTTGCTTTTGAGCATGGCCGGAACGGCGACATTCTTGTACAGAAGGCTCCTGCATGCACCATCCGCACGCAGGCCGAGGCAGTTTGCGAGCTGTTTGCACATCAGTGGGGTGCTTCGACAGGCTCTGCTTCGACAGGCTCTGCTTCGACAGGCTCAGCAGCCGAAAACATCAAGGTTATCGGCATACGCCACGGTGAAAAGATGTACGAAACGCTGCTTACAAAGGAGGAGTGCGCCAAGGCGGAGGATATGGGTAACTTCTACCGTGTGCCGGCCGACAACCGCGACCTGAACTATGACAAATACTTCCGTGAAGGCGACGTCAAGATGGCCACAATTGAGGAGTTTAACAGCGACAACACTGTCCGTCTGAACCTTGAGGAGACCAAGGCCAAGATTGCCGCTTTGGAGTATATCCAGAATGAGCTGAAGGGAATACCAAACGTCGCGAAGTGATGAAGATACTTGTTACAGGCGCGAAGGGTTTTGCAGGCAAAAACCTATGTGCGCAGTTGAAAAACATAAGGGATGGCAAGGACAGGACCCGTCCCGGACTGAATGTCGGTGAAATTTATGAATATGACATCGACAGCCGTCCGGATGAGCTTGACCGCTATTGCTGTGACTGCGACTTTGTCTTTAATCTTGCGGGTGTGAACCGGCCGAAGGAGCAAAGCGAATTCATGGAGGGCAATTTCGGTTTCGCCTCCACTCTTCTGGATACCCTGAAAAAAAACAGAAACACGTGCCCTGTGATGCTCAGTTCGTCGCAGCAGGCCTCGCTGACAGGCCGTTTCGGCAATTCGGAGTATGGACGCAGCAAGAAGGCCGGTGAGGAGCTTTTCTTGAAATATCAGGAAGAAACTGGAGCCAAGGTGCTGATTTACCGTTTTCCGAACCTTTTCGGGAAATGGTGCCGCCCAAATTACAACAGTGCGGTGGCAACCTTCTGCAACAACATCGCCAACGACCTGCCGATTCAGGTGAACGATCCGTCGGTGGAACTGGAACTTTTGTACATCGATGACCTTGTGGACGAAATGCTCGATGCATTGGAAGGAAAGGAGCACCGCTGCGAGTTTGACGGCCTGGATGTGGTTGCGAAAGATGACGGACGCTATTGCCACTGCCCTGTTACCCACAAGGTGACACTTGGTGCGATTGTGGAGTTGCTGTACAAATTTGCGGAGCAGCCCAAAAGCCTGATGATTCCCGAAATTCCCGACGGAAGTTTTGCCAAGAAACTTTATTCCACATATTTGTCGTATCTTCCTAAGGAAAAGGTCGCTTATCCGCTGAAAATGAATGTTGATGACCGTGGCTCATTCACAGAGCTGGTGCATCTTGCCAACTGCGGACAGGTGAGCATAAACATCAGCAGGCCTGGCATCACAAAGGGACAGCACTGGCATAACACCAAATGGGAGTTCTTTATTGTGGTGAAGGGGCATGGGCTTATCCAGCAGCGTTCCCTGAACGATCCGGAAGGAATGGTTTTGGAATGGGAGGTGAGCGGTGACAGGATAGAGGCGGTCCACATGCTTCCCGGATACACGCATAATATCATCAATCTGAGTGACACCGAGGATTTGGTCACGGTAATGTATTGTAACGAAGTGTTTAACCCGAACAAGCCGGACACGTTCTTTGAGCCGGTAGATAAATAGTAGGAATATGGCAGCATTTAAAAATAACGGAAAACTCAAACTGTTGATCATCGTTGGAACGCGGCCGGAAATAATCCGTCTTGCGGCGGTCATCAACAAATGTAGGCGGTATTTCGACTGCATTCTTGCACACACCGGCCAGAACTATGACTATAATCTCAATGGAGTGTTCTTCAAGGATTTGAAACTGGAAGATCCTGATGTTTACATGGATGCGGTCGGCAACGACCTGGGAGAGACCATGGGCAACATCATCGCAAAAAGTTACCAGCTTATGGTGGAGATAAAGCCGGATGCAGTTCTCGTATTGGGTGACACCAACAGCTGCCTCAGCGTGATAGGTGCAAAGCGGCTGCATATCCCCATCTTCCACATGGAGGCTGGCAACCGCTGCAAGGACGAGTGCCTGCCGGAGGAGACAAACCGCCGCATCGTCGACATAATCAGCGATGTGAACATGGCCTACAGCGAGCATGCCCGTCGCTATCTGGCCGATTGTGGCCTGCCCAAGGAGCGCACATACGTCACCGGCAGCCCAATGGCGGAGGTTCTGCATGACAATCTGGCTGAAATTGAGGCTTCTGACATCCATGAACGTCTTGGCCTTGAAAAGGGCAGATACATCCTGTTGAGTGCCCACCGCGAAGAAAATATTGACACAGAGAAGAATTTCCTCTCGTTGTTCAACGCCATCAATGAAATGGCTGCAAAATATGACATGCCTATACTTTACAGCTGCCATCCGCGCAGCCGCAAACGTCTGGAGGCTTCAGGTTTTAAACTTGACCCTCGTGTCATCCAACATGAACCATTGGGTTTCCATGACTACAACTGCCTTCAGATGAACGCTTTTGCCGTGGTGAGCGACAGCGGTACGCTGCCGGAGGAGAGCAGTTTCTTCACCAGCGTCGGACATCCTTTCCCGGCGGTCTGCATCCGTACCAGCACCGAACGTCCTGAAGCCCTTGACAAGGCCTGCTTCTTTATTGCCGGCATTGATGACAAATCCCTGTTGCAGGCGGTCGATTGCGCTGTGGAGATGAACCGTAACGGTGACCACGGCATCCCAGTGCCCGACTATGTTGATGAGAATGTCAGCACAAAGGTGGTAAAGATTATACAGAGCTACACCGGCATTGTGAACAAAATGGTGTGGCGGAAATAATCTTGATGGAATATGAAGCTTGATACCTCTCTTTTGGACACGTTGACGGCCCAAGCGAAGGCCTCGCCACGCTTGCGGATGAATCTGGACTTGCGTAACAGTCCGGAAGATTTGTCGCAACGGATGCTCAATGCACTGGAACCCGGCACTGTGCTGCCAATCCACAGGCACCGTCAGAGTTCCGAGACGGTTGTGGTGCTGCGGGGCAAAGTGCGGTGGATATATTATGACGAGAATGGGAATGTGACCGATACCTTCATCGTCGCCCCGGGCAGCGACCTTGTCGGCCTGAGCGTTCCCAAGGGGCAGTGGCATTCCCTTGAGTGTCTTGAAAGCGGCACGGTGATACTTGAAAGCAAGGATGGGGCCTATGTGCCGTTGGGGGACGAGGATGTGAAGGATATCCGGTGCGGACAATAATTTATTAATGACATATATAGTTTACACAAATAATTGTACATAATAAAATAAACAGTATAATAGAATGATTAACGTTGGAATTATCGGATGCGGCTTCGTGGGCGGAGCCTTGAAGGATTGGTTGGAGCATAACAATCCGGAGTGCAAACTTTTCATCAGCGACCCTCCAAAGGGCTATAATGATGATTTGAGCAATATTGACATTGCATTCCTGCAGATCCACGTACCTACCGAAGACGACGGCACACAGGATTTGCGGCTTATGAAGGAACTGATTTCCAAACTTCCCGATGTGCCTGTGTTTGTCCGTACAACAATTCTTCCGGGCACCAGTGAAAGGCTTTCCCGTGAGACAGGGCATAAGGTGCACTACATGCCGGAGTTCCTTACGGAGCGCACGCATATTGAAGATTTCAAGAAACAGACAATGGTGTTCACCGGTGCGCACGACCTGCTCACCAGAATTTTTGTCGGCAAGAAGTTCACCGTCATGACACCGTTGGAGGCCGAGCTTACAAAGTACATGCACAATGTGTTCGGGGCCTATAAGGTGACCTATTTCAACGCCTGCCGCGAATACTGCGAGCAGATGGGGGCTGACTGGCGCAAGGTGCATACGGGGGTGCTTCTTTCCGGTTACATCAACGACACCCACACTTACGTGCCGGGTCCGGACGGCAAGTTCGGATATGGCGGCAAGTGCTTCCCCAAGGATGTGAACGCCTTTGCCAAGATGACCGAGGGCACGCCTCTCGGAACGCTTTTGGAGCACCTGCATGAGCTCAACGTCCACTTCCGCGGTGTGGAGGAGCATATATAACCCTCTGACATGACATATCTTAACGAGAAAGAACGCCAGGCTCAGATGGCCGACATGAAGTCTTTCGATGAGCAGATGCCTTGTGTGGGTATCTTTTGGTATGACCCTGAGACTCACAGCTTGTTTGGGGTGCGGAAAAAAGAACTTACACCGCGCGAGGTGGAGGAGGCTGCCGAAAAGGGGAAGCCCTTCATCAACTATCCGCAGTTGCACCGCCAGGTTTGGGCAAGAGAGTATTTCCGTGCTCAGGCAAAGCACTCTGAAACAAAGTTCAAAGGTGATTATACCCAAATACCTCGTGGACGTGTGACATGGACCATAGACAAGTTTATCGTGCTGGTAGGGCATTGGGCAGAGCCGATACAGGACGAGTTGACGGAATTATTGGAGAAAGAGTTCTCACTCCCGTATTTCGAGTTTGTGTGTGACGAGCACTGGGACCTAGGCCACGGTTGGTCAGGGGATATGCCTACAAGCCGGTAGTATCACGCGGAAAAATCTGTAACCCTGAAACATTTTTTCATGAAAATTAATTGTATTTATTATTTCAGGGTTACGGAAATCCGCGTCCAGCTTCGGACAATCCGTCAAGTTTGGGTAGGCTGATAACAAAAGGGTGGTTTTGGAAGGGGACTTAATGTTGAAAAATAACCGCTGCGAAAATAACCGCTGCGAAAATTTAATATATGAAGTTTTACGACAGGCAGAAAGAAATCAACGAGTTAGATAGAATTAGAAATGTGGCTTTTTCTGTCAGTTCGCAGATGACTGTGGTGACAGGACGACGTAGGATCGGCAAAACCAAGCTGATTATGAAGAGTTGTGAAACCACACCAACGCTCTATCTGTTTGTTAGCCGCAACAACGAAACGACGCTTTGCAACCAGTTTTCGGAGGAGGCCAGACGGTCACTCAGCATTTTTATACCAGAGGGCATTTCATCATTCCGTGAGTTTTTCCGTCTTTGTATGGAATATGGAAAGACCACCTCCTTCAATCTGATACTTGACGAATTTCAGGAGTTTTACAACATTAATCCTGCAGTATTTAGCGAAGTTCAAAACATTTGGGACCAGACCAAGGACAACACCCATGTTAATCTGCTCATCAGCGGATCCGTTTACACCTTGATGCACCGTATATTTCAGGACTATAAAGAACCGCTTTATGGAAGAGCATCCGGTCTCATCAGGCTCAAGCCGTTTTCTCCGAGTGTGCTGAAACAGATATTGAAAGACTACAATCCCAACTATACAAATGACGACCTTTTGGCACTATATTCCACGACAGGCGGTGTGCCTAAGTATGTGGAAGTCTTGATGGATAACGGATGTGTGAATGTGCAGCGCATTTTGGAGCGGATGTGCAGTGAAAACTCTTTATTTCTTGAAGAAGGGAATGTTGTTCTGATACAGGAGATGGGCAAGCAGTATGGAACTTACTATTCGGTATTGTCTGCCATAGCGAATGGAGTTACAGAGAGTTCTCGTATTGCACAAATGACGGGTGTGCAGAGTATTGGCGGGATTATTCAGCGTTTGGAAGAGGACTACGATATGGTTTGCAAAAAACGGCCGATTATGTCAAAACCAGGCTCTCAGACGGTCAGATATGAGATTAAGGATCACTTTTTGAGGTTTTGGTTCCGTTATATCGTGAAGCACCAGAATCTGATCCAGACGGGTCAGTGGGAAAGATTAAAGGATATTGTTATTCAGGATTATCCGACTTATTCAGGGAAGGAGTTGGAGGCCTATTTCAAGGATAAGTTGTGCGAAGAGTTGTCGATTATGCAAATCGGATCTTGGTGGGAGGGCAGCAGGAGCAAAAAGAGCGACAACAATCAGCACGAAGTGGATATTGTGGCGGTATATTATGGTAGTCCCAAAGTTCTCATTGCTGAAGTGAAGCGTGACAAGCGCAATTTCAAGAAGCAGCCTTTTGATGAAAAGGTTGATCTATTGCGCAACAAATACTTCAGCAAGTACGAGATTGAAACCCGATGTTTCAGCCTGTCGGATATGTAAGATATACGAGTTAATTGATTTCAGGGTTACAGAAATCCGCGTCCAACTTCGGACAATCCGTCCTGCTTGGATAAGCTGAGTACAGAAGGGTGGTTTTTTAAGGGGACTTAATAATGTTTTTTGCGTTTGAATACGATTAAGCTACTACATGTCTGAAAAACAACAAATACAGTTATTTGAAGAAAAGAAGGTTCGTACCGTTTGGGACGATCAGGAAGAGAAATGGTACTTTTCCATTGTGGACGTATGTTGGGTGCTTGCCGAGAGCAAGGACTACCAGACGGCGCGAAAGTATTGGAATAAACTGAAACAGAGGCTTAAAGAAGAAGGAAATGAAACGGTGACAGATTGTCACCAGTTAAAATTGTAAGCCGGAGATGGGAAAATGCGTCAGACCGATGTTGCTGACACAGAGCAACTTTTCCGCATAATTCAGTCAATCCCTTCGCCTAAGGCAGAGCCTTTCAGGCAATGGATGGCGCAGGTGGCGGTCACTCGGTGATATCTCCAGCCAAAGCGACGGACTACTTGCCGCCAGCAGAGGATGTGGATTTGATTGAAGGTGAAACCGCTAATGACAACTAATCCGCTTATTGCAGATTCACTTTTCTGGACCGGTTATGTTGACAAGGTTGGAACAGGGACGGAGGATATAGTAAATCTATGTAAGGACAAGGGATTGAAATCGCCTGAGTATTACCAAGAAGAGGATTTTCGAGTTGTGATTTGGAGAAAGGGTGGTCCAGAAATGATCCAGAGCGATCCAGAAGTGATCCGGAGCAATCCGGAACTCGTAGAGGCTGTGTATGATTTAATATGTGTGAATCATTCAATCTCAAGGGCAGAACTGGCCAAACAGTTGGGCATCAGCGAGCGGCAGGTGCGAAAAGCCATTGACGCATTACGTGATAAAAAAATCAGACGTAAGGGTGGTGACTCTGGTGAATGGGAAATAATTGGTTGATGGGAAAGAAAGATGAATCAACTTTAAAAAGTTAACACACCCATATACCTTTGGATTTCGCGGAAAAATCTGTAACCCTGAAACATTTTTTCATGAAAATTAATTATATTTATTATTTCAGGGTTACAGAAATCCGCGTCCAGCTTCGGACAATCCGTCATGTTCGGATAGGTGGAGTGTAAAAGGGTGGTTTTTAAGGGGGACATAATTAAATTTAGTAAGAAAAACGCTAAATAACAATTGATATGAACAACATCCACATTCTTTGTTTATCGGATATACATTTTGATAAGAATGAGCCTGAGAACCAAGGTTTGGTTGTAAAGGAATTTTTTACTGATCTTCCTAAAGTGATAGCCAACATTGACAAAGATAGCCTATATTGTATAATTTCAGGCGATTTGGTTCATACTGGAGTTGAGAAGCATTATAAAGACTTTGCTGATATCTTTATCAAGAAATTGCAAAAGTACTTGCTTCTTGACCATATTATTGTTGTGGCTGGTAATCATGATATGAACAGGGGTGTTTTGTTTGACAAGGATTGGAAGAAGAGACAAAATAAATTGGTTGATTCCACTGTAGATGAAAAATCCTACAATGTGGTACTGAAAGAAGAGAAGGATTCTGTTGTTTTTAAGAAGTTTGAATATTTCAATCAGTTTGTAAATGAAAAACTTCTCATTTTAGGTTTCAACTTGTTTGGATATGAGATCAACATTGTGCCAGATATAAGCATATATTGCCTCAACACTGCGTTGCTCTCAAATGGAGGTCTGAAAGGTTTCCCTAAAGATCAGGGAAATCTTCGAATCGAAACAAACGGTCTTTATAGATGGACACAGGAGAACGAAGGACGTACTAAAATTTTAGTAATGCATCATCCTATTCACTATTTGACCGAATATGCACAGTCAGTTCTTGATAATAATATCCGTAAGCATATTGATGTGGTTATTACAGGTCACCTTCACAAGAATGATTTCAAACAATACTTGGGGAAAGATGATGATACAGTGAAATATTGTTCCTCACCACAGTTGTTCAGTGATAAAAGAGATCAAAATGGCTATTCGTTGATACATTTTAAAGATAATAAGATAGATTCAATAGAGTACCGTAAATGGTCAACTATTAATGAGGAGTTTACAGTTGGAACGGAATTTTCGAGAACGTTAGATGGACGTATTACATTTCGGCGAGAAGAACCAGCAATGGATGATTATGTAAGAAAGGAGTTGCAAGACAGATTGAACCAGAGTCTATGCGTTTACAACTATTCTCCATCTTGGGTCGATAGAGTGATTTCTAATGTTGCACCAGGAATGTCAATGAAGGAGGAGGATGTTGTAATATGGGATCATATCAATGTTGTCAACTCGTTGGAAAACATCCAAATTGTTGGTGGCGCACAATTTGGGCTCACGTGTTTCGCCCACAAGATGGTCTTGGAGGCATGGAACATAAAAAAAGAGCATTGGCTGTATGTTGATGGCAAGGAATTGAGAATTTCAAAAGTTCAAACCGTTGTGGATGGTTTTGTCAGATCCCGTAATATTCAGTATGGCGACATAAAGACAGTGGTGATTGACAATTGTAACAAAACCTATGACAACAGTGAAAAGATAATGGAGAAAATCGGCAAAATTCTTCCTGATGTAAGAATAGTACTTCTCAACAATGAAGATGATGCTATTTTTTTTGCTGGTATTAACAACAATAGTTTTGAGGAAGGATACTCGTTGTTTTATTTGAGAGAGCTTTCAAGGAAGGGTATCCGTCAAATTTCCAAGGAATTTATTGAACGTCAGCGGTTTGATATGAACAATAGTGGTAAAATTTTGGAACGGCTTATTAACCAATTGCTTGATTTGAATGTACATCGTATACCAATCAATTGTTTGCAACTGTTGTTCAATTTCCAACAAAACTATGACGCTCATCCTATTGACAGAACGAAGATTCTCAAGTCTCTAATTATGTTCTTTTTCCTTAAGCCCGACTCCTATTTCTATACTGATGCAATTGACGAAACCGATTGTTGTATAATTATGGGTAAACTTTGTGAGACTTTGATGCGTACTACTGATGGTAAGAGTTACAATAGGTATTTTACTGAGGAAGAATATAAGAAAGCCACGAATTCACTCGATGGGAAATACAATGAGGAATTGCGTTTAAAACTTTTGAGGGCGATGCTCGATGCGCAAATAATAGTACCCTATTTGAATATATATGAATTCAGATTCAGCTATTGGGTTTATTTCTTTGCGGCATATCAGATGTACATAGATCCGGCATTTTATTCTTATATGGTTGAAACTGCGAAGTGTATTTATATGCCGGATATTGTGGAGTTCTATTCTGGCATTGACCCCAAATGTGATCCATTGGTTGAACAAATAGCAGAAGAATTACTGTCATTGAGCGGTGATGTCACAACAAATTTGGTGCCCGTCATAGTGGATCCATACCCTTCATTGAAATTCCGTCAGAACCCCAATTTGGACAATAAGACTAAAGAACAACTTGAAGAGGGAATCAGAGCTTCAAAACTCCCAAACGATGTTAAAGATGCTTTTATGGAACAGCGTGATGATAATACTCGTCCGTATTTTCAGATGATTAACAATGTCTTGGATAGGTACAAGGTGCGAAATATGATGAGCCTTGCTCGCTCAGCCGGACGCGCTTTAAGGAATGGACAGCATATTAAAGATGAAAATAGGAATAATCTATATGTAGCGGTTCAGGTGTCATGGGTTGCATTGCTTAAGGTACTTCAGTTATTGACTCCTATATTGGCAAGAACCGGGCATGGTGATTTGGGAGGTGCATGCTTCCGGCTTGCAGGAGGTTTCCCTGAAGAAGAAAGTAAAAGAATGGTTGCCGTTTTAACTTCATTGCCATGCAATGTGGTCGATTGGTATCGCAATGATGTCTTCTCCGAGAAACGTTTCGTTATTTATCGGGATGCTATTACAGGAAAAGATGTTCCTTCAATTTGCCGGCATATGAATGTCCTCCTAATGATTCGTTGCCGACCGAAGGGATGGCATGAGTTGGTTGAAAATTACATTGATTCTGTTGGAAAAAATTCATTTTATATTGCAGATGTTAAAAACATGCTCAACTTTTGTTATAGAATTGATGAAATGTCGCAGGCTGATGAGAAACGCACAGCAAAGCTTTTAATTGCTGCTGTAGAAAAAATGAAGAAAAGCTATATGGACCCAGACAAGGATCGTTATTTCAAGACAAGATCTCATAAACCTATGTTGTTATTACCCAAAAGAGAAGTGCCAGATTGAGGTTTGAAAAAACAGATTTTGTCTTACCATGCATCATTAAACTCATCACTTAGTAACGGAAAAATATGGTAAAACCATAAGGTAGGATTAATTAAATAATGCCAATTGTTCGTTATTTTAACCATATAAACATCGGTTTACTTTATTATTTAATAATTAGTCGCCTCTCAAAAAGCCACAACGATTTGAAATTGTGTTAAAAAAGTTGTCAAAAATGATGTTTTGTATTCAAAAAAGTGTAATCTTTGCAGCATAAATCTTGCAGAAACATGTACACAAAACCGACACGGAGCAACCAGCAGACATTGTTTTTCAACTTGGAATCCCAACTCAACCAAAAGCACCCGTTATATCTTTTAGCCAACAAGATAGATTGGAATGTGTTTGAGGAGGCGTTCAATCCCCTCTATTGCGAGGACAATGGCCGTCCGTGCAAGCCCATCCGCAGGATGGTGGGGCTGCTGATACTGAAGCACGTGCGCAATGTTTCTGACGAGAGTGTTGTGGAGCAGTGGCAGGAGAATGTGTACTACCAGTATTTCTGTGGAGAGCAGGAGCTCCAGACCGGAGTTCCATGCACGCCGACAGAACTTGTGGCGTTCCGCAAGCGCATCGGGGAGTCAGGCATAGAACTCATCCTCAAGGAGAGTGTGCGCGTGAACGATGATCATGATAAAACGGACAAGGCATTCATCGACTCGACTGTGCAAGAGAAGAACGTCACGTTTCCGACAGATGCAAAACTGACCAGAAAGATTATCGGCAGGGTGTTGAAGATTAACGGTAAATTAAAGCTACCGATGCGCCAGAGCTACAAGTTTGTGGTCAAGGAACTCGCCCGGCACCAGCGACCGCCTTTCGCGCGAGACGGGACACAAGGTACACTATATGCCTGAGTTCCTTACCGAACGCACCCATATTGAGGATTTCAAGAAGCAGACCATGTCTTTACCGGAGCGCACGAGTTGCTCACCAAGATTTTTGTGGGCAAAAAGTTCACCGTCATGACCCCGTTGGAGGCGGAGCTGACCAAGTACATGCACAATGTGTTCGGCGCCTATAAGGTCACCTACTTCAACGCCTGCCGCGAGTACTGCGAGCAGATGGGTGCCGACTGGCGCAAGGTGCACACAGGAGTGCTGCTTTCGGGCTACATCAACGACACGCACACCTACGTGCCGGGACCCGACGGCAAGTACGGTTATGGCGGCAAGTGCTTCCCCAAGGATGTGAATGCCTTCGCCAAAATGACGGAAGGCACCCCGCTCGGCACGCTGTTGGCGCATCTGCATGAGCTGAATGTGCATTTCCGCGGGGTGGAGGAGCGGATTTAACAATTTTTTGTCGGCGAGGTATAATTGAAGTGTAATACATCTGTCATAATTGCGAACCCTGAAATTTTATCATTTCATCAATAGTATTTTTCGATGGAAAAGTATAAAGAGTTATCCAAAAACGACATTAATGCTTCTAGTTTCAACTTTTTAGTTGTTACGGCAACGGATGTTGAAACCAACGCCTTGCATGATGTGATATTGGGTGACGTTGTTAAGACGATATGTGGTGATCACACCTATTATCTTGGCTGCATCGGACATTACCCCGTCATACATGTCCAATGCTCGCAGATGGGTAGCCTCAATCCAGGTGGTTCCACCTTGACAATCAATGCGGCTTTCAATGATTGGCCGCAAATCAAGGCGGTCGTTATGGTGGGTATCTGTTTCGGCTTTGATGAGTCGAAACAGCAGATAGGAGATGTTGTGGTTTCCACTTCGATTAAGAACTACGAGACTCGTCGGGTGGGAGCTAAGCAGGAGATTCCCCGAGGCGATTCGTACCATTCCGACAGTTGTTTGTTGAATGCTTTCAGCAGCTTGAAGCAAACCTGGAATTACATTGGAATTGACGGCCAAAGCAAGAATCTTTTGTTCGGAGAGTATGTTTCAGGTGAGCAGCTGGTTGATAACCTTGAGGCACGCAACAAGTTGCATACTGAAACTCCTGAAGCTAAAGCAGGTGAGATGGAGGGCAACGGGCTGGTGGCTTCCTGCGTCAACGGACACAAACCATGGATTCTCGTCAAAGCCATCTGCGATTATGGCGATGGCAATAAGGGAGAGGACAAGAAACAACGGCAAGCTGTAGCGGCAGCATCGGCAGCCCATTGCTGTGAGCAGGCTTTAAACCAATCCACCGCTTTCGAGTCGTTGGGTATTTGCACGACACAATCGCAAGCAATCCCTATGGCTTTTAAGGAAAACCTTGGTGTCCTTTTCGAAATCTACAAGAAAGAACACGAACCTTACTTTTTGAGAAGAGATATTGACAACACTGTCGAATCCTACTTGTCGTGTCACAGTCTGTGGATTTACGGTATGTCGGGCGTGGGTAAAAGCACATCCATCCTCCATGCATTATTAGCCAATGGAAACGAACCATTGCTCATCAATATGGCGGGAATAGGTGCCAATAGTTCGCTTGAGGAGATTTTTGTATGGATTTACAACGAGGTGGCACTTTTCCTTCGTGAAACGGATATTGCTCCCACAGCCTATCAGTTGTGCGCCAGAAAGATAGTGACGTTGCTCGATAAGCACTTTGCCAAAAAACCTGTATATGTATTGGTAGAGGAGATACCTTTCGAGGGCGAGTCGTTCCAGACGTTTGTGAACTCGTTTTCTTCGTTGGTAGTTTCCAATGGTTTGTCAGGCAACACGGCTGAAGTACATTTTGTACTATCTTCCATTGAAGACCCCACACCCCACTTGCAACCTAATCTTAAGAAAGTCAAGAGCATGGTGAAGTTTTTGGAGTTTGGACAATGGACCTACGAAGAATGTTTCGGTTTGATTGAGCTGGTAAGGAATAACATAACGGTTCCTGGCATCAAAAACACCGAAGAGTTAATAACCAAATGTAGTTGCCTACCGCGCCGTATCAAGGACATTTTAAGGGAGTCTTATCATATAGGAAATATTAAGGAATTAGATTCTGCAACGATTGACGAATTGTTAAGAAGAGTACTATGAGCACCGAACTGAAATCATACACCATTGTACCTGACAGTTTATACGTTGAGCGTAAGGCCGATAAACAGTTGCACGACATCGTTGAAGCCATGCAGCGTCCGGGTTATGTGCTTGTATCTCGGCAGATGGGCAAGACCAACCTTTTGTTGAGGGCTAAGCGCAAATGGGAGAACTCTGAAGATTTGTATGTCTATATCGACATGTCTAATGCTGACGAAACCGAAAAGGAGTGTTTCGAGTCATTGATTGATACGGCCATTGACACGCACGAGGAAACCCTTTCTTGTGTGCGCGAGCGGATTGAAGAATTGCGTCGGATCAATATCACAAAAAGTCCAGTACAAGCCCATAACGAAGAACTTAGGGTATTATTGGGTGCGGTAAAAGGCAGGCTGGTTTTCATACTTGACGAAATTGACTCCTTGACTCGTTCGCCATTCTCCGACAATATCTTCTCTCAGATTCGTAGCATCTATTTTAGTCGGGTAAACTACCCCGTTCTCAACAAGCTCACCTACGTCCTTTCGGGCGTGGTGGAACCCACCGAGATTATTAAGAACCCCAAGATATCACCATTCAATATTGGCGAAAAGATCTTGCTTGACGATTTTAGCCACAACGAATATCTGACCTTCTTGAAACAGGCTGGATTGCTGTGGCTTGGTGAGGCTGTCATCGAACGGATTTATTATTGGGCCGCTGGCAATCCTCGCATCACTTGGGATATCTGTTATGAATTGCAACATAAGGAAGGTTTCACCCTTGAAGATGTCGATGCCCTGGTCAAGCAGATGTATCTCACCTCGTTCGACAAGGCTCCTGTGGATACCATTCGCACGCTTGTCAAGGACGACCGCATTCTTCGTGATGCCCTTATGCAATTGGCATACGGCAAAGGTGATGTGTTGTCCGACAAAATAAAGAGCCGTTTGTATTTGGCGGGGATTGTCAACTACAGTGCCAACGAGGTGAAGATAAAAAACAGGATTATTAAGGATTCGCTTTCGGTAAGCTGGCTGCAGAAGTTGGAAGAGGAAGATAAAGGCTTGCTAAACTATGCCATCGAATTATACACCAAAGGCAACTATATCGGCAGTGTAGAAAAGTTTAACAGTTATTTGGCTAATAACGAATTCCCTGCAAATCAGGCCCCATTTCTCTGCTTCTATTTGGGTGCAAGCAATTACCATATCAGGCAATTTGAGGAATCCTTGAAGTTTCTTACACTCAATCCGCTGACACCGGAAATGTCGAACGACCAATACTGGCACGAAAATTTGCTGGTTGGTGTTGACCATATTAGTCTCGGCCATTATGCGGAATCGCTCGAATATTTCTCCAAGGTTATGGAGGAAGAGACTCACGATTGGATTTATTACTCTGCCAAACTCAACTCGTTGGCCGCACGTCTCCAAATCGCCAAGGAAAATAATGAGGATTTACAAGCAATAGAGCAGGAGTATAGACAATTGGTGACATCTGACGACGAAGCCATAGGTTCCGATGTCAAGTTGTTTGCGGCTTTCCAACTGGCTGGATTGTATGGCACAGAGCGTTCAACTGAAGCTTATGAGGTGTATAACTCAGTCTTGGGTTTTGCCAACGAGATGGTCAAACCACGCTTTTTATTAGGAAAATATAATATGGCTACCATTGACCAGCGTCCAGCGGTGCTTGACGAAATGGTTACTTCTCTCGAATGTATCACTGCGGTCAATCGCTCGTTGGACCCTGACACCAATCTCGAAATCGATGAAGATCTCCTTATACGTATTCTTTGTTTGATATATAGTTTTAAGCACGACCGATGGAATGAGGTAAAGTCCAAGTACATGTTGCTCCCTTATTCGTACGGCGACTTTCTTGTGCGGATGTTTATGCAGGCATTCGTATCGTCACATCTGTATGGACGAGGCTCGGCAATGCTGGTTGAAGAATTGCACGACAATATCGACTCTGACGAGTACAATACTTCGTCTGAATCGCATTTGGATATTTACAAATTCAATGCATTCCTGAATTTCACTGCCGAATATGCAAAGGAGTATATCGAAGCCTTTTTTGCAACCGATGAAACCATTGACTCATTGGGTTTGGTGATCGTGCAGTCCTATGCATGGTCATTGATGGAGAAAAAGGATTACCATACCCTTCTTAATGAATTGTCATGGGTTTCCAACCGATATCCAACCACATTCTCTCATCAAGATATGGTCACGAGAGCTTTGTTCGAATACACGCTTCTTATGTCATCTTATCGGGCATCCGATCTCAAGGCCGCCTTGTGGTATGGAAAGCAGATACTGTCGTATATCGATGATGAGATAGTGCAAGCCACCGACCGTAACAAGGTAAACCTTACTCAAGTAAAAGAAATAGCACAAACCATAGTTTCTGATTTGATGCCACGCAAACCTGTTCGTGTTGACAAAAAAATAGGACGAAACGATAAGGTAAAAGTACGATATGTTCAAACCAACCAAATAGTAGTGAAGAAATATAAACAGGTGGAATCCGATCTTGAAAAGGGACTTTGTATTTTAGTGGAAGAAAAAAGTTAAACCAATAAATAAGAAAAAATGACAGAAAAAACAAAGTTGATGAATTGTCCACAAGAAGTTAAGGACATCATTATTAAGAGATTTGGCTCATTAGATTATTTCTATGGGTTTGTTTACCAACTTAATATAAAGCAGTATTCCGATTTTAAAAAGACTCACAAGTTTGACAATACACAGATAAACCGTTTAAAGGATTATCTTGAAAAAGCTGGTGTCGATTATATGATTGCTGACGACCTTGTTGAGGAAATTGGATGTGATTTTTCTGAATCGGTTGCAGAAAACTATGCAAAAGCATATTTAGGAGATAATTGGAAAGAAAAGTTGGAGGAATTTAATAAATTAATCGGTTAATATTAAGATTTTACATTTAACAACAAGAAAAGCATATTATGAAAAAAATACTATTGTTTGAAGGCAAAACCACCATGGGGGGTAGAGATGTGGCTATCAAGATATACCGTGTTGAGGATGTGGATTCAACGTATTATGAATGGGATTATAACCCTTATCTTGTAGATGAGAATCAAATGGATGTTCATCGTGGAGAAATACATAGGGGCAAAGACCTTGAAGAGATTTTGTTTCATATCAATACGTATAAGAATGAGATTCGTAATATAAAGGAGGTTAAAGATAATCCTAATTTTTAATCAACTTCCATCAAACGAAGTGGATCTTCTGTTCTTTACGTGCAGCCTGAACCGCGATTGGGGCAGAAGGTGTCTTCTGTGTAGCCTGAACTTTATTGGAACTGGGCGGTTTCCGGATCTCTCAAATCATAGTTCAATTCCCAACGAAATAGTCTAATCACTGTTAACCTATCATGACAAGCGTTAATACCAATAAAATCTGGCTAAACGAAGTATCTTTCATGCGGCCTTTCCTGTTGCTGCTGTTGGTCTCCTACCATGCCTTTGCCATCCACATATACCCATCCCTATCCATTAAACCCAACCAAAACCATAAATTTTTTGATTTATGCTCAAAATCCTCACCTTCGGTGTCTACGATATGCTCCATATCGGACATATCCTTCTCTTCAAACATATCAAAGAACAATTTCCTGACCAGGAATGCAAACTCATCGTGGCCGTGCAGGACAGCGATAGCATCCTGAAATACGAGCCTGGCACCAAGATGGTCTATTCCACCGAGGAGCGCATGTTCATGGTGAGTGCCATCCGTTGGGTGGACGAGGTGGTGACCTATAACGATGTGGACGTTGATATTCAGCAAATTGATTTTGATGTCTTCGCCAAAGGCCCCGACCAACAACATGCAGGGTTCCAACGAGCTGTGGCTTGGTGTCAGGTGAATGGCAAGCAGGTGGTGACGATACATAGGACAGAAGGCATTTCTTCGACGATGTTGAGGGATTATAGTAAGATTAAATAAAAACCAATTAATATGAAATTCACTATCATCGGTTGCGGCAACTCAGGTCTTATCCACGCCGCTAAATTATATGAAAAAGGTCATGAAGTGGCCTTGTTGAAGACCTCAAGCACTAATGGGCGTTTTTTCGACATCATGAATGAACAAGGAGGTTTCAAGGCTTTGGATGACACCATCCAAGGTAATGGCCACTCGTTTTTTGTGAAGCCAGCCCTCATCACTCGTGATGTAAAAGAAGCCGTGAGGTTTGCAGACATCATCATGGTAACGACCACCACGCTACAACACGAGTTTGTGGCAGAATTGATTGCTCCGTATGTCAGAGACGGTCAAACCATCATCCTTGTGCCTGGCTATATGGGTAGCCTCATTTTCAAGAAGTACATTCACAAAGACGTGACTTATAGTGAGTGGGAAACTACTGCTTACAACGGTCGTATCGTCAACAACGAATATGTAAGGATTTCGTTCTACAATCCTCGCAATGCCATTTCGGTGTTGCCCATCAGTCGTACGCAGCAAGTGTTGGACGTGCTCTCACAGTGCTTTGACAACACCAAATACACCCGCAAGCACATTCTTGAATCGGCGTTCCACAACCCCAACATGATTGTGCATCCGATAGGTATTCTCTTCTCTGCTTCACGCATTGAATATAGCAATGGAGAATTTTGGATGTATCGTGAAGCTTTCACACCTTCTGTGGTTAATGTTATCAAGGCATTTGATGTGCAGAAAAACAAGGTGTTGCAAGCCTTTGATTGTGAACCTTTGGATTATTTTGAGGCTGCCAAGTGGCGCAACGAAGAAGACTTGAACATCGATGCTATGGCTGTGTTCCGCTCGTTTGCGGATTCCAGCAACAAAGGGCCGTCGTTTATCAATCATCGCTATCTGTTGGAAGATGTTCCGATGGGCTTGGGCCTTTATGTTTCTGTTGCTAAGTTAGTGGGAGTAGATACATCCATACAAGAAGGTATCATGTCCTTAGCTTCCGCTTTGTTGAACAAGGATTTGAAGTCTGGGGCAAGGACAATCCAATATTTGTTAGGGAAAGAAGATGTGACTGTGGAAGATATTAAAATGGCTATATCAGAATAGCAGATTTATGGCTAAGAAAGAAAAAAGTTTAAAGCAAAAAGCCGCCGCAGGCATGGTGTGGACAGCGTTGCAAAAGTACTCGATGATGATTATCCAGTTCATCTCGGGTATTATTCTTGCCCGTCTGCTCACGCCTTACGACTATGGTTGCATCGGCATGTTGAGCATCTTCATGGTGCTGGCCGAGGCTTTCATTGACGGTGGCTTTGGCTCGGCATTGATACAGAAGAAGCGGCCCACGCAGGAGGACTATTCCACCATCTTCTGGTGGAATTTGGGCATGGCCTTGCTGATGTATGCGATACTATTCGTTAGTGCCCCAGCCATTTCTCGGTTTTATAATATTCCGCTCTTGTGTGATGTCCTTCGTGTTCAAGGGGTTGTATTGTTCATCTATGCCTTTAATATCGTGCAGCGCAACCAGCTGAAGAAGAAGCTGAATTTCAAGGTGCTCTCTATTGTTACCATTACCACTTCTATTATTTCTTTGGGCATTACCATTATTATGGCCTATAAGGGGTTTGGCGTTTGGGCTTTGGTAGCACAGAACCTGATTACAGCGGCTATTCCCGCTATCGTATTCTGGTTTTTCATCAAATGGCGGCCGATTTGGATTTTTTCAAAACAATCGTTTAAGGAGTTGTTCGGTTTTGGGGTGTATATGTTTTTGACACATTTGGTGAATAGTTTCGGTCAACAGATTCAAGGGTTGTTGATAGGAAAGACCTACAACCCAACAACGATGGGTTATTATTCGAAAGCCCATGGACAGAGAAACTTGCCTCAAACAGCATTTCATCCGTGATGACGCAAGTGACCTACCCTTTATATGCCGAAGCGCAAGATAATCCTCAAATGCTGGTCAGTATGGTCAAGCGATTGACAATGACGCTGTCTTATATAACTATGCCATTAATGTTCATCCTAATCTTATTGGCCAAACCCATATTTATTTTACTTTATTCTGACAGGTGGCTTGTAAGTGTCCCATATTTTCAAGTGTTGTGTATTGCCGGCCTGGCGAATTGTTTGATGGCTGTCAACACTCAGACCATAGCCGCCATAGGGAAAAGCCGGATCATGTTTCGATGGACATTGGTTAAAAGGATTGTTGGCATCGCCGCCATTGTCTTAGGGCTGATGTTTTTTGGCATGAAGGGACTTTTGGCTGGTGTCATCGTCAATAATTATTTTTCTTATTTTGTCAACATCAGCTTGGTTTCCAAACATGTCGGTTATAAATGGACCCGACAACTTTTAGACTTGTTGCCCGTGGTTGTGGTGTCTGTTGTAGCGGCCTTGGTCAGCTATGGTTGCAGCTATTTTTTCCATCTAAGTATGTATCCTGATGCCACCGCTGCGGACGAATTTGATAGATACTTATCTGGCGTTAAAGGCCTTTGTGAACAATCATTTGCCTGAGAAGTTTTATATGGAGGGCGATCAACGGGTGGATCTGCGGGATAGGGTTTTCCGCGAGGTGATAGCCAATTGTATCGTACATCGCGAATACACCAGCGGCTATGCTACGGAGTTGGTGATTACTGCTGGTGAGGTGCGGATTACCAATCCCAATCGACCCCTGTTCCATGGGTTTATCAACCGTAATAGTTTTGCACCTTATCCGAAGAACCCAAATTTGCGCAAGTTTTTCACAGCTTTTGGCTGGACGGAGGAGATTGGTTCCGGTGTGCGAAATACCAGTCACTACTTGCCGTTATATACTGGTCATTACCCACATTTGAGGAGAAAGAGATTTTCGTTACGACGCTGCCGCTAAAGCACTATGTGTTTGAGCCGTATGTTGAGGCTTTCGCATCCTGGCTGGAACTGCCGGTGAGTCCTATTACACATCTGATGGATGGTCTTGCGAAAATGGAGACTCCTATGTCGTTGCACGATGTCTCGTTTGAGGAGGTATTGCTGGAGTTGGTACCAAGTTGGGTGGGAAAAGGTACCCAGTTGCCCGAATTATTATTTGCTAAGCCACAGCAGCTTACGAAGGTAGAAATCAAGAAGGTACCTAGTTGGAACGAAAAAAGCACCCAGTTGCTCCCGAAGAAGATTTGGTATGTGGTGGCGGTTCTGGCGTTGTGCGGACAGCCTACTTCGTTTGGAATGTTAATGGAATTTTTTCAGTATAAGAATCGAAACACATTCCGTGAGAATTACCTGAATCCGCTGAAGCGGTTAGGATATCTTGCCGCTACGAAACCTGAAGTGCCTAATTCACCGGACAACAAGTATTTTTTGACCGATTTGGGTCGGGCGTTCTTGATGGGGCGGTAGAAATGATTTTTTCTTTGACAAAGAATTTGTTTTGCGCCAAATCCTTGACTTCGACCAGTTCCTCAGTGAGGTGGATATGGTCGTCATTATGGTCAAGCACGACCACATCAAGCAGAACTGGGACAAGCTCAAGGGCAAGGTCATTCTGGATTGCCATAATATTTGTCCGCTCACTGAGAGCGTGTACCATATCTAATTGAATGGATTTCCGGCAGCACAGGTGGAACGAAAGTTTGCAGTTCGATACTGCCTGCCGGAACTTGGAATCAATGTTCAGCCTCCCTTTACCTGCTTACTGCCTTACTCTGTAAGCTTAGTGTAAGCCTGTAAGCAGGGTAGAAGCAGGGTATAGGCTATTAAAACCAAAAAAGATATCAAGTTTACTTTTTGAGCCAGTCTAAGAAGATGCCTTTATACTGAGAATTGAAACCATATATGTCCATGTCCACGAATCAAGAGGTGTCTACATATCTTCAATTGAGGCGATTTAGGCGACGGCTCAAGAGCAAAAAGAAGCAGAAGGCTCGTCGCAAGGCGAAGCAGAAAGCGCTCCTCCGCGAAAAGGCTATACGCCATCAGGGAAAGCTTATACATAATAGTAGCGAGGCATTATCCTACTTTATGACACGTCATTTCCTGCATCTGATAACTGCGGAGAAATCGCCTTTCTGTCAAGATAAATTGGAAAACAAAGGAATCCTGAAACGAAATGTCATACGAATACCTGAAAACTTCTCCATTTTGTCCAATCCCGAGCCATCTTATAAGGTGCTCAAACAGTTGGTAGAGGCAATCGCCTATCAGAATTGTGAAGAACTTAGTTTAGACTATCAAAATTGCACGAATTGCGACCTCGCAACGCAGGTGTTCCTTGATTCTATCTTGAAGAGTTTTGATAAATACATACGACTATGTAATGCTGCAGACATAACACAATTTATAAGAATTGGTAAAGTTGGCGGTGAACATATACACAATTCATCCTTGCAGAAAATGATCAATTCGGTTGGTTCGCCGGTAGAGTTGATTAATCGTAGGATGCAGTATAAAGATGTGGAGCCATTCCGTTTACGACTGGTTGATTCAAGAGATATTACAAAGATTAGATTTGAGGGGCAGAAAGAGATAGATGCTACCGATCTGATAGAGTATGTGGAAAGATGCTTGTCAAGGTTTAATAAGACACTTACCCAAGATGCACGTCAAGCTTTAGGGACTGTTCTTGGTGAGACTCTTGCAAACGCAGAAGAACATTCCACACTTCACAATCGTTATCTGATTGGGTATATGGAAGAAACCAGTGATAACCAATCTCATTATGGGCTGCTCAACGTGGTGATAATGAACACTGGCAGTACCATTTATGAACGTTTCAAGTATCCTGATGAGGACGAGAAGATTAATATGGAATGTGTGAAACAGATGAAGATCCTTTCTGAGAAGTTCACAAACAAAGGTTTCTTCGACTTTAATAAATTTACCGAAGAAAACTTGTGGACACTTTACTCTCTGCAAGGAGGGGTTTCAATTGTTCCAAGAGAAGTCCGTAACAGAGGAAATGGAACAATAGGTTTTATCAAGAGTTTCTTTAGTTTGAAGGGTTCTATAGAGGTTGACAATATTTCGAGAATGACCATATTGTCAGGTAATACTCGTATAGATTTTGATGGCACATACCAAATATCAGAAAGTTTTGGGGCAGATGGTCGTAAGGTAGAGAGGATGACTTTCAATATGTCGAACTCTTTGGAAGACAAGCCTGATTCCAAGTATGTATATAATACCAAGCATTACTTTCCAGGCACACTTATAAGTGCTCAGTTATTAATAAATGATGATGATGTTCAAAAGATATGAATACAATTGATTTGAAAGACCATTGTACTCGGATTGGAGGCAAGGTCGCCAAAGTGTTTACCGGACGAGACAGAGGTGAGACAGTTAGGAAAGAATCAAAGATAGATGAATTGTATCGTGTGGGAGGGGAAATCACGGTGATTATTCCTCCGGGTACATTTTCAGTCACACCATCTTTTCTAGAAGAACTCTTCACTAATATTGTGAAAGAATATGGGATAGAGAAATTTCGTGAAACCGTTCATATTGAACCGAATGGTTACAATATAGAAGTGCCGCTGGAGGAAGCCTTAGACAGGATTCTTCAGGATAAAAATGCGTTGCAAAAGTAGAGGAGGTTGTTTATGTCTTTCTTGATGTTTTTACTCCAAGCGGTTAATGTAGCAGACACCGCTCAAATGGCGCAAACTACGCAGACTGTTGCTCCTGCAACATTTAGTGGCATTGTGGATATTGCTTATAAATTGTCTATGGTTGCGATCGCCGCTTTCAACATTTTGTATGTTATTAAGTTGAATAATGCACAGAATCAAGACAAAGAAGCACAGCGTAAATCAGAACGTAGGATGGATTTGCTGAAGACCATAGTACTTATACCTAATCTTAAGAAGATGTACGGGTTTTTGGATAAGCTATGGGCTGAATTGGAGAAGTTGAAGTTGGAAAAGGAAGCAGACAAGAATGCAGACAAAGAAAATGCGGTTAAGAAAGAGATAGAACCTGTGATACAAGCTTTGTTTGCTTCATTCCGTTCGAACTTTATCATTGTGCTCAATGCCACAACTCCTGTTTTGGGTGAGAAAGTGAAGGAGATAAGTGATACTATGCGCGACACTATCCTGTCTAATATGGCAGATGAAGGCGTGAATCTTTGGGTGTTGAAATACTTCAACGACAAAATTAAGTCTGTCTTTGAGAAAGGAAAGATGGATATGGTTAATGCGTTGTTTAATTATAACGGAGAGGCATAAAGATGAAAAAATATATAGAACTAAGTATAAATGGTCCAGAAACTGAAATGGTCGCTTTTGTTGAGAGGCTTAAGATCTACTCTTCTGATGCGTTCAAGTTTTCAGAGATTCGGGAAGACAATGTTATTCGTGATGGTTCCTATGTGGAGTTTTTGGCTAAACGGACAATAGATTACAGATCTAGGGTGATTCTTATTTGGAACGAAGAAGGGCTACGGATGTGTAATGTTATCCCTAAAACGGTATCCTTTCTAGAGTTAGAACAGTATAATTCAGTAGTACGCCATTTCTATGAAGATGTAATTGTCCATACACGATCACAAGAGCTTAGTATTTGCATTACGAAGGAAGAGAATTCAATTCAAGACTTAATCTCTGCTCCCTCATACCGTGCTCTTGTTCTGTGGGAAGAATTGTGCAATAAGAACTCTCCGACTTCTCATCCTAACGACCGTGAACGATGGCTTGACTTTATAAGCGAGTTGTTTATCAACGGTGACCATTTATCGCTGTCCGATTTTAGGAATTGGTTGATTGATGATAAGGGGTGGTATTACGATGCAAGCGATGATGACGATAGTACTTTTCTGAATTTAGAACTTGATTTGGAGTTTGGATTAGATCTTTTAGCCCATTATGCAAAGAAGACTCATATTGAATAATGCAGCAAGACGACTTGCTACGGCGACTAAGCCAATCTTGTTTCTTGATACATGTGTGATGCTGGACATCTTTAGAGTTGTTGATAGGGCTAATGACTATAATCCTTTCAATGTGTATGTAGAACTGGCTCGAAAGGTGAAACAGCGCGATGTTAATATCGTATATAATGATACGGTTTTAAGTGAATACAGGTATAACGCCCCGAATGTCGTACAAGAACAACGCTCTAAGATTCAAAGTTTAAACCGTAGATGGAATGCCTTCCGTTCAATGAAAGGTAAATCAAAAGTAGATAATGAAGTCAATCTACCTATAGACAGGATTATTCGAGCTGCTGAATCTACACTCAGTGCTATTATTAAAGATGCTATCATCGTTAAAGATTATGATGCAGCATTACGATCTTCTTATGATGTAGTACTCAAACATAAGGCACCAGCAGTGAGAGATTCACAATTCAAGGACGCATACATCTTTAAAACGTGCTTGGATCTGGCAAGAAAGAGCGGGAAACAGATAATCTTTTGTTCTGCTAATACCAAAGACTATTGTGAGGACAATGGTAGCAAGAAAGTTCATCCAGACATTCTTTCTCAAGCTGCTTCCAATAACGTTATCGTGACGTTGAGTTTGGGAGAAGCCTTCGGTAAATTGTAGTTTTTTCTCGGAATAGTTTTTACATACAGAATAAGGAAACAACCGATGACAGACAATAGCAAATATTTGACGCTTTCCTTCTCCGCCTCTGAGCTTCGTAACCTCATTTAGGAGTACATCACCCAGGGGAAAGCAGAATTCACTAAAGATAACATAGGCTCTAAGATTGTATGATGGAGATTGACTCCACTGCTGGTTAACAAACGAGTAAATCAAATCTAAATAAGCATTTACAATACATGACATACAAAGAATTACAATTCCCGAAGGACACGCTGTTCTTGGTGACGGGTGGTGCCGGATTCATCGGCTCCAACCTCTGCGAGGCGATTTTGAAATTGGGCTACAAAGTCCGTTGTCTCGATGATTTAAGCACGGGCAAGCAGGCCAATGTGGATTTGTTCAAAGACAACCCGAACTACGAGTTCATCAAAGGTGATATCAAAGACTTGGACACCTGCATGAAAGCTTGTGAGGGCGTGGACTATGTGTTGAATCAGGCTGCATGGGGAAGTGTGCCACGTAGTATTGAAATGCCATTGTTCTATTGTGCGAACAATATACAAGGCACATTGAACATGATGGAGGCTGCAAGGCGGAACAATGTGAAGACTTTTGTCTATGCTTCCAGTTCTTCGGTTTATGGCGATGAGGTGCATCTGCCCAAGAAGGAGGGTGTGGAGGGTAACTTGCTGTCACCTTACGCTTTGAGCAAACGAGCCGATGAGGAGTGGGCAAAGCAGTATACAAAACATTATGGCCTGAAAACCATTGGACTTCGCTATTTCAATGTCTTTGGACGGCGGCAGGATCCTAACGGTGCATACGCGGCGGTAATCCCCAAGTTCATCAAGATGCTGATCAACGATGAGCAACCCACCATCAACGGTGACGGAAAGCAGAGCCGTGACTTCACTTATATTGAGAATGTGATTGAAGCCAACCTGAAGGCCTGTCTTGCTCCCGATGAGGCCAGTGGGGAGGCGTTCAACATTGCATACGGAGGCCGCGAATATCTGATAGATATCTATTACGACCTTACCAATGCATTGGGCAAGAACATTGAACCAAAATTTGGCCCGGACCGTCCGGGCGACATCAAGCACAGCAATGCCGATATCAGCAAGGCGAAACGGTTGCTCGGCTATGATCCGGAATATGATTTTGCCCGCGGATTGAATGAGGCTATCGAATGGTACAAAGCTAATTTATAATGGGTTAGCGGTTATGGGTTAGCGGTTAGAGGTTAGCGAGCCGCGACAAAAACCGCTAAACACTAACCGCTAATCGATAAAAACAAACAACATGAACAAGTTTTCTTTTTTCGACTTAAGAGTTTATCAAGAATCAAAGGCACTAGTTAAAGAAGTCTACAAACTTCTTCAAAAGTTTCCCAAATATGAAGTT
>JAEEGG010003627.1_pt1 | contig 38379 bp, 25 predicted proteins | sample 9134161 | NCBI WGS metagenome assembly JAEEGG01 (sample SAMN16246543, study PRJNA631951) | gut metagenome | biome: gut microbiome; feature: rumen; material: CR-attached | host: Bos | place: Iran: Karaj | collected 2018-10 | reverse complement strand
CAAAGTTACGATAGAGGGTGTCGGCACCACCTTGGTGCGTTCCGAAGTGGTCATCAACACCGTCTTGGTAAGGTCTGCATTGTTGCCCACCAAATCAATACTGCCGGCAAAATCAGACTTGATATCCTTTAAATTGCGAACTATCGGGTGGTTGCCAAAATTCACGATATCAAGACAATACGGGAAAACCATGAACTTGTATTGCGGTTGGTCGCCGATGATGCTCACTTGCTGCGGCACCGGCAGACAACTCAGATCCTGAATCAAATCCGTATTGATGCGCACGCCGTAGGTGAAGAACAAGTCGTTAATATACAGTGCTCTCGGTGTGGCGAAAAACTCTGGCGCAGCCCGCAGGCTATCCAAAGAAGCGGTAGTATTGTCGATGAGCCACAACACTTTGCCACCACGCATGATGAACTGGTCAAGAACATACTTGTCGTACTCCTTGAACGGCTGCGTCGGTTGCGCCACAATCAGGACATCGTATTTGTTGTCGCCAAGAACCAAATTCCCAGAGATGGTGTCATCAATGGAAATGTTGCGCAAAGCGTTGATCTTGCCGTCCAACGTGATGCGGCTCACATTATAGAACCGTTGCAACTGCATAGCCGTCCAGCAGGTGTTCCAGAAGTCCAGTTCTCCGTGGCCGTCCAAATAGGCCACTTTGGGTTTTTCCGTCTTCAAAAGACGGCGCACGGGTGCCACCAAGTTGTATTCCAGCTCTTCGTTGGAGTACTTCAGCCAATCGGCACCGGAAGGATCGGCCACCACCACTTTGGCGGGATACTCGCGGTTTCGGTATGAGACGATAGCACCGGGAATAACCACGTGCGTGGAATACCCGCCCGCATCCTCACGGCTGATGGGAATCGGCTCCAATCCTTTCTTCACAAACTCGCCCAAAATTCCGTTCACCTCCTCATTCGTCTTGCCTTCGATCGGGTCTATAAACTCGTAATAGACGTTTTTGGAATAGCTGCGGAAGGTCTGCAACATCTGCTCTACCTGCTTCGCAAACAGCTGATAGTCTGCAGGTTGATCTTTCCCTTTAAGATAGACACGGAAATAAACACGATCCTCCAGATTCTTCAGCATCTCAATGGTGCTCTTCGACAGTGAATGACGTTTGTCTTTCGTCAAATCAATGCGATAAAAGAAAAACGAGGAGAGAATATTCACGATGACGACAATCCCGATGACGGCTAAAAGCCCAAGGAGAGTGCGTCTTTTGAATTGCCTGCTCTGTATATTGATGTTTTTGCCCATAATGCTCCGATTTACCATTTACGACTCAATAAAACCAAACGGGTGGCATAAAGAAAAATGAAAATGACACTACAGAAGTAGAAAACATCGCGGGTGTCAATAACGCCCTGGCTGATAGAAGCATAATGATGTTCGATGCCCAAGGTCTTCAAATAGTAACCGAAATTCCCGAGTGCCTCGAAAGAATAGATAAACGCAAATGCGAAGGAAAGGATGAAGCAAAGCAATGCGGCAATGATGAACGCCACGATTTGGTTGTTGGTAAGGCTGGAAGAGAACAGGCCGATGGCGATAAAGGAGGCGCCGAGGAAAAGCAGACCGAGGTAAGAGCCCCATGTGCTGCCCATGTCAAGGTTACCAACGGGATTACCTATCCAATAGACCGTTATCACATACACGAGTGTCGGCAACAATGCGATGACCAACAGAGTGAGGCAGGCAAGGAATTTCGCCCACACGATTTGCATGTCTGTTAAGGGGAGGGTAAGCAGGAAATCCATGGTGCCCGTGCGCTTCTCCTCCGCGAAAGAACGCATCGTAATGGCCGGCACCAAGAAGAGGAACAGAAACTGCGAGAGATTGAAAAGTCCCTGCAAATCTGCCAACCCTGATTCCAACACATTGTTCACATTCGGGAAAACCCAAATAAACAAACCGGAGACAATCAGAAAGACCCCGATGAAAATGTAACCGATAATTGAGCTTAAAAAAGCCTTTAATTCTTTGATATACAGACTAAACATACTTTATCAAAAATTGCGCAAAAGTACACAAAATACTAATACACGCGGACATAGGAATTCACTGCTGTAGAGACGTTGCGCGCAACGTCTCTACAAACGTACCCGGTACCCGCCGGTCTTCTTGCTGCCGGAGTATTCGATGAGGCCTTTATCCTGCATCTCTTTTAGATAACGGGTAATAGTGCTTTTCGGAATTTGCGTGCCAGAGACAATATCATTAAGTTTGCAATTGGGGTGGTTGGCAATATAGTGACGGATGTCTTGCGCTTTGCGAGGTGGCTTTTGAAGGATGTGGTTGGGTTTTGTTTCAGATGTTTCAGACACTGAACGCTCATATTCTCTTTTTTTGAGAAATTCTGTTATACGGGGAACAGCAGTTGAAGAAAAAGAAGGGCTTATTTGTAAGTGTGGGTCTTCCGTGTTTTGATCCATATTGAGTTCGATGATGTCATTGTGAATACTATTGATACATTTTAGTCGGACGATTGTGCTTCTGGAGATTTTCACATAATGATTCTCTCCCAATAAATCATATATGTCATTCAGTGTTCCACGTTTTGTGTATTTTTTTCCTTCGGTGGTAACGAAGGTGTTATAGTTCTGATTTTGAGTGATGTAACAGATTTTGTCTTCGCTGAGTAGAACAGATTCCTTTTCAAAAAACTGCTGTACTTCCAGTTGTTGCGTTTTCAAATACATTGTTTTTTCTTTGTCGTGTATTTGTATCCTCAACCGCAAGTTGTTGGAAACCAATCCCGCAAAACAGAAAAGGCCGCAATTCCTGAACAGGAGGTTGAGAAAGAGCCGTCTTTTAATGTGCGTTTCATGGAGGACAATGAAATTGTCTGGGAAACCAGACAGTTTAATGTCAATTGTAAGAATGTATTCAATCAGGGCGGTGATAACGATTTCCAATGAAGAAAATAGCAGATAAAGAAACATAGTGTTTTTCTTCTGTGACAAAAAACGGAGAGACCAGAAATTCAGAAGCAAGACAAAGATAATCATCAGTGCTATGCAATATTCGGTGTTGGTATTTACAGATGGTCGCAGAAAGCTGTTTTTGGTGAAATACATGAAAAAGAAAGCGGAAAAGACTGCTTGTCCAAACAGGACACTTACAAGTTTCCAATTGTTATTCATTGTTGCTGCAATAGAAATACGGGGCAAAGATAAATTTTTTTCAAAAAGCCTCTTTTTTTTATTCTCATTTGGTTTCCAAAAGAGGGCTTCGGAGCCTTAGAAACCCCAAAAAAAGATGAGAATATTATGAGAATAAAAATTCCTTTTATTTACTCAATGATTTGTTTTTTAAAAGGTTAAAATATTCTCATTTTTGTTTGTTTCGTCACAAAGTCACAATTTCGTCCCAAAGTGACGAAATTGTGACTTTGCATCTGTAGGTGCAGTGAAGAAAAGCTATTTTTGTACCACATTAAAACAAATTATGAAAAAAGTAGTATTAATTGCAGCAGCGTTTTTGCTTATTCAGTCTTGTAGTAAGAATGTAATCAACCAAAATGATTTACCGGGTTTGGATAACCGGTTGATTCCGTTGGAGTCCGATTCAAAAGATGCCGGGTATTTATTGGTGACAACAATAGGTCATTTGTCAAGTGACTGTGGCGGACGATGTATCACGATTAACGGAACCAAATGTCACCTTGATTGTATGGGAGATGGGAATGTTTGCAGGCAGGCAACATCTGTCCATCTTCAGCAGACCGGCACTGCCGTCACCGCCACGACCACAGACACGTTCGGTCTGACCTCGGAGGACTTCTTCCTGATGCCGGACCGTTCTTTAGATTATGAGGATGATAAAGGGAACCATCTCTTTCTGAACATCCCTTCTCAGATGGTCTATCGGGACACTACCACCCTACAGTTCACGTTCACGGGGCTGTCGTTTACAAGCAGGCCGTTATATTAACAGAACAGATGAAAACCCCGCGCAACAACAAGACACAAAGAAAATACGGATAAGGACGGTGCCGCCGCAAGAGTCTGCCTGCGGCGGCACCAGGAGACTGACCGTGCGACGGGGTTTTGTAGTTTCGCCGCGACAACGGCAGACCGAGGATGCCCACGCGAAAAGTTGGGGAGAAGAAAGAGTAATAACAATTCAAAATCAAAAATAATGAAAAAATTCAACATCATTGTTATAGTTGCCATGATAATAATAGCAACCGTACTTCTGTTAGCACAGTGTACGGAACAAAAAGGGGGAACTATCGAAGGAAGAGTGATAGAATACGAAAATTGTACATACGATAACAAAGGGTATCTGATTGAGGTTCAAAACCCGAGAGGAATCGGAAAGGATGTTTTCCTATGCGGAACACAATATTCAAATGTGGTAAAAACGTATTCCCAACCTATTAACACATTGCAGATAGGTGACCAAGTAATTGGGAAGTGGCATTTTCTGAAAGATTCCTCTTGCAGGGTTTGCACAGATGAAGATCAAGTTTATAATGTTCCTGAAATAGTCATTTCATTCCAAAAGTGAGTCGTATGAAAAGAATTCTTTCCGTCTGGTTTATGCTTGCCTTTATTGTGAGCGTTCCCGCACAGTATTATTATAGCTACAACAATCCAATCCATCTTAATAAGACTGATACCATAGTGATTTTCAGCGGAAATCCTGATGTGGAGGATTATCTGACAAATAATCCTTCGTTGATTGTCTCAAGCAACAATAAATACACTATCATATCGAATAAAAACATGTTCCCGAAAGGAATCGTGAAATCATATCCTGTGTACAAGACAGAAGACGGATGCTTGTTAGGATGCAATGGTCAGATTCTATTTTTTCCAAATCATGAAGAAGATATTGATATAATTTTACAATCTTTCCCTTTGGAGATTATTCAAAACACCCCATTCTATATAATAGCACAGGTGTCTGAAAATTCCGTGGATGATGATTTATCCATTGCAAATGCGCTACAAGAATCTGGCTTGGTACAGTTTTCCCATCCTAACTTTATCGTAAATTTTCAAAAACACCAAGACACAATAAGTGATCCTTATTTCCCATATCAGTTTTATTTACACAGTATTGGCCAGGTAATTAACGATGGACATGTGACAACTGCGGATGCTGACATAAATGCGCCAGAAACTTGGAATATAACAAAGGGCGATTCTTCCATAATAATAGCCGTGATAGACGGAGGAGTGACAAGTGATCACCCTGATTTACCAAACGACAGACAATTAAGACTTCCAAACAGTAACGGTGCAGGACCGTACGATGGAACACCTGTGAATGATCCTTCACCATGGGGAAATAATAATCATGGCAATGCTTGTGCAGGAATTATTGCTGCTTCTCATAATAATGAAGGAATATCGGGAGTTGCTCCGAATTGTAAAATCATGCCCATTCGTGTGCCTTTTAGTTATGTTGCAATTGATGTGTTTGCAACCGCTTTAGTTTTTGCCACACTCAATGGTGCAGACATCATCTCCAATAGTTGGGGGACATCTGACCCTAACCCTAATGCATATCCCGCCATCATAAATGCGATTAATATTGCTACAACGTATGGACGAAATGGGAAAGGTTGTGTGGTTGTTTTTTCAGCTGGGAATACGGCCAACCGTGTTAATAATGATTTTGGTTACGTCGCGTTTCCTGCAAATTGTCTGAATGAGGCGATGATAACAGTCGGAGCGTCTGACAGAAACAACCAAGTGGCCAAATATAGTCCTAATGGGAATAAAATATCTGTAGTTGCCCCATCTCATAAAGCCTACCCTATACAAATTTCAGGAGAGAATAAAGAAGTATGGTCAATGGATATACCAGGTTCTTCTGGTTATAATCCAAATGAAAGCACAGGAGAGGTGTTACCTTCTTCAGGTACAAATCATCTGTCCTACACGGGTCGTTTTGGAGGCACGTCCGCTGCTTGTCCGCAAATAGCAGGAGTATCCGCCTTAATGTTGTCTGTAAATCCTACTCTTTCATCTAATGAGATTAAGAATATAATAGAAAGGACAACGAAAAAAATAGGGAGTATGTCATACGATTACAATCTCCCCAATGGCACATGGAATCAAGAGATGGGTTTTGGCTTGGTTGATGCGCACAAGGCCGTCATTTACGCTATGGAATATGGACACGATAGCATCATAGGATCAAGCACCATTGCCGACTGTGAGGCAAAAGACTATCAGTGCGAATTCCTGCATCCCGATATTTTCACCTATAATTGGACTGCAAGTTCCAATTTGGGAATTGTGGAAGACAGGGGAAACTCGATTACGGTTACACCTTTGAGTGTGGGCGTTGGCACAATTTCTGTGGATGTTTACCAACAGGGCAGGCTGATGTACACAATGACGAAGACCATTACAGTTACGTCTGCATGGAACAGTTACCCACCTGTTGCTGCTGCTCCGCTACATATCACCTCCAATACGATATGGTCTTCTGAAATGTATCTGCCTGCTCCCATTACAGTAGATTCCGCCGCGATATTGACAATCACAGGAATCTATCATTGTGGTCAAGCCGCCCGCTTCATCGTCCGTCCTGGCGGCAAGCTCGTGGTTGACGGCGGTACGCTGACCTCCGCCTGTTCCAGCGAGATGTGGCAGGGCATCGAGGTGGTGGGTGACCGTACCAAGCGGCAGATTTCGCAATGGCAGGGAACGGTGGAGCTGAAGAACGGCGCGGTCATCGAGAACGCACACTGCGGCATCCGCACGGGGCTTGGGGAAGACAATTGGCACACCACCGGAGGCATCATCAAGGCCGACAGCGCGTTCTTCATCAACAATCGTCGAGCCGTGGCTTTCCTCTCCTATACCAACCATTCTCCGGCAGGCACCATAACGGACAACCAAAGCAGCTTCAGCAGGTGTGTGTTCACCGTGGACAACAACAATTTGTTCTCCCAAAACAACGCCAGCTTCATCGACCATGTCACGATGTGGGAAGTGCGAGGGGTGAAGTTCCTGGGCTGCACATTCTCCAACCAAACGAGCGAACGCCACCAGCGTCGCCACGCCATCTATGCCGATGATGCAGGGTTCAAGATAGACACTTACTGCAAGAGTCCCACGAACATTTTTCCCGATTGCGAATGCCCGGAGGCTCTTTCGACATACAACACCTTCTCGGGGTTCAGCACGGCGGTGGAGGTACTCACCACGGGTGTGCAGCATGCCGTCCAAATCAACCACGCCCTTTTCAGCAACAACTACACGGCTGTGAAAATTGACGGCAACCATTTTGCCAGCGTGACGCGGTGCGAGTTCGACCTTGGTCAGGTGCCGATTCAGTCGCTGAGCAACAAGGGACTGGATTTGAGGACCTGCACGGGTTATTTAGTGGAAGAGAACACGTTCAGCCGGAGTGCTTATATCGACCCCACACTGTTTGCCTCGACCGGCATCTACGTGGATAATTCGGGGAACAGTGACAATCTTCTGCACCGGAACACGTTCGAGAAATTGGGTTATGGCATCAGAGTGAACGGTGCGAACGGGGACAGCCGGGCAGGTTTGCAGGCCACATGCAACGATTTCATCCACAACAAGTATGATATCTATATGTCCAACGGATCGTCTATGAAGAAAAAACAAGGAGAGAGCGGCAAAGGTGCGGACAACAGTTTCAGCAATACACAGACGAGCAGTTTCCGCAATCCAGGGCCGCAGGATATCACGTATTATTACAGCAACGGAGGCAATCACGTCCCCTACAATGTGACACCATCCTACGTCGCATTGAACAACTCCGCTACCGCCAACCCTTGCACCTCCACGTTGTGCAACGACGGATGGATTCAGCCGAGATTGGCCGAGTTCCAGTCCGACATGGACGCCTGCACGGGCTCGACCCAACCGTTGTCCAACATCTACCACACCGCCGTGCGCGCCATCATGTCCGACACCGTGCTGGATCTCAACGAGTTGGAGATGTGGCACACCGCCGCGCAACCCATCGCCGACCCGTATTCGTTGACGGAGACGAGGTTCATGGAGGGTTATGCGGAAATTTTCGCAGAAAATGCGGAAACGGATGCGGAAACGGCGAACTATGCGGAATTTCATGCGCTGAAATTGTCGTTGCGGGGAGTTAATGACGGCATCGTAGGGGCGAATAATCATTCGCCCTTACAAACGGACGGCCACATCAATTGGTACGCATTGACCCCCGCGCAGATTGCGCAGTTGCAGACGATAGCCGAGCGCAACACCGGCCGCGCCTCGGTGATGGCCAAGGGGGTGCTGTGTTTCTTCCACGGGATTTGTTACGAGGACGATTTGTTTGGGGACGACAACATGGACAACCATGACAACAATATGGAGACCCGCAGTGCCAAGGTGTCGCAACAGGATGGGGAAACGAATCTTACCGTCTATCCCAACCCCACCGACGACGTTCTGTTCATCGAATTACGCGGTGGCACGGGCATCGCGAATATGGCGTTGTACGATTTGCAGGGACGGGCGGTAGAGACGCGCCATGGCACGTCTCTACAGGGCGGAACGGCCACCATTAACGTGCGGAACGTGCCTGCGGGCGTGTATGTGTTGCAGGTGACGGACGCGGACGGGAACGAATATCACCAAAAAATTGTCAGGAAATAACGGATTGCGGGATGTGTAGGGGCGAATAATCATTCGCCCCTACAACGTCCGCAATCAATTCACAATTCACACATCACAATTCACACATCACAATTCACACATCACAATTCACACATCACAAAAAAAGCCCCGAAAATTTCGGGGCCTGTGGTGCTGACGGGAATTGAACCAGTGACACACGGATTTTCAGTCCGTTGCTCTACCAACTGAGCTACAGCACCATCGTTGGTTTGAGGGTGCAAATATACACTTTTTTCTTATTCTCGGACGATTTTTGAAATATTTTTATAAAAAATTGACATTCAATTGTTTATAAGGATTTTTGCTCTGGTTTTTTCCAGAATTTGGACACTGGGAACGCCTCTCTTAGCGCAAAAACGGAATCAAAGTCGCATGAGTGGATCAAAATCTCTTCCTTATTCGTTTTAGTTTGGGCTTCAATTTCACCATGAGGATTGATGATGGCACAACCGCCCGCGTAGTCCCGCTGATAGCCGTCGGTGCCCACGCGGTTCACCACGATGGCATACGACTGGTTTTCGATGGCACGCGCCTTAGCCAATGCCATCAGCTCACTTTCTCGGGGCGCAGGAAAATTGGCCGTATAAACCAAACAATCGTAATCAAAGACCCCATTGTTTACATGGTTGCGACTCCACTCCGGGAACCGGACATCGAAACAAATAAGTGGTAAAAACTTGTAACCCAGTGTGTTCACAATTGTTTTATCGTTACCGGATGAAAACAATTCTTCTTCTCCCATAAACAGGTGGTGCTTGTCATATTTCCCTAAAATGCGGTCGCGAGAAAACCAAACAAGTCTGTTATACAATTTTCCTTTCTGGAGAATAGGAACTGTGGCCACCACATCGCATTGGAATTTGTTGGCAGTCATATACAGGAAATAAGTACTTTCGCCTTTATCCAACTCGGCATCATCCATGATATTCGGAGAAAACCCGCAGTTGAACATTTCCGGAAAAACCAGTAAATGCACCGGTTCCTGAATCGCACTTTCTAACCACGAAGCGTAATGAGCCATATTCCCTTTCTTATTGAAGGGCTTAATGTCGGCCTGCACCAATCCAATCGTTATCATTTTACTCGTACTTGATGATGATTTTGTCTCCGGGCTCCAAATCCGCCAAAACAGCCACATCTGCCTGGTAGGCAGCCACTTCTATTAACCCTAATGAATTGTTACAGAGGAACATCTCTCCTTCTGACATACGGTATCCCTCATAATATTTCGTTATCGTCCAGGTTCCTTTGGATAATATCGTAGCTGAGAAAGGTCGTCCTTGGACTGCCTTTTCAAACATTGCGGTAGGAATATCGGTCATGGCATTATTAAAAGCGTCAATGTAGATGATGTGTCCCTCAATCTGCTTGTTATCCGCTTCATGATCGGGAAGTTCCACAAACATCCGCTTGAATTGCGCATATTCGGTGGTCAACTGGCTCAACGAATCTTCTTTAATCGCTTTCGCCAACAACATCATCTGAGACAAAGTATCCCCTTTATTTTCAGACAATTGCAAGCCTTTTAACAAACCAAATTGGCCAAACATCAAATGAAAAACGCCATTATCCTCCCCTATGAAATAATGGCCATCATGAGAAAGCAACACAGGGGAAAAAGTGGAATTCAGCGACATATTGGTCAAAATCAAATGGATAGTACCCTCGGGAAACGAAACATAACTGGTTTTCATCAGCAATGCCGTCTGAAGGGTGTTGAATTTATCCACATAATGGGTGATGTCTATGACTTGCGCGTCAGGCATCGTTTGGAGAATCATTCCTTTGAGCATCGCAACATACGGATCGCGCAACCGCCAATCACTTAAAAGGGTAACAATCTGGTTCATAGAATTTTGGCAATACGGTTAAGAAAATGCAAAGGTAGAAAATTTTAGGCAAAAGGCAAAAGGCAAAAGGCAATAGAGATTAGTTAAGAAGAGACGTTTCATGAAACGTCTCTACAATTTCAAATATAGATACAGCCTCCGCAACAGTCTTCGCGGGCACCCGTCACGCTGCGCAGACAATTGACTTCCCCGTTCAGTCGCAACAATCCCAAAAAAGCGAAAATCAAAGCTTCTTTGTAATCCACAATCAGATTATCTGGCACGACAATCTTTAATGCTTCTCTTTGATTCTGAATTTGTTGAATCAAGAAATGATGATGCGCGCCACCGCCGGTGATGAGCAGGGTCTGGGCCGTTTCAGGAACATTCGCGACAATCTGCATGGCGATGTGTTCGACTACCGTTCGGGCAACATCGGAAACAGCATTATTGGCTAAAAACGGTTCCAAAACAGGGTAAAAAGTATTTTCAAACCACTCTTTTCCTAAAGATTTTGGCGGTTTTTGATGATAATACTCCAAATCATTCAGTTTTTGCAAAAGTTCGGGAAGAATTCGGCCGCTTTTTGAAAGCTGACCGTCTTTGTCGTAAGGCAATCCCGCGAGATTGGCCAGCTTGTTCAATGCCATGTTACAAGGTGAAATATCGTAAGCAATACGTTTATTGCCAACGCGATACGAAACATTGGAAAAGCCGCCCAAATTCAGACAGGCATCGTATTCACCGAAGAGCAGTTCGTCGCCAATGGGCACTAACGGTGCGCCCTGACCACCCAACGCCACGTCTTTGGTACGGAAATCACAAACTGTCAGGATCTTAGTCTCTGCTGCCAATATCGCCCCATTGCCGATCTGTGTGGTCAGACCGATTTCCGGCTGATGGAAAACAGTGTGCCCGTGCGAGGCAATAAAATCCGGCCGCGAACCGTCGCCCAACCAGTCATTAATGGCTTTCGCGAAAATCACCGCTACGTCGTTGTTCAATTTAACGTACTCTAAGGCAGAAAGTTCCTGCGCATTCGACAACCGCTGACGGAAATCATCGGAATAGGGAACCGTCACCGCTTTTTCGATACGGTAGTCCCACTTTCCATCCTCTTGGCGATGGAAGTGGCACCTTGCCAAGTCGATGCCGTCCAACGAGGTGCCAGACATGACACCGATGCCGTCCCATTCGTTCTTCATGCTTCGAGAATTGCGGTTAACTTATTGAGATGCATACTGTTGGAGCCCTTAATCAAGATCATGGCATTTTCCAACGGATGTTTCGTAAAATAGTCGTTTGCCCCTTCCACATCGGCAAAGTAGTTTTGATTCACCACCTTGCCAAATTCTGTGCCTACAAAATATCCTTCAATATGCAGATTTTCAACTAATTGTGAAATCTCTGTATGGGCTTCCATACTCAAATCGCCAAGTTCGCGCATGTCTCCCAACACCGCCACCTTACGGGGATGATCCAACTGCGCCAAATTTTTCAGCGCAGCCGTCATACTGGTCAGGTTGGCATTGTAATAGTCGGAAATGATGACATTACTGCCGATGCGGTTCACCTGCGAGCGGTGATTAGACGGCACGTAATCGCCTAATGATTTGGCTATTACATCATCGGAAATGTGGAAATAACGACCGACCGCCGCTGCTGCCATGAAGTTCCAGATGTTGTAGCTTCCGGTCAAGTGCGTGTCCACTTCGACCTCCCCCACGCGAATCCGCAAATAGGGATTCATCGACACAATCTGCTTTTCGGCGTCCTTTCCGTAAAAGACAATCTTGTCATAGGTCAGATTTTGCCGCAAAACCTCATCTGTCTCATTGACAAACAACGTCCCTTTGTTAGCAATAACATGCTCATACAAAGCTTTTTTCGTCTTGATAATATTCTCTTTGGAACCGAAACCTTCGATGTGCGCCACCCCGATGTTGGTGATGAGTCCGAAGGTAGGTTCGGCGATCTTGCAAAGGTCATCAATCTCCCCGACATGGTTCGCGCCCATCTCTACGATAGCCATCTCGTCCGTAGGCTTGATGGAGAGCAGTGTCAGCGGCACCCCGATGTGATTGTTAAGGTTTCCTTTCGTGCAAGCGGTCTTGTAAGTGGTTGACAACACTGCGTTTATCAATTCCTTCGTGGTAGTTTTTCCGTTCGTGCCCGTGATGCCGATGAAGGGCATTTTCAGCTGCTGACGGTGATAATGCGCTAACTGTTGCAGTGTTTTCAGCGCGTCATCCACCACGATAGCGCGGGGATTGTCCTGCAAATCGTGGTTCTCGGTGATGACATATTTGGCGCCCTGCTCCAGTACCTCGGCGGCGAACTTGTTCCCGTCGAAGTTGGCTCCTTTCAGGCACACGAAGAGGCAATCTGGCATCAGATTGCGGCTATCGGTGCAGACACCTGAGGTTTGTTGGTATTTTTCGTATATTTTTTCCATAGTGGTTTTGGTTTCTTTCTTAAGCTCTCTGCGTTCGCCTTCCGTATTTCCCTGGGTTCACTGCGTTCGTCTTCTGCATCCCCAGGGCTCACTGCGTTCGCCTTCTGGATTCCCAGGGTTCACTGCGTCGCCTTCTGTATTCCCAGGGTTCACTGCGTTCGCCTTCTGCATCCCCAGGGTTCACTGCGTTCGCCTTCTGCATCCCCAGGGCTCACTGCGTTCACCTTCTATATTCCCAGGGTTCACTGCGTTCGCCTTCTGCATCCCCAGGGTTCACTGCATCCCCAGGGCTCACTGCGTTCGCCCTGGGTTAACATGGGTAGGGCTTTCAGCCCTTTTTGGACTTGGGCTTTTTCGATTTGGTAGTTTATGGATAGTATGTTCGTTCTTCGTTTGAATCTTGCCGGTTTTATATATGGTCCTTCGACCGTTATTTATTGTCTTTTGCCTATTGCCTGTTGCCTATTGCCTGTTGCCTATTGCCTGTTGCCTATTGCCTGTTGCCTATTGCCTGTTGCCTATTGCCTGTTGCCTATTGCCTGTTGCCTATCTCCTTGTACTTGATGTGCAGCAGGTCCTGTTCCACGGCAATTTTGTCGATGACCTTTTTGAGGATGACCTCCAGCTCGCTGTTTTCGGTGTAGTCGGCGGGGCCGATGTAGTCGGCGCGCTTCTGTTTGATGAGGTTGATGCATTTCTCTTTCGCGCTCACGGGGCGTTCGGGAGTGGGCACGGAGTTGGGATTATAGACGGCAATGGTGGTGCCGCCGTAGAGGTTAACCATCTTCATGGCGGGCACATCGGTTTCCCCGTCACCGATGTAGATGAAGTTGGAGAACGGAACGGCGCGCTCGTCTTCCGGCATCGACTTGTTAATCAGGGTGTTGTCGTAGGAGTTATAGATACCCTTGTTAATGCGAAAGAGGAATTGCGTTTTGTTGGTGTAGTTGACACCGAGGGCGGGCCAGCAGGCACTTCCATTCTCATCATATTGGAAACCAGAGGCATATATAGTCTTGAAATGCTTGGCAATGCGCGTTCCTTTCACGATTTCGCGCAGCCCCGACGAGATAATGAAGTGCTCCAAATGGAGGTTCTGTTCGGCCGCGTAGGCATTGATACGGTCGAAATAGGTCTCCACCCCTTTGAAAAAAGTGATTTTCTCGCCGTATTTTTCAAACGTATTTTCCCGAATATCAAGATTTTGCTCTTTAGCTTTGATCAACATGAGGTGCATATAGGCAAGCACCTCATCCATATCGTGTTTCTTGGCCATCTCGTTGGCTTCCTGCCAGAACTCGCCTTTGTCCATGTTGAGGTCAGGGATAAAGTTGTACTCCTGCATGTTCCCCGGTGCGAGCGTTCCGTCGAAATCGTATGCGATAGCTACGTTTCTATTTTCTGTAATCATCTTTGTATTAGAAAGTTATTGGTTTTGTCTTTTATTTGTTTATTTTGGCAAAGATAGTAATTATTGCTTTAAATAGTGAATAGTGATTAGTGAACAGTGAACAGTAATTTGTCATTAATCTAAATTTCATCACTTCATCGCCTCGTCGTCTCATCGCCTCGTCGTCTCATCGTCTCATCGTCTCATCGTCTCGTCGTCTCGTCGCCTCATCGTCTCATCGCAAAAAAGGCGCAGCCTCAATGACCACGCCTTTATTCTATAAATGTTGTTTCTAACTTATTTCACCAGCTGTTTGAAACGGTCAGCGTGGCGGTAACGTTTGAACTCCGCATCACGTTTGGCCGTTTTCTTCAATGTAGGATCCAGATTGATGGCCGTGGTAAGGTTGCTATAAACACCTTCCTCCACTTTCATGCGGGCGGCGAGAACAGCCTTCAGGTAGGCGGTCTTAGCATCCACGTCGGTGATGCAGTCAAGGGTGGCCTTCGCAGCGTTATAGTCTTTTTGGAGCAGTTGTACCAATGCGGTATTGTAGTCGCAAGTGTGATTGCCCATCAGTTGGACAGCTCTGGAATAATCGCCGTTCAGAATGCTGAGCGCGCCGTTGTTATAATCCTGATTCACAGGTTGCACGGAAGCGTTCGCCGATGCCTCGAAATTGGCTTTTGCGGCAGCCAGGTCACCGCTGAGATAGTCGGCAATAGCCATGTTGTTAAGGATAATACCGTTGTCTGGGGAAAGGGCTGCGGCCTTTTGCAAGTAATTCAACGCCTCCTCCAAACTGGACTCGTTGCCGTTTTGGTAGTACTCGTTGAGTTTCATGGCACCAAGGTTGTTGTATGCACGCCAGTCGTTCTCTGTTTTCTTATTGTTAATCAATGATTTGTAAATACTTTCCTTCGTACCCATGTCGGGAGCAGCGGAAGCAGCATAGAGACGCTCATTCACGGAAAAATCATTGGGATTCGATTGAACCATACTGATAAGCTCAGCATCAGAGTAGGTGTCATGCTTCTTGCAGACCATCTGGATTTCGGCGCGACGCAACGGAGGCAGAATAGCGTCGGCGATTTCGGGATAGATGTCCGTCATCTCGCGGATCTTCTGTTCGCGCATTTCATTGTTGGATTGGGAGCGCACCACGTTGAGAATCTGGTTCTTTTGACGGATATTGGATTTCTCGATAGCTGCTTCAAAACCGTCCCAGTCCTCACCCTTGGCGTTATTCACATATTCGAAAACAGGTTTCTGCAAGTCCTTCATCTTGATGTTATTGCGCTTCGCATAATCTTTCAAATAAGCGTTGAATTTATCGTTGAACCAGTTCTTACCTACCTGAAAACGTTTCTCGGAAAGCCCTTGGTTGTTGGTCTCCTCACCTTCAGGGGAAGCCCAGCCGGAAATCACTACGCGGTCAATGATGTAGTCGTTGTTCATAAAATCGGTGAAGGCCTTGATGGAATCTTTGGCGGCTTGGGTTTTGTTATTGGGGTTGTTCCAATTCATTGCCGCGCTGTTGAGGTCGAAGTAGAGAGTGGCCGTTCTGCCAATGAACTCTGCCTTGTAGTTATGAGGGGCAAGCAGAAATGCAGTACCGCTGTTGGCGTTGTCCGTCAATTTCGGAGTGAGGTTGGCGCGGGCACTGGTGTTACTGACTCCTTCGCCAAGATTGCGGTCTCCGAAATCGTGCGATTTTTTCTTCAGATTGGCCACCGCTCCGGTCACGATATCAGCGGTTTCGTAACTTTCATCAAATTTGAAAGTTCCAGTTTTCGTAAACGTACCGCCAGTCTTGTAGGGAACAGTGATGCCCTCGCCTTTGGCCTTCTCGCCTTTCAGCGTGATAGTGGCAAATGGCGGTTTAACCTTCTGGCCATCAACAGACAACGATGGGGTAAATGTCATCGTGGCCTTCTTGTTCATATACTTTGGCGGGATTGTTCCCTTGATAGTATAAGCCACTTCACCACCCTTGTTTTCCAAATCAGGATTGTCAAGTGTTACCGAAACTTCCGGGTACTTTTTGATCATTTTCCCAAGTCCGCAACTGCTCATCATGAGGACAGTCGCCACAATCATGCTCAATGCAACTAATTTTCTCATAGGTTATTAAGGTTTTTAATTGTTTTTTCTAAAACGATGCAAAAATACAATTTTTTCTGGCTCAGAAATCCGTTCCCAACGAGAACATGAACATCCCTTTCTTGTTCGGGATTTCCCAGTCTTCCACGCCCCAGGCATAATCAAAGCGGAGAAAATAACCAAGGATGGAAACTCTTGCCCCGATGCCGAAGCCACCCACCCAAGGATCCACCTGTCGTTTGACTTCCGCATGTATTGGGCCACTGTCAATATAGCGAGTATAAAGACAGTTGTCCTCCGAATACGGGGTGAAGCCAGTCCATGCCGTTCCTACATCGCCGAACAAATTGAGCTGCAATGAATTAAGAAGATTCCACCCTACCTTGTGTCCTGCAATAAGTTGCACAATAGGAATGCGCAACTCCCCGTTGAATAGCAGGAAAGAGGTGCCGTTGCGGATATTCTGCCGGAATCCGCGCATGTTCGTGGCCAAGGTCTGATAGGCATAATTCTTGGTCAAATCAGTGGAAATACCACTGTTGAACTTCGCTGCAATCCAGTTGTCAACACCGCCCATGTAATAGACGAGCCGCGCAGAGCCTGCATTTGTACTTCCGGCCAAGCGCAACGCCAAGGTCATGTTGCGGTACAACCGGAACGAACGGCGGGCATCAAAACCGACCACCAAAAGATTAAGTGTTTCACGCTCAAGTCGTTGCTCATATTCGGCAAACAATTTCAACTTGGTGCCGCGCCACAAGTTGGTATATAACTCTTTTGACGAATCAAAAATGTACTCCAACTTCACACCCGCCCATACATGATGTGCGTCTCCTGACTGCAAGGTCTGGTCATTCAACGCCGCCACAACGTTCGTCTCATACCGTCCCTTAAGCGTCAACCTCACACTATTTGTCTTATTGAACGGGAACTTCAACGTGTAAAACACACTGTTGGAATTTTGTCGATACACATATCCGTTCACCTGCGAACTGATAGCCTGTCGATGCAGTGTGATTTGCCTGTCCAAACGTCGGGAAAGATTCTCATAGCTAAACAGAAACTCATAACTGTTTAAATCCCAGCCTATTCTAAACCCGCCTGTAATTCTATAATCCTCAAAAAGGTCATTGATACCTAACATGAACAAGGCATTGAAACCTGTGTTCAGGTAGATGGGCGATGTGCCGCCTTCAAACTGTTGATAAGAAGTGTTCAGGAAGCTAAAGTCTGCCTGCGTAATAAGCTGGTCTATCGAATATTGCACCCGATACGGCAAGCCAACAGGAATAGGAAAATCGCGATTCGAGCGACGAGAGGTGTAAGTGGTGTCACCATCATAATAGGAATCACGTCTATTTTCAGAATCATTCTCCGCAGAGAGGATAAAGCCGTGTTGTTGTTGGGAATATTTGTCGGTAATACTATCTTGACGTTTCTGCACGCTATCCTGCCGGACAATCTCCTTCTGAATTTTTTGATGAAATTCAGAAGGCTGAATGTCAGGATGATACAACGTGTGCAACTCCGTAAACCAAATGTGCTTATAGTTATCCGTCAGAGAGATGTCCGCCACCGTATTGGAGACTGGATTGTAGGCGTGTTCAATGATATCAAAGGAACGGTCAGTCAAAGGATGTGTCTTGGCATAATAGATATAGTGTACCGCTGTGTCAATACGGCTGATGGAACTGTCGAAAACTGCATCATAGCGGTTCACAACTCCGCCTTCGTCGCTTAAAAACAACACCCGTTGGTCGCCGACAGACACAACACCGTATTCATTCGCGTATGGTGAATCCGTGATGCGGAGCAAAGAGCTGTCCTTATTGTTGTAATTATACAAAAACAGGTTATATGTCCTTTGTCCTGATTCGTCTAAGAAATTATCCTTCAACAAGATAGAATCAACTGGACGATTCGAGGCGAAAACAATCTGCCGGGTGTTCATAAACACCGGATTGTAATCGTCATAGAAGTCGTTGGTGAGGTTCTGGTACGTTTTGGCCGGGAAACTGTACATGAAAATGTCGGATTGCCCGTTCTTGAAACCGGAAAACAGCATCCGCTGCCCGTCCTCCGAATAGCACCAGGAGCTGATTTTCTCCACATCCACCAAGAATTTCTTCCCCCATTTCCGTTTTTCCAAATCAAAGGGGATAAACAAACAGTCTCCTTTATGTTCGAGAGTCAAACCCAAAATTTCTCCAGAGGGATGCCAGGCAATCAGCGGAAAAGAGAGATCCGGATTGTCTTCCGTTTTAGCGTATTTTCGCAGAATGCACTTGGGCTTTTTGTTTTTCGGTGTTTTCATCCAGACACGGACCTGCCCGGCCTCGTTCGTGACGTATGCATACTTTTCGCCATCGGGAGAGAAACAAAAACGGGCATAATCCCGCTTGGGATTGGGCTTTCGAAGAATTTCCTCACCAGCGGGCATGGACTTGGACATATCCGGGTGATACATCACCATATAGTACTTGTACCACTGCGTAACCAAGACTTTATATGGTATAGAGGTGGCACGGAACAATCCGTTCTCCATACTTTTCGCTGAACGTGTATAGTAGAGAACCTTTGGTATTATCGCTTCGCCGTAAAGATCCACCAAATATTTCCAAAACGAATGCCCTGCGTATGTCGCCTCCACGGGGGATAAGTCTTCAAGACGTTTGTATTTCCCTGTTAAAATACCGTTTTTGACGTGTGCATCCACATCGCTGCTCCAATGTTCGCCAAAATAAGAGGCCAACCCGCTGTAATACCAACTCGGCACGTTCATTAGGTAATCGTATGAGATGTTGGCGCTAACCGTCGCGCCCTGCACCATCCAATGGGCATACACGTTCATCAGTCCGCCGCGGATCATCTTGTCCAAGTGGGCGCGATTCCCGTCAAAGTAGATGTAGATTTTCGTGCCGTAAATGTTGGTCACGCCGCCCTGGTTGTAGAAGTCCTCATAGTCGTAGGCGAAATTGGATTCCCTGAAGTCAGACTGCGTGTTATACACGATGATTTGCAGCTTCTTTTTGGAGGTGTAATTCAGCAGTTTCTCAATTTCGGATATATATTCGGGCGTTTTGTAGAAAACGTATTGCGCCAAAGCCCTGCCTGTCGGATAATAATAGACATCGTACTGTTCGGCGCGGAGATACTGCCAGTTGAAATTCTGATGCTGCACGCGGCTTTTCCCGAAGGAGAGCTGCGAGCCGTTGTAGAACTGGGCGTGCGCGGGAGACAGGAACAGGTACAGGAAGAGGCACACCGCCGCTTTTTTCAGCAGCAGAGTCCATAGCGTTTTGTCTGTCATCCTTGCCGTTCTTCTCATTTCCTAGTTTATACGATTAATTTTTATATATCTGATTTACAAGTTTTTTTGAAGCGTTTTTTTAATCCTGACCAGCCTAATCCAGCACTTTATAAAAGTGGCAAAGATACAGAAAATTCGATAATGAAGAAAGTGTATATTTGCGACTCGAAAAATCAGAGAATAAATCAAGAAAATAAAAGTAATGAAAGGAAACATGAACATAAAGACCTGTCTGACTGCATTAGCATTAATCTTTTGCCTCACTGCGAAAGCACAGAATGTCACCACTTTCCCTTACGTGGAAAGTTTCGAGAACGGCCTCAACGGCTGGACGGTTGTGGATTTGGACGGCAACAACGACAACTGGTTCGTATTCGACTTCTCGCAATTTCCGCCCATAATGGCGGAGCTACTCGGTTACATCGCCTACGACGGTACACACACGCTCTATTCGGAACCAACAAATGAATCCATTGCCTCCGATTGGGCCATAAGTCCTGTGCTTGAACTTCCCACCATCGATTCTTTGTACCTCTCCTGGTATGTGAAGTGCTTGAACACTGACGGAATCGGAGAACCTTACGATGTGCGTATCTCTCTTGTAACTGATTCAGAAATAGACACTTCCAATTTCAACACCGTGCTGTTCAGCGAAGCTACAGCCTCCACTAGCTATCTGTATCATTCTGTTGATCTGACGGAATATATGGGTCAGAACGTGCGAATTGCCTTCCATCACTATAAGAACAACAACAACCCTTCCACCTCTATATGGTTAGACTACATCTTTATAGGCAACGACAGTCTGCCGATGGCTCAGATTAATGGTCCGGAAGATATTGACGCAAACGACATCACTAATTATACCGCCCAAGTGGTCAGCGGTTCCACCGATGGCCTTACCTATTACTGGTTCTGTGATGATGCTGACATTGTTGATCCCTTCGCCGACACTGTGCAAATTATCTGGTACGCCAGCGGCATCTATCAGTTAGGCTTGGAGGTGACCAACACCTACGGCTCCTATACGGCCTGGAAGACTGTAGTGGTAGGAGACTGCGCCGTCATTGATGATTTTCCCTTTACAGAGACATTTGACACCCTAAGCACCACACGTGCTTGCTGGAGCATGATAGACGCGGATGAGGGCGGAGAAGCTTGGGTCTTCAACGACAGCTGCGCGACATCCAGCTCCATTTCCTTTTTCGGAATGTTCCCTGACCAAGACAATTGGCTCATTTCCCCGAAAATCGCCCTTGACGACAACTATTATGTGCTGACTTGGCAAGTGCGTCCCAAAGACAGCATCCTAACAGCGGAACACTATGGTGTTTATATAAGTACTGGCAGCAACCCCTATGACATGTCTCAATACGTGGAGGTTTTCAGCGAAACTCTCCAAGAAACTGGTAACTGGCAGCAGCGAATCCTCTCTCTTGGCGCATACGGCGGTGAAACGTTCCGAATCGCTTTCCGCCATTACGGGACCGCCGACCAAGACCACCTGCTGCTGACCAATGTGACAGTTGACTTTGCGGGAGCACCGATGGTGACCCTGAACGCACCAGCCACTGCCATTGTGGACGACAGCACCCGTTTTGACATCACCATTTTTAGTGTTTCACCCATCAGTGACATCACTTGGCGCGTGCAGACTGACACTTTCGACAGCTATGACGTAATTAGCACAACGGATCCTTTCGCCTACGTGTGGCCTGTTGGAACACCCGACGGTAACTACTGGGTTTATGTGGATGTGACCAACGACCAAGGTACGGCCACCGACTCGGCAATCGTGTATCTGCACACCTGCGAAGTGATTGACGTTCTGCCCTACCTGCACGTTTTCGGCACCGACGACGACTGCTGGCGTATCGGATCGGGCTGGTACACTTATGGTTATTTTGCCGAAATTGACGGCATCAGCACACCCGCCGCCATCAGCTTCTCCCACGATGAATTCGGGGAGGATCTCCATGCGGACAACAGCATTGCCTCCCCATACATACATATCCCTGATAATACCTATGAATTGCGCTATGTTGTGGGCGAGGTAACATCTCCGTTTGGAGGTTACAACTGCGACAAATACAGCCTCATTATCCATACAGACAACACCTCCGACACCATCCTTACCACTCTTGTCGGCACTGGTGACCCGCAAAAACAGCGATTTAATTTGGGCAATTATGCCAATCAAACCATCCAGATCGAGTTCCGCCATTTCGACTCCCCGTCTGGTTATGCGCTGGCCTTAGCAAACGTGGAAGTATATATTGTGACTGCGCCCGAAATCACCATTGTGGCTCCCTCCCGTGCCCGAAACATCGACTCCGTGAATATCAGTGCCCAGGTCGTCTCCAGTGAAAATCTCACATACCTATGGACACTCAACGGTGCCACGCCCGCTTCAGACACCACTCTCAACATCACCGCCCAATGGGACAACGCAGGAATTTACTCAATTGTGTTCACCGCGTTTTCCCCGTTGTTCGGACCTGTTTCTGACTCTGTCAGCATTGAGATTGTGGAGTGTACCGGCGTTGCCGAGATTCCTTATACGGAACATTTTGACCTTGACATGGGCTGCTGGATTTCCCACGATTTGGACGGTGACGGCTATGGTTGGGGAATGTCTGTGGGGACGAATCCCGCCGATCTGCTCTTCGCCAACGCACTGCCCTATGGTAACCAAGGCAACAGTGTGATCTCCTGGTCCACTTATCCATCTGGCGGGCTGCTAGCATACGTATTCTCTGGAGAAGGAGTCGCCCTAAACACGAATAATCTGCTTCTCTCGCCGGCATTCTCCCTGACTGACAGTACCGAATGGAAGCTCTCATTCCATGTTGCCAGCGCCGCAACGCTCATCAACACCCTTTTCGGACCGGAAGAAAACTACGATGCTTTCGAAGTGTTGCTCACCACGAACACCGCCCAAAACACTCTCGACTTGAGCAATTTCACTGTGTTGATGCCGCTGACGGTGGCCAACTACGCAGGATACCAACAATATACAATAGATCTCTCCTCCTACGCAGGACAGACCGTACAAATAGCTTTCCGTCATTTGAGCGACGGCCATCTCGCACTCCTGCTTGATGAAATTTCCCTATATGTGGCAACAGACCCGATTGTCGAACCTTGCGATATCCCAACCGGCCTCACCGCAGGCGATGTCACTGACGAGAGCATTGCCTTCTTCTGGAACACCAACTCCAATGTAATCAACTGGAACATCCAATATGGTCCGCAAGGAGGTCCGCTCACATCAGCCACCACCAACAACAACAGCTACACCATTACAGGTCTGACCCCCAACACCTCTTATCAGGTGCAGGTGCAGGCCAACTGCGGTGACGGAAACCTCAGCGAATGGACGAATCCTATCACGGTGACCACCACCACGGGCATCGTCAACCACCTGTCTAACAGCATAGTTCTTTACCCGAATCCAGCCAAAGAATATGTTAATGTAGAATGTAGAATGATGAATGATAATAATAACATCTCTGACATTCAATTATTTGACGTTTATGGAAAATTGGTTCGAACTGTTCATGGAACAACCCGTATCAACATTTCAGATTTGGCCGACGGCATGTATTTCGTACGCACGATTACCGATGCCGGCGTTGTGACGAAGCGGTTCGTGAAGAAATAATAAATTGCAGAAATTACTACATCCTTTGTAGAGACACAATATATGGTGTTTCTACACCATATACGGTTTCAAAACCCCTTCAATGAACGCCCGTTTCTCTTTCAGTAACGCCTCCGTTCGCGCTTCCATCAGCAGTCGCAAGTAGGGTTCCGTGTTAGACGGGCGGATGTTGAACCACCAGTCGGCAAACTCCACGCGATAGCCGTCGAAGTCAAGGATTTTTGTCGGTTCCTCCTGTGCGATGCAGGCCGCCTTCACCGCCTCCATCGCCTCTTTCTTGTGCTCAATCGTGAAGTTGATTTCGCCGGAGTTAGCATAGCGTTTAATCTGCGCAATTAGCTGTGACACTGTGATTCCCCGTTTTTTCATTTCAGAAAAGACGTGCAGTGCTACCTGCGAAGCAATCATCGCGGAGTCGGAATAGAAAAAGTCGCGGAAATAGTAGTGGCCGGCATATTCCCCGCCGAAAGCACCGTCAATTTCGCGCAGTTTCATAGCGGCATAAGCACGCCCGACGCGCCAGATGTACATCTCGCGTCCCATCTTTTCCAAATATTCCGCTACCGATTTCGAGGTTCTAATATCTTGAATCACATAACCTTGCACGTTTTTCTCTTCAATAAAATAGTGTCCTAAAACCGCAATTATCAAGTCGGGAGGGATGAAATCGCCATGTTCATCCACAAACATTACACGGTCGGCGTCGCCATCGAAAACCACCCCGATGTCGGCATGCGTCTCACGCACCTTTTCCTGCAATGCCACAATGTTTTCGGGCTCCAACGGATTCGCTTCGTGGTTGGGAAATGTACCATCCAATGTATCAAAGAGATAGAGCGGATTGTCACCAAAAATCTCCTTCACGAGAATGGAAGCCATGCCATTTGAGCAATCCATTACAATGTTCAGATTGTCGATAGGATAGTGATATTGTGACTGAAATTCAAGGTATTCTTGTTTTACGGGATAATCCACGATTTTGCCTTTCGGGGCGGTGACGACCACCTCGTCGTGCAGGATTTTCTGCTCCAACTCGCCCAGTCCGGTGTCGAATCCCACAGGAAGCGCATCCTTTCTCGAAACTTTCAACCCGTTGTATTCCTTAGGGTTATGGGAGGCCGTAATCATCACGGAAGCATTGAAATGATGCTTTGCGGTGAAGTAATAGACCATCGGTGTGGTGGTCAGCCCCATGTCATACACGTCCGCACCCGCATCCGTGATACCACGAGCCAGCTCATCGAACATGTCCGATGAAGTCAGCCGCATGTCGCGACCAATCAACACTTTATCCGCCTTCAACAAAGCCGGTAGGAAAAAACCGAATTTGTAAACCGTGTCCAAATCGAAATCTTTACCGAAGATTCCACGAAAGTCGTATGCTTTAAATGCGCCCATTTTCTTTTCAATTTAAGAGTGCAAAAATACAAAAATATTGTACTTTTGCGCAATGTTTGCGGACGATTCCGCCATCTTCATTTTCAACAGGTTGAAATTAAACGAAAAAAAATGAAAATACAGCTAAAACTGACCCTGCTTTGGGTTTTTATGATGGCGTTTGTATGCGTGCAAGCGCAGATTGTCACCGATTTTGACGAACTCTATGCGCAAGAGCTGCTGAAACCCGGCACACCCGCACCCGATTTCCAACTGAACAATCCTGACGGAAAAACGGTGAAATTCAGCGAATTTGCCAAGGGCAAGTATGTCGTCATCGACTTCTGGGCCTCCTGGTGCCCCGACTGCCGCAAGGATCTTCCCGAAATCATCCGTCTCTACCGCAAATTCCACAAAAACGGCGTGGAGTTCCTTGGCGTTTCGTTCGACATTGACAAGGAGAAATGGACAGATTACATCGCCAAATCGGGCGTTCCATACCCGCAGGTCACCGAGCTGAAACGGATGAACCAGTCGGACGTGGCCAAGGCCTACGGTGTGCGCTGGATTCCCTCCGTCTATCTTATCGGGCCGGATGGTAAAGTGTTGGTCAGCACGGTATTATCCTACAAGATCGAGAAAAAATTGTATGAGCTTTTTGAAGAGCCAAAACCATTGTCCATCCGCGGAACTGACGAAGACCTCACCCTTGACGGCAGTAAAGGGAAGCTGGCGGCAGTGCTGCACAAACCCGAACTCCAGCCCGGTCAGCGTTGCGACCTCGTGGTGCTTTGCCACGGACTGAACTGCGACCATAATTTCGAACTGATGCACCGGATTGAGAAACAGCTGCAGGCGGAAGGTTTCGCCACGCTCGCGTTCGATTTCAACGGGCACGGCAAGAGCGAAGGCCGCTTCTCCGAGATGACCATCCCGAACGAGATTGAGGACTTGGAGCAGGTGTTGGCTTACGCGCAGGATTTGCGGTTCGTACGGAACATCGCGTTGGTAGGCCACTCGCAAGGCGCGATTGTGGCGGCAATGGTCGCTGGCAACCACGATGAGGACATCAAGGCGGTGGTGCTGCTATCCCCGGCATCCTCGGTGCGCGACGACATCGCCCGAGGCAACCTCTTCGGCATCGACTTCAACCCGCTTGACCCGCCTGATAGCCTCGTGCTGCACAACGGCATCGCCCTCGGCGGCCGCTACCTCAAAACCGCCCTCCGGCTGCCCATCTTCGAGACCTCAGCCAAGTATCACGGCAATGCCTGCGTCATCCAAGGCAATGGCGACCGCCTCGTGCCCTTCACCTGCGCCGAACGCTTCCACCAAATGTGGGAGAACAGCGAATATTACGAATTAGAATATTACGACCACAATTTCACCAACTGCATCTACCGCCCGGTGGACATTACGGTCGATTACCTCTTGAGAACTTTAAGACCAAGGTAACTGGCTATTTGCTTTTAGATATTGGCTATTGACATAGCTGTTTTCAGACCGTCAATAGCGGCGCTCATGATGCCACCGGCGTAACCGGCGCCCTCTCCTATTGGATAAATTCCTGACACAGAGGAGATTCTATCTTCATTGCGAATAATGCGCACTGGCGAGGAAGAGCGTGTTTCCACGCCCGTCAGCACCGTATCGACATTGGCGATGCCGGGAAGCCGCCGGTCAAGCTGCGGCAACGCCTCGCGAAGTGCGTGTACAGCGTAGTCAGGCAGACAGCGGCTGAAGTCGCCGTAGTAGAGGCCGTGCGGGTAGGAAGGGACCACTTTGCGGTGACGAGTAGCGATTTGCCCTTTCAGGAACTCGCCCACGAGATTGCCCGGTGCACGACCGTCGCCCGCCATGCGGAACGCTAACCGCTCGTATTTCTCCTGGTATTCTATGCCGTCTAACACCGAACCATGCAGAAAATCTTCCGGTAACACACTCACTAACAACGCACTATTGGCGTTGGCCTTGTCGCGTTTGTGCTCGCTCATCCCGTTGGTGACAATCGTGCCTTCCTCGCTGGCAGAGGCCATCACCGTGCCGCCCGGGCACATGCAGAAGGTATAAACCCCGCGGTTCCCAATGTGAACTACTCCCTTATAAGAAGCTGGTGGCAAGAGATTTGCGGCAGGACCATACTGCATCCTGTTGATGTCGCGCTGCAGGTGCTCCATGCGCACCCCGATGGAGAAGGCCTTGGCCTCCATCAACAGTCCTTTGGCGTGCAACATGCGGATAGTGTCGCGGGCAGAATGTCCCAATCCAAGCAATAAATGACTGGTTGTAAATGCATTACCACCTTGACAATGCACCACCAATTTGTCTCCATCCTTCTCAAAACCATCAAAAAGCGTGTTGAAATGGAATTCGCCGCCCAAAGATTCAATCTCCATGCGGATATTTTTCACCACTTTCGAAAGATAGTCGGTGCCCACGTGCGGATTCTGCTGATACGTTACCGACTCGGGTGCGCCATGATGATAAAACTCGTTGAGTATAAATTGGTTGTATTCGCTATTGACGTTTGTGTTAAGTTTGCCATCGGAAAAAGTGCCGGCACCGCCCTCGCCGAACTGCACGTTGGAATTGGGGTTCAACATTTTGGTCTGCAGAAAACGTTGCACCGACTGTTGCCGCTCCTCGATGCGCTCACCACGCTCGATGATGACGGGTTGGGCCCCGCAGCGGGCGAGATAAAGGGCGGCGAACATGCCCGCCGGCCCGAAGCCGACCACCACAGGCGGCAGGTCGTGCGTCCATTTGGGATAGGAAAGTTCTTGGGCGGGAACACATTCCGTAACATCGGAGCCCTTCAATAATGATCGGTATTGGTCGGGAATGGTGACTTCCACCTGAAAATTGTACAACACGTTATTCTTCTTTCGCGCATCCACCGATTGGCGCACGATACGGAAACCGTTCAAATCCTCCGTACGGATTTTGAACTGTTTACAAACCAAGTTTTTAATGTTTTTTTCGTTCCCGACAGGAATCTTTATATTCGATAGTTTCAGATGTATCATTTCGATTATTTGCGAATTATTTTAGTTTTCGTTCTCAGAAGCCCCCGTCAAGATTCGTTCAAGTATTTCTGTATCGCCAGGGTAGGTGAGTTTGATATTGGAAGTGTCGCCGGGGACTATGAAAATAGGGATTTCGGGGCAATATTTGTGGAGCACCCCGCAGTCGTCGGTACTGGAAAAATCCGGATCTGACAGCGCCTTGAGATAGGCCTCACGAATCACATCAATGCGGAAGGCCTGTGGGGTCTGGGCGCAACGCAACCGTTTTCTGTTCGGGATACCTGTGATGAAACCGCCATCTTCCGTCACCTCGAAAACAGTGTCCGTCGCCGGAACCGCCACGGCCACCGCCGAATGGGTCTCCAACGCAGTAACCGTTTCTTTGATAATCCGTTGACTCACTGCTGGACGTGCTGCATCATGGAAAATCAGATTGACATGGTCTGTATTTTCGTAGGCGTTGAGGGCAGCCAGTGTCGAGAAATACCGTTCCGAGCCACCCTGCAATAACTTCTTCACCTTTTTCCATCCATTTTTGTCGATAATCGCCTGCATCTGAGCAAGATAGTCGGGATGCATAACTACGGCAATCTCGTCAATTTCTTTGCACCGTTCAAAAGCCTCAACGCTGTGTTCAATAACGGTGCGACCTGCCAAAGGAAGAAACTGCTTGGGAATCGCCGCCCCGAAACGCTGTCCGGAACCGCCCGCCAGCACCACCGCAATATTCAATCCGTTCTTTTCAGGATTTGTCATAACGTTTACTTCATCAAAATCAGACACTTTCTTTTTTAATGCGCAAAAATACAACAATATTCCATATTCCGATGCTGTTTTTTTGTACTTTTGCCTTTTCAAAAAAAGAAAAATATGAAATCTAGAAAAATTTTAACAATGTCCATGTTGATATTAACAATGGTGTTTTCTTCTGAAAATATCGCAGAAGCGCAGAAATCAGATAGTTACAAAAATGCCGCATTGGAAAACATCGCGACACGCACCTCCGTGCGAAGCTACCTCCACAAGCCCGTGGAAGCGGCACAAATCGAGCAACTGCTCCGTGCGGGTATGGCGGCTCCTTCCGCAGTGAACAAGCAGCCATGGCACTTCGTGGTGGTCACCGACAGGGCACAGCTGAAAGAGCTGGCCAAGGCCAACCCCTACGCAGGCATGGCCGCGCACGCACCCCTCGCCATCGTGGTGTGCGGCGACATGAAGAAGGCACTTGACGGCGAGGCCCGCATGTTCTGGGTGCAGGACTGCTCCGCCGCCACCGAGAACATCCTCCTGGCCGCCAATGCCATGGGTCTCGGAGCTGTGTGGACCGGCACTTTTCCCGATCAGAATCGTTGCAAAGACGTCTCCGCCATCCTGAAACTGCCCGAAAACCTCATCCCGCTCAACACCATCGTCATTGGCTACCCAGCTGGTGAGAACAAGCCCAAAGACAAATGGAATCCCGATAATATCTCCTACAACGTCTATGGTGGCAAACAGCCTATAGCCGAAGCTCGGCCGATTCAAGAGTCTGACTTCGTGGAGTTTGACTACACCCAATCACCGAACCTCAACCCGTTCACGTGGTTCAAGGGGAACGGTCTGCTGTTAGCTTCCGGTGATGTTCGCCGCCACAACGCCATGACTATCGGCTGGGGCGCAATGGGCAACGTGTGGGGTCACAACGTGAACACCATCACGGTGTATGTCGCACCCGCCCGCTACACCTACGAGTTCATGGAGCGCTACCAATACTTCACCGTCATGGTCTTCGACGAGGACCGCAAAGACGTTCTTGAGTACATGGGCACACACAGCGGCCGCGACGGCAACAAGGACGAGGCGTTAGGTCTGCATGTGGCTTATACTGAGCACGGTGCGCCGTATTATTTGGAGGCCCGCGAGGTGTATGAGTGCGAGGTCATTTACCGCGACGGATTCGACCAGCGAGGTTTCGAAGAGATTCCGCGCAAACGCTACGAGAACTTCCCCGCCGGCATCCACCACCAATATATCGGAAGGATTGTGAGCGCGAGAAGACGGTAATTGCAATTCTACCGCAGAACGCGCAGTTTTGTGCAGAAAAAGATTCCTGTAATCTTTGCAATCTTCAAGGAAAAATAATATTCAACGGCTTCGATATTATTCGTATTTTTGCCGATTCCATTAAACCTGTGTATGAAAAGCTTCTTTCGATATAGTACCGTCCTTTTCGCCCTGCTCATCCTGATGATTTCTTCCGGCGTGCAGCGGCCCGACCGGAATTTCCAACTCTTAGACGGAATGACCCTTGAGGAAAAAATCGCCCAGCTGATCATCATCCGTGTAAGCTCCACGGAAGACGAAAAATACAATCGCGAATTGGTGGAGAAGGTGAGGCGCATACAGCCCGGCGGCGTCTGCTTTTTCAAGGGAACGCCTAAGAAAGAGGCACTTCTCACCAACCGGATACAGGCGGTGAGCAAAATCCCGATGTTCGTGGCCATTGATGGTGAGTGGGGTCCGGCCATGCGTCTCGACAGCTGCGTGGCTTTCCCGCGGCAGATGACTCTCGGCGCACTATCGGAAGAAAACGACTCGCTCATCTACCAGATGGGACGAGAGATTGCCGAACAGTGCAAGGCCGTGGGCATCAACCTCAACTTCGCCCCTTGTATCGACATCAACAACAACAGCCGCAACCCCGTGATTAACAGCCGTTCCTTTGGTGAAAACCGCGACAAAGTTTGCCGCAAGGCCGCCCTTTACATGCACGGAATGCAGGACGGCGGCATCGCCACCTCCATCAAGCACTTCCCCGGCCACGGTGACACCGAAACCGACTCGCACCTCGGACTGCCCGTCATCCGCAAAAGCCGGATCGACCTCGATGAAATGGAGCTTTACCCCTATCGACAGCTCATCAACGAAAACCCCGACATGGTGATGGTCGGGCATCTTAATATCCCGGCACTAGACCCAGAACCTAATTCTGTCTCTTCCCTATCGTATTCTATTGTTTCTCAGCTTCTTAAAAAAGAATTGGGCTATAATGGACTGATTATCACCGATGGAATGGAGATGAAGGGGGTGCGCAACCAAAACCGATTCGAAGGGGATGTGGAAATTCGCACCCTGCTCGCCGGTGCCGATATCCTGTTGCTGCCTGGTGAAACCGATTCCGTCATCTCGGCCATCAAACGAGCTGTAGAACAAGATGTTATCCCAGAAGAACTCATCAACGAACGATGCCTGCGGGTTCTCCAATTCAAGGAAAGTCACGGAATTACAAAACAGTCGCCCGCCAACATCTCGGCCATTCCGGAAAAGCTGAACCGTTCCGAAGCAGTCTGGATTAACCGCCAATTGGAGGAAAAAGCCCTTACGCTCCTGAAAAACGATGATAATATTCTCCCGTTGAACGCTAAAAACGCCGATAATACAGCTTTTCTGTGTGTGGACCGGAAAGCTTACAAAAACGAATACGAACAAATCGTGGGAGAACGGCATATTCCTTTCTACTATATTGACAAAAAGGTGGCTGCCAAAGACCAGTCGGCAATTTTGGCGAAGCTGGCTCCTTACAACCAGATTATTGTGGCGTTTGGCGGATCCAACCAGCTGGGTGGCTCCAACTACGGCATCGACATGTCGTCTGTGCGCCTGCTCAACCGTCTTGCCAAGGAGAAATCTGTCATCCTGCTGCATCTCGGAAACCCATACGCCCTCAACGCTTTCGACTCCTTGAGTGATTACCGTGCGGTAATCGATGCCTATCAATTTTCCCCGACCACAGTGGCAGCGGCCATGAAAGCTTGTTTCGGACAAATTGACTTTGAGGGCACCTTGCCAGTCAGCATCAACGGCTACCCTGCGGGAAGTGGCATCCTGCCTTCAAAATCTTTCGATAATATTTCCGCTTTGCCTGATAATATTACTCGAGAGATTGACAAAATCCTCCAAGACGGTATAAACAACCGGATCTATCCGGGTTGTGCGGTAATCGCCCTCCATCACGGACAACCCGTCTATCAGAAGGTTTTCGGCTATCTGGACTACAACCGTCAAGACAAAGTTACCCATCAAACCTTATATGACGTGGCTTCCGTCACGAAAGTGGCTGCTACTACACTGGCTGTCATGAAGTTGTATGACAATCACGAGATTCAGCTTTCGGACAAGATTGGCAAATATCTGCCCTATCTGGCCGGCACCGACAAAGCAAATCTCACTTTGGAAGAGTTGCTGACCCATACCTCCGGAATGCCATCGTTTATCCCGTTCTACAAGTCGATAATGGGCGATGAACGGTATTTACGCACCTACAAAACCGAACATTTCAACATTCCGGTTGCCGATCACCTCTTTCTGCGTAAAGATTATCCTGACACCATACGCTACAAGGTGGCCCACTGCAAACTGAAAGAAAAAAAGTACGAATACAGCGATTTGAACTTTTTCTTGCTGAAAGATATGGTGGAAACCATCACCATGCAACCGATGGAAGAGTTTTTGTCGGAGAATTTCTACCAGCCGATGGGTCTTTCACACACGACGTTCCGTCCGCTGTCGCATGGTTTCCCACGCAATGAAATCGCTCCGACGGAAGAGGATAAATTGTTCCGCAAACAGCTGGTACACGGCTATGTTCACGACCAGACTTCCGCTTTGATGAACGGGAATGCCGGCAATGCCGGACTGTTCACCACCGCGGAAGAACTCGCTGCCATTTTCCTGATGATACAGAATGACGGTGTTTTCAACGCCCAGCGTTATTTATCGGAAGCCACGGTGGAGGAGTTCACGAAAATGCATCCGATGCATAACTGTCAGGTGCGCGGTCTCGGTTTCCATACCCCGAAAGCGCCCGGAACATCATCCATTGTTCCCGCACAAGCGGACACACACATCTTCGGTCACCAAGGGTTTACCGGCACAGTGGTCTGGTGCGACCCGAAAGAGGAACTCATTTTCGTGTTCCTCTCCAACCGCGTCTGCCCCAACGCCGAACCCAACAATCTGTCCAAGAGCGGAATACGACTGAAGGTGCATGAGCTTGTCTATAAGGGGATTGGGCGATGAATGAACGATGAATGAGAGATGAATATGATGAACCCTACAATATTATATATTGAAACCGCCACGGACGTGTGTTCAGTGGCGTTGTCGAAAGGCTCGGAGATTATCGGGCTGAAAGAGGAGGCTGGTGGCAACAACCACGCCAAGCACCTGCTGCCTTTCGTGGACGAAGTATTGAAGCAGGCTGGCGTGAGCATGACGGAAATCAACGGTGTGGCTGTGAGCATCGGACCCGGCTCCTACACAGGATTGCGCATCGGTGTTTCCACGGCGAAAGGCATTGCCTACACCGCCGGCATTCCTGTGATGGCCGTCAGCACATTGGAAAGTATCGCACAGGGTGCCAAAACGTTATGGGCAGAATCCTCATCGGAACAACCACAAATCATCCCGATGATCGATGCCCGCCGTATGGAGGTCTTCACCACCCGCTACGACTTCGACATACGGTCATTAGAAGAGATTTCCTCGAAAATTGTGGATGATAACACCTTCGCAGAACTTCTATCGAAGGAAAAAGTGCTGTTTTGCGGCAACGGGATGCCCAAATGTAAGGAAATCCTTTCCGCTTTCCCCAACGCCAAATTCATGGATGCCCCCATCTCCGCCAAAAACATGCTTCCCGCTGCTCTCAGAAAGTGGCAAAAGCAAGAGTTTGAGGACGTTGCCTACTTCGAACCTTTCTACCTGAAGGAATATGTGGCGGCAAAACCTGTCGTGAAGGGACTGCGATGATGCGGTAATGCGATGACACGATGATGTGATGATGCGATGAATAAAGATGAAGACATACGAAGGAACATATATAAAACCGGCAAGACACAAACGAAGAACGAAAATACAAAAGCAGACTATCCAACAGACAAACCCCAAGTCCAAAAAGGGCTGAAAGCCCTCCCCTTATTAACCTATGGTGAACGAAGTGAGCCATAGGACGACAGCAGGATAAATGAAGTGAACCATAGGGAAAAACCGCCAAACAATGGAAGTACACGAACCGATAAAGCGCGACCGGAACCTGAACATCACGGTGATAGCCGACAATTCCGCATTCGGGCGGACTGCGGTGCAACACGGTGTGCAACTTGCCGAGGTGTTCCAGGCCTCGCTGACGGTCATGGCGAACTTCAACCTCCATCTGCCCGACAAACCATCAATACCCGGCAAAGAATTCATCGATGAACTCCAAAACATCATCTTAAATGCTAAAAATGGTCAGGTAATCACCGATTATGTATTTCCGGAAACTCTTTTCCGCTATGCTGATGAGCATAACACCGCTATGTTCGTCATTGGGGTGGATAAAAACGCCAAGGAAGGTTTCTTCAACGTCAAGAAGGCTATCAAACTGATCCGTCAATCGCGTTTTCCCGTAATGACAGTCACGACTAATCATACGGACACGACTTGTTACAAACACATCCTGTTGCCTTTGGACATTGAGAGGCAGAACAAAGAAAAGGCGTTATGGGCGGGCTATTTCAGTCGGTTCTATGGTTCTGTCATTCACATTCTTTATCCGAAATATAAAGACGAAGGGTTGGTCAAATTAGTTCACGACAATGTGGCTTTCGTTGAGAAACTGTACGAAAATCTGGAAATCACGTACGAAAAACATGAAACCCAGCCACATAACTATCTGGATGCATACGCCTTGGAATTTGCCCCGCAAGTGAATGCAGGCGCTTCAGTCATCATGATGACCCGCTACTACACACTCGCTGATGTGCTGACGGGCCCCCGCGAGCGCAAAATCATCGGCAGTTCGGATTTGCCGATTCTCTGCATCAACCAGCGGGACGATCTGTACGTGTTGTGTACGTAGTCTATCTTCCTTAAAAATCGGAATACACCAAAAGTCTTAAGTCCCAAGTCTTAAGTCTAAACGAAAAAAGGACGTCGAAAGGCGTCCTTTTTTTGTTAGTTTGAAGCAACCGATTAGCAGTCCACGATAGTGCACCAACCGAATTTGTCTTCGATTTCGCCGTATTGGATACCCATAAGGTATTCGCGCATCTTGATGCACCACGGACCGGGTTTGCCATCTTTGGAGATGACATATTCCTTGCCAGTCTCTCTGTCCTGAATCTTGTGGATGGGGGAGATAACAGCAGCGGTACCGCAAGCGCCAGCTTCCTCGAAGGTGTCGATCTCATCGAGTCTGACGTGGCGTCTTTCGACCACGAGTCCGAGTTCCTCAGCGATAGTTCTCAAGCTCATGTTGGTGATAGAGGGCAGGATGGAGCCGGAGTCCGGAGTCACATACTTGCCATCCTTGATACCGAAGAAGTTAGCGGGACCTGCTTCGTCGATGAAGGTCTTTGTCTTGGCATCAGCGAAGATGGAGGCGCTGAATCCTTCCTTGTGGGCGCGTTCACCAGCGCGGAGGGAAGCGGCGTAGTTGCCACCAACCTTCACGTGACCAGTGCCCAGAGGAGCCGCACGGTCATAATCCTTGGCAATCTGCATGTCAGTGGGTTTGAAACCTTCCTTGAAGTAAGGTCCGACAGGCATCACGAAGACGATGAAGAGGTATTCGTCGGCGGGTTTCACACCGATGGTGGCGCCAGTGCCGATGAGCAACGGGCGGATGTAGAGAGAACCCTCTGTGCCAAACGGAGGAATGTATTCAGCGTTGGCCTTGATTACCATCTCCAATGCATCGAAGAACAATTTCTCTGGGATGGGAGCCAACATGATGGTGTCAGCGGAGTTGTTGAGTCGTTTCCAGTTTTCTTCCCAACGGAACAAGCGCACTTTACCGTCTTTGCCGCGGAAGGCTTTCATGCCCTCAAAAGCCTCCTGACCGTAGTGCAGGCAGGAAGCCGCCATGTGCATCGGAATGTACTCGTCAGAGCTCAATTCCAGTTTTCCCCACTCGCCGTTTCTGAAATAGCAGCGGACATTGTAGTCGGTTTTCACATAACCGAATGAAAGGTTTTTCCAATCGATATTTTTCATAAAAAATGTATTTGATTAGTTGATTTATACTGTTAATAAGCTGTCAATGGAATATTTGGACAGTTTTTTGCGGCCTTTCAACGCTTCTAACTCCATCAGAAAGAGCAGATGGATGTCTTTGGGATGAAAGTGGTTGACAAGGTTCACGGCTGCGGTCATGGAGCCGCCGGTGGCCAGAACATCGTCAATGATGAGCACCTTTTGATTTTCGGCCATCGCGTCGGTGTGGATTTCCATTGTGGCGCTGCCATATTCGAGTAAATAAGTCTCCTGATAGGTCTTGAATGGAAGTTTTCCTTTTTTACGTACAGGAACAAAAGGGACACCCAATTGGAGGGCCAGATTTGTGCCGAAGAAAAAGCCGCGTGACTCAAGGGCGACCACCACATCAGGCTCGAACTTCTTAGCTATCTGCACCATAGTATCGATAGTCTCGCGGTATGCTTGCGGGTCATTGAGCAAAGTGGTAATGTCATAGAACTGAATTCCCGGTGTCGGAAAGTCAGGAACCACACGAATTTTCTCCTTGATAATCATCACTTTTTCTGTCCAAAAAATTTTGCACAAAAGTACACTTTTTTTTAAAACAAAAAAGGTGTTCTTGCGGAACACCTTTTTTTTCAGATATTTTTGAAAAGATTATCTTCTCTTTTTACCACTGTTAACAATAGCATTGGTGGTTTCCTTTTCAGCTTTGTCGATAGCAGTGTTAGCCACGTTGGTAGCAGCTTTCTCAGCACGATCTTTCACTGAAGTGTTATTGTCAACTTTTTGAACATTCGCTTGAGGAGCAGGCGTTTGTTTCTTTGCGGTTGTATTGGTCTTCTTCGCGGGAGCGGCTTGAGCGACGGGCTCTTCAGCAACGGGCTCTTCCACCACTTCAGTGACTTCCTCTACAACTTCCTCAACGGGAACGGTGTCAACCAAAGCTTCGGGTTCAGCTTGTTTTTTGTTACCACAGGCGAAGAAAAGGCCTGCGCATAATACTGCTAAAAATACTTTTTTCATTTTATTCTAAATTTAAAGTGATTTTGTTCGGATTAATTACTTAGCGGGAACGTAAGTCAAAGTGAAAGAATACACATCTTTTGCAGGATTTTCGGTGTCGTCGATCGTGCATTTGATTCTCAGCTCATTCTCTGTGAGGGAGAGAACCTGGCATTTTTCAACTGGAGCATCAAAGGTGAAGTTGCCTTCTGCATCATAGTCAAACAAGAAAGGAACTTGCATAAAAATGAATTCAGGATTCTCGACATTGTCAAATGACCAGTTGCCCAGAGATGTTTCTGCAACAAAACCATCAGCTGCGCTTTCGGGAACGTTTTTACCTGGTTTCAAAAGATGAGATCCGTTTTCATTGAAGACAATGATGTCATCAAGTTCCCAAGCCATAAGATATCCTTCAGTCATCAGATCGGTGGCAAAACTACCATCGCTCAAATGGTAAGCAGGAGAAGAGGTTGCAGAAGAAAGTACCCAACCTTTGCTTTGAGTCAACAATTCAGTTGCGGTTTTAGGTTGAACACAGCTGGTAATACCAACTAAAAACAGGGCTGCAACAGCCAGTACGCTTAATACTTTTTTCATTTTTTTGAATTTTTTTGGGTTAATAAATTATTGTTTTTAATACTTTTCTTGCCTTTTATTTCAAAGTGCAAAAATATACTTTTTTCAAACGGTGATGTCTTAAAAATTCTTAAAAATACTTTTTTAGTTTTTTTTTCAAAAAACACGCATTAGACAACACGCGATTGCCAAAATTTAACGGGCCGAAATTTTAATCTCATCCGTCATAATCCACGCCTTCTCCCCTGCCGCGGCGTGCCACAGTGGCAGCTTCTCCACCGGCTTGGCCTCGATGCGGATGTACTTCACCCCGTGGCTCGGGATCTTGTGACGCAGGATGCAGACCCTCGGCCGGTCGTTCTCCTTCAACGCCGGGTCAAAGGGCAGCGCTACCTCCTCGGGCTGACTGTACTTCTTGCCGTTCTTGGAGTACGACACCGTTACCCTCTGCGGCATGAAGACCCATTGCGAGGGATGGTGCGCGAAACTCAGGGTGACTATCAGCGAATCAGATTTGCTTTTTCCTGTTTCGCAATTCATTATCATAGGATTCCCGAAGTAACCAATCCATCCGTCACGATAGTCGGCAGGGTTGCCAACTTTCCAGTCGGATAGGGTTTTCTTTGTTTCATAATCGTATGGTTCGTCTGCCGGGCTAATATAGGTGATACTCCATGATAATGGTTTGTGGCTAATGGCTTTATCGCAAGGAGTCCAAAAGCAACCCGACAAATATGGAATTTCTGTTTCCATAAGCGGCTCCTTACCGACTTTTAAATGCAGATTAAATCCATATAGATGTTGGTTGACAAGCAAATCTTTATGGGCAACTCCTGGGCCACAAGTGGCCGTACCCAATCCAGATTGTTTAAAGTCAATATTAAAGGTATAATATTCAAACTGATTCAACTCATTGGTGTGTTTTGCTTGCCCAATATCATCGTCCGAATAGGGGTAGATGCTGAACTGGCAATTTCGATGATCTACTTGGGCTG
>JAEEGG010003625.1_pt1 | contig 38403 bp, 31 predicted proteins | sample 9134161 | NCBI WGS metagenome assembly JAEEGG01 (sample SAMN16246543, study PRJNA631951) | gut metagenome | biome: gut microbiome; feature: rumen; material: CR-attached | host: Bos | place: Iran: Karaj | collected 2018-10 | reverse complement strand
TAGCATCTATTTCTTTGGCTGAATAGCAAGACATGATAATATCACCAATTTGCATAGTAGATTGGAATGCTCGAAGCACATTTTTCCCACCTAATTGAAAGTCTGAGAAATCATCAAAATCTTCCACGTCTCCATATTCACTCCATCCGATTCGGATATATCCATTATCCATGCAATCCTTTCTTGTCGGATTATCACCAGTGCCTTCCAATGACACTTTCCAAACCGTTGGATTGTCATTCAATTCTTCATAGACTTCTTGATTTGTTGACCGAGAAATGATAGCCCTCTTGCAAAACTCCTTAAAAACACCATCCTTCCTTTCAAAGCCCACATTTCCATTATCATCATTCTTTGGCCTCAAACCTTCTACAAAATCAGTGTAATCGTATGAAGGATGGAATTGAACGAACTTGGTTTCCGCTCCCATTTTCTTGGCAATTTCTTTCGCCAAATGGGTCTTACCTGTTCCTGGAGCACCTGTGAGAATTAGGTTATGGTTTGTCTTCAAAAGGTCGATGTAAGGTTGAAGTTTTGTATTCATAATTTCAGATGAATTTTCCGTTTGAATATTCAATAATTCGATAATATGCTGTGCTTGTTTGTCAGTAGTGCCATGAAAGAAAAGACTATTACCCAATGCTTTATCCTCAACAGGTTCCTCCAAAAAAGGCTGATGCCATTCCACATTCCGACACATGGGGTCATCATTAGATTCATCAAAAATGCAATCAGATGTAAACTTGCCCCAACCATATAACAAATGGAATCGCTTGCCGCCATCCGTTTTTGATTTAAACACAACCACAATGTCTTCTGGCTTCACTTCATGCACAAAATTCCAATAAGCAGTTGGAATATTAACATCTTGATTGCCAACATCTTCTTGGTATGCTTTCAAAAGTGCATTCTTTGATTTGAATGGTCTGAAATCCTTAATGGTTTTAGCCGAAGAGCCACAACATAGCACTGTCCGTTTTGCCGTTTCTTGGTCACCGTTCCAAAGCCAGACGCGTCTTTTCACACTCCATACCAATAATCCAATATAGCCCAATCTCTCATGAATTTTGCATAATAACATCCAAACTATATCCTGAGCTAAAAGCAAGTCACTTTTGTACTGGCCTTCAAGCATAGGCGAAACAAGGTTTTGAAGCTCAATATCTTCCGCAGCAATTTCAGCTAATGGACGAATCAAATCAAGATAATGTTCATAACACAATCCTGTCGGTTTCTTTTCTTCGCCCATATACTTGCAAAGGTTATCATACATTCCTTCATATTTGTAGAAAGTGTATTTATCAGGATTGCAGCATGTGAGAATAGTTGCTGCGGTGCGTTCATCATTGGCTTTGAACTTATATTGATCAGGTATCAATTCCTCCAAACCTTTTTTGTATGACAACAGTCTTGTTGTCAATGCAACGCTTTCATCATTTAAATCAGAAATAACTTTATCAAATTCTTCTTTTTTGTTAGTCAACAAATATTCAATTGTACCATTTGTCAAAGTTGTATAGACCAGATTAGTACCTTTTATCCGATTGGCAATATAAAGATTATCCTTACCATGACATTCAGTAATCAATTCCCATTTGTATAGCTCATCCCAATCCACACCATTAGCCTTATACCTAAAAGGCATTTCTCTACGCAATTCCTTATACTTTTCCATCAAAAACCATATCAGATACTCTTTTATAGCTTCAACTAACTCGTCACGCAATGTCCATTCAAAATTTCCCTCTTCTTTGTTAGACAAAGCCTTGCCTTGCTTCATCGGAATCGGCCAATATGTATTCTTGCCATCTTCATCAATTACTTGAAAACGACCAAGCCGTTTTTGCACATATTTCCCGAAATTCATAATCGTGGCGACCAATGAATAGGCATTCTTCCCTAATCTGTTGCCAACTGCCACGCAAGAGCCCTTATAATCAGGCATATAATAGAAGCAAATCACAGCCTCCTTATACTTTTCAGAAACTGTTTTATCCTTCAATATCTCCAACCATTCATCTTTACTGATGTCAACGGCACTGACATAGTAATCGCCTATCTTTTGTTCTTTGATTATTTGCATAATTCGATGTTATTCATCCATACTTTTTGCAAAACTACAAAAACAACCCCAACCAACCATTCTAATCTTTCATTTTTTCCCTTGCAGCCAATAATCTGCAAATTCTGCGGACAAACTCAACACCCCAGCATAGCCGCAGGCGCAATGTTCAAAGTACGGCAAAGTTGTCGTGCAATCTTTAATGTTGGTTCTGAACGTCCTGTTACATAGTCATTTACTCGCGAAGGACTTATCCCAATCAATATGGCAAGTTGCTTTTGGGTCATCTGCTTTTCTTCGAGCGACAACTCTATCAAATCGGCCACAGTCGGCTTTTCGATGGGATAATGCTCTTTCTCATAGTCGATTACAATGTCTGACATCACCGTCAATTCGATGGCGTTGCGGTCATTGGCTGGAGTTTCATCCGTCACCAACGGCAACAATTCCTCAATCCTTGCCAAGGCAAATTCGTATTGTTCTTTTGTTATCTTGCTCATAATATACTGGTTTTTAACATCAAATCCTCTTCCTCCCCCAGTCCGCCTTCCAGATATAAACCAGCGAAATCAGCCCGATGGCGATGTTGTAGACCCACTCAGCGGTCCAGACGCCGGCGATGGTAGAGGTCTTGGACATGAGGTAGACATAGACGATGTAGGCGATAAGAATGCCGAATTCCAAGGCCATGGCTGCCGTGGTGTTGCCCGTGCCCGAAACGGCCTCAAAAAAGGTCATGGAGAAGGCTCCCAGCAGCGTGGCGACACAAATCACATAGACCGAAGGGATGGCGGCCTGTGCTAAAGCTACGTCGTCAGTGTAGATTTGCAAAACCAATTGAGGAATGGCTGCCACCACTGCCACCAAGACAGCACTGCACCAGAAACTGTTCTTCACTACCTTCCAGATGGTCGACATTACTTCGTTGCTCTTGCCTTCGCCGATGATGCGACTTGTCAAGGTGTTGGCTGTCGCGGAGAAAGCAATGCCTGGTATAATGATAATCATATAGGTGCTACGCACGATGGACGACACACCGATGGCCGTCTCTCCCATCTTTTCAATCATGACGAAGAAGATGAACCACGCACCAAAGGAGAACAAGCGCTGTATCATGCTCGGGAAGGCCACTTTCAGCAGGTCAGCCAAAAGCTGCGGCTCCTTCTTGTGCCAACGGAACATGCCATATTCCTCGTGCGGTATCTTGATGTAAGTGTATATCCAGAAGAAGCAGAACGCGGTTATTTCAGCCAACAACGAAGCCAAGGCCGCACCGCCGATGCCCATTTCGGGCAGACCTGCATTGCCGAAAATCAAGGCCCAGTCGAAAAAGATGTTGACCACAGCCATGATGAGGGTCGAGAAGGTGATGACTTGGGTGCTGCTGATGCCGACATAAAACGAGCGGAACAGAAAATTGAACACCACGAAGAAGATGCCAAACTGCCTGAACTTCAAATACTCGTTTGCCGCCACTTGGATGTTCTCTGACTCGATGATGATTTCCAGCAGACGATGACTGAAGAAGAACAAAATACAAAACAACAGCACACCCAATAACAACACGAAATGCGCCCCATGCTGAAACACCACGCCGATGCGCTTGTAGTCGCCTTCGCCGTAACGCCGTGCAATAAAGATTTGTATGCCCACGGCAAAGCCCATCGCCAAAGTGGTGAAAACGAAATAATACAATCCCGCCATCATAGAGGCACTCAATTCGTTGGTGCCGAGATGACCGAGGAAGGCGGTGTCGGTGAAGGTGATGATGGTCTGCGCCAAATTACCCAGCATAATGGGGTATGCGATGCGCCAGATTTCGCGGTTTGAAACGGTGGTTTTAATCATGTGACAAAATTAGGTATTTCTTTTGGACACAAGAAACATCTTTTCAATTTTTCAAACATTTTTCTTTCTTCTTTCAAGAAAACCGTATTTTTGCATCATCCCAAGAAAAAACTACACATGAAAAGAACAACTATACTACTTCTGATTACCCTATTCCTAAGTGTTGCTCATGCAGGAAAACTCCACGCCCAGCTCATTGTGACCGATGCTTCCCAGTTGGAGGGTTGGACTGCAGATTCGTTGGTCAGAAATATTCTTTTGGACGATGGCGTCACCATTTCCAACGCTAAATTCAATGGTTCCGATAGAATCATCAACTGCAATAGCATCGGCAAGTTTGAAACAGGCGGAACACCTACCAACATAGGAATGGAATCCGGATTAATCCTTGCCTCGGGAGGTGTGAGTGTCGCTGTAGGCCCAAACTACATGGAAGACGCAAATGTTACTACAACATGTTCAGAGTATTACGATGATGATTTGGCATCTATTGCTTCAGGGGAAACGGTTGATGTCGCAGTGCTTGAGTTTGATTTTGTTCCATGGGATAACGTGGTGACTTTCAAATTTGTGTTCGGCTCTGAAGAATACATGGAATATGTCGGCACTTATTTCAATGACGTATTTGGCTTTTTTGTGGATGGAATCAATCCGGCAGGAGGTTATTACGACAACCAGAACATGGCGTTGATACCCGGAACGACAGAGGTTGTCAGCATAAACACTGTGAATTTAAACCACAACTCAGAATATTATATCGACAATTCAGGAGGTGCCACCATCCAATTTGACGGATTTACAACTTTGATTGAAGTAAACATTGATGTAGTTCCGATGTCAAATTATCATATCAAAATGGCAATTTGTGACGTGGTTGATGATATGTTGGATTCGGGAGTTTTCCTTGAGGCCCATAGCTTTACCACAAACTTTTCTTACAGTATGACGATTGATGATTGGTTATATACTGAAATTCCTGAAAACCATTATTTCTGCACCAACCAAGGTATAGAGTTTAATACGGTGACAAACTGGAACTATGATGATGTGGTATGGTATTTCGGCGACGGCACTTCGGCATCCGGTGAACACGCCACACACACCTATAGTGCTGACGGTTTCTACACCGTAACCAACGTGATTCACAATCCGCACAGGGAAATGGATTCGATTTTTCTTACCAAAGAAATAGAAGTCAGAACGCTTTCTTCTGAAGCGTATGTTACATCTTGCGACAGTTATGATTGGTATGGAAACACTTATACGGAAAGCGGCACCTACACCCATGTTATACAAACACCTGGTACCTGTGACAGCCTTTTGATTTTGCATCTTGATATTGGCGAGAGCTTTAGCTCTGAGGAAAACGTGACAACATGCAACGACTACAGTTGGCGTGGAACCACCTATACGGAAAGCGGCACCTACACCGATTTTGTCCAGTCACCTGACGCTTGCGACAGTACTTTTGTGCTCAATCTAACCCTTGGCCATGATGTCCAAAGCGACACGACAGCGGTCGTGTGCAACGAGTTCACATGGCATGGTGCCACTTATACTGAATCGGGAGACTACCCCTATTTGCTTCAAACGGCTTTGGGCTGTGACAGCCTACTTACCTTGCACCTAACGATTGGCCATGAGCAACTCCATACAACGGAAGAAGAAGTGACGTGCGAGAACTCATTCACATGGCATAGTCACAGCTATTCGCAAAGTGGTGTTTATTACGACACCATAACGGATGCTGCAGGATGCGACGAAATCTATGTGCTTGACCTGACCGTTGTGGAAAGTTACAGCACCTATTTGACCGAAACGGTGTGCGACAGGTATCCCTGGCAGTCGGCTCCAGGCGGCTATCTGACCGAATCAGGGCATTATAAATATGAAGGCACGACACAAGGTGGATGTGACAGCATTGTCGACTTGGATCTTACCGTGTATTACACACCTTCACCCGCCGAAATCTACCCCATGGATACCACAAATAAAGCCCCACACTGGGTTATCACTGCTACCGAATTCCAAATCAACGCATACGATTTCCAAATTTGGGACACCAACCCCAATTGCAGTTGGGACACCGTCACGTGGAGCTTCGAAGATCCAATGCAATGGGTACTTGAACCTTTCGGCGAAAAGGGCAAACGCTGCAAAATATACGTGCTGAACCATGTGGACGACACCGTTTGGCTGACAACCCGCGCTTTCAACCTCTGTGCCCCCGATGGCATTGAGCAAAGATACTGGTTCATCTGTTCGTTTTATGGCCTCGAAGAAACAGACTCAGAGACTATCGGATTCAATGTCATCCCCAATCCAAACGACGGTCAGATGAAGCTTGTTTTCGACCATTTTACAGGCAAAGTGGATATCAAGGTTTATGACATGATGGGGAATTTGATAGACGATGTCCAAACCTATAATGGCTTTGACACCAACGAATTGGAATACAGCATGGAAGGCCGTGCAAAAGGAATCTACTTCTTTGTGGCTACTGGAAAAGAGGGCACTGTATCCAAAAAGGTGATTGTTAGATGATATCCCTAAATCAAAACACGGATTCTATCACCTTGTCAACAATCTCATCAAAATACTCCTGCTTGACTGCCCCTAACCGACGAATAATGTCACGGTCTGTATATCCAGCAATGATTTGGCATTTGACTACACTTGGTTTCGAGAAGGAATGCGACACCAACATTTCATTACTTAATGGATAGGAATATTGAGGATTCAAATCCAAATTGGACGTTATTAACACCAAGTAGACCAGTCCAAACTCATCTTCTTGCAACCCATCATTGGAAATGATGATTGCGGGATGGACTTTCAATGTGCCGTCAGGGAAAAGAAAATTCACTTCAACGATGTCTCTTTGGCTGTATTTCATAAATAACGAGCTATAACTTGAGACATATTATGTTTCGAAGCATTCAAGAAAGCCTCAACTTCTTTACGGTACTCTTCCTCCCCTTCTGTTACAGAAGGTTGAGCATCATTATCCATGCAAACAAACAATCCTGTGGCTAACAAAGCCGCCAATTTACGCCTTGCCAAAGCATTGTTTTGATCGTATGATAAAGTTACTGTACACATAACGCTGTTTTTGAGTGCAAAAATACAACATTTATAAAATATATGCCAACTTTCTGGATATTATTTGCTTTTTAGTATACCAAAAGCCTTCCCCATATGCTCAGTGATGTCAGAAGCAATCAAAGCCTCCTGCCCTATCTCATCGGTGGCAAGGTCGCCAGCGAGACCGTGGAGATACACACCCAAAACAGCAGCCTCTTCAGGTGAATAACGTTGCGCAAGAAGCGAGAGGACAATACCTGTCAACACGTCGCCGCTGCCTGCCGTAGCCATGCCGGGATTGCCTGTGGTGTTGAAAAAACAGGTGCCGTTCGGGAAGGTGATGGAAGTGTGTGCGCCTTTCAGCACGACGATGAGGTTGTTCTTCACCGAGAGTTCGCGCTGTTTCTCAAGTCGCTCGAACGAGGTCGAAGTCTTCCCTACCAAGCGTTCAAACTCCTTGGGATGCGGCGTCAGGATGGTCTTGGCGGGCAGGAACGGCAGCCAAGTGGGATTGTCGGAGAGGATGTTCAAGGCATTGGCATCCATAACAAGCGGCACCTGCACCTCTTGTATCAGGCGCTTCAAGGCGCGGACAGTGTCGTCGGCTTTGCCCAAACCTGGACCAACTCCAACAGCGGTAAAAGCATCCAAATGCTGGAACATCGTGAAACAAGTTTCGGATTCGTCGCCGTCAATCATGGCCTCGGGAATGGCGGTTTGTATAGGCAGTTGCGCCACTTTGGGCAGATGGACGCTCAACAAGCCAACGCCCGTGCGCAAACAGGCCTTCGCGCCTAACAAAGCCGCGCCTGTCTTGCCTTCTGAACCAGCAATGAGCAATGCATGACCGTAGGTGCCTTTGTGAGAGTATTTCGTGCGGTTGTGCAGAATGGGTTTCACCATCGCCTTGGTGGTCAGCAGGTTGAGTGTCTCCACCTCCTCGCAGTAGCGCGGGTGCAGGCCGATGTCCAAGACCTCGAAGCGGCCCACGTAAGTGTCGTTTTCGGGGAAGAGGAACGCCAGCTTGGGAAACTGGAAGGTAAGCGTGTAGTCGGCCTTGAAGATGAAGCCCAAGGCACTGGGCTGGTCGGCGAAAAGGCCCGAAGGGATGTCGATAGCCACACGGATGGCTTTGGTTTGGTTGAGGTAGGCAATCAAGTCGGCAGCCACGCTTTGTGGCGGACGGTTGAGGCCCGAGCCGAAGATGGCGTCGACGACCACGTCGTCAGCATCGACTTTCGGAAAGTCGTCCTCGGTGAGGATGTCGAACATCGGTACCTTGGTCTCGTTCACGAGGTGGTAGTAGTTCACCTCGCAGTCGTGGCTCATGCGGTCGGAGTGGCGCACCATGAACACCTGCGGGACAATCTCTTGCTCGTTCAGCATTCGGGCCACGGCCAGACCATCGCCGCCGTTGTTGCCCATGCCGCAGAAGATCTTGATGGTCTTCTCGCGCGGCGCACGGCGATAGAGCCACTCGAAGACCTTGGTCGCCGCTCGTTCCATCAAATCAATGGACTCGATGGGTTCGTTTTCTATCGTGTATTTGTCCGCTTCGCGGATTTGTTGTACTGACAATATCTTCATCTTATTCGTAATATTCATACCGAAACACATTGAAATAATACTCCCAATTCTGTGTCGTTGGCATCCATTGAATATGTGCTATACAGTTTCCGTGTTCGTCATAAAAAAACAGGCTTTCATGGTCAAACTCAAGATTCTCGCCCAAATAAACAGCATAATATGACCAGAATCCTGTATCTCGAAAATACTTCCAAACCCTTTTATAACGCCCTGGATTAATATGCTTGTCTGTTTTTTCTTCTTCAACGACCCTACCCCTATCATCATATTTCTTCTTGATTATTAAATAAGGGGACGATGCTTTATCTTCATATTTCTCAAATACTTCTTCAATAGGAAAACCTTTCGAATTGCGGATAATTCTTCTTTCACACCTTATTTTACTTTTTTCTTTAGTCGTGGCAAGCGTATTGCCATAACGAGAAACCATCTTCCCAGTGGAGTCCGTTTCTTGCCAAACGGTGTCCTTGCTAATCAGTGAACTCGTCCATTTCACCTCTTTACGGGTTTCTTTTATTATACTGTCATTCTTATCGTATTGGTAACTTGTTGTTCTTTCTAAATAAGGGGTAAAAGTGCCCCAATTATATGTCCTTTCAAAAACGACATTCCCTTTTGAGTCGTATTCGCAATATCCACTTCTGTTACCTTCTTTCCTATTATCTAAACTCTCTTTTTTCTTTAAGACACCGTCCTTGTCATAGTCATATTTTTCAAGGATAAGAACTGAATCCATTTCAGTATCCTTGTATATGTATTCCAAAAGACGACTATCCAAATCATATCTCCATTGATGTGTACGATTCCGATATTTTCTTTTCACAAGCCGACCAACTTCATCATACTCAAAAAAAATGGTGTCTTTTGGCACGTCCTCCTCAACAATACTCCTTTTTAATATCCGCCCCGAATCATCATATTCATTTATATAATGGGCATCATGCAATTTCGTGAATTGTCCCAACGAGTCGTATTCATGAATAGTATTGTAATAAGAGTCTTTTTCTGTTTTGATGCTATCGGCAAACCGAATCATCCTATCCACATCAAAATCGCAATGATAGAATCGGTTCATAAATTCATCATGGTTAATAGAATCGCTTATATCAAAATCATAGGAAAACAACTCGTATCTCTTGACCTTGCCTTGTAAATCATCCTTTTCCCAATCCGTTTCTTGGCTAAAAGCTGTCACAGACAAGGCAATTATCACGATTAACAGAATGTTTTGAATTCGTTTCATTGCATAATGAATTAAATGATTTGAATTTGCGCAAAATTACAAATTAAATCACCACGAAAACAACAAAACCCCAAACAGCAATGGAAAAAAGTCGCAAAAATGGCAAAGAAACGTTGGATTTTTGGCATCAACACGAAAAATGTGACTATTTTTGCAGCGCAATTGAAAAACAGTAGAAAACTATGGCAACAGCAATCAAGGCGATACCGACACTTTACGGAGAGGCAGCCCGTCGTTTCCGCGACATGGCGGATGAGGCGGAGCGTGAATTTGACGAGCGTCCCAAGCGCGACATCACTAAGGATCCGAGTTACATCGCGATGTGCAGGATTTTGGAAAGGTCGAATCTCAGTTTGTGAGTTATGGCGTTTCTTGATGAAAATTGTACTCTTGATGTACTTACCGCTGACATTCTTGCAGAATGCCAGCCTTTTGAGTGTGGTGACAAGGATATGGATGAGTTCTTCTCGAAGGACGCATTGCGCTACACCTATTATCGTATGGGAAAATCGTATTGCTTCCGGGTGAATGAGGACAAAACGTCTATTGTCGCTTGTTTTACTGTTTCAAACGACAGCATCCGTATATATGATTTGCCAAGTGCACGCCGTCAAGCAATGTGGAGAATCACAAAGCGAGAGAAGATGCTAACGCGCTATCCTGGTGTCCTAATAGGCAGATTGGCCGTGGCATCCAAATATTCTGGAATGGGGATTGGATCTGAAGTATTGGAGTTTGTTCGGATGTGGTTCCTCAATGATGCGAATAAAACAGGATGTAGGTTTGCCATCGTTGATGCAAAAACAGGAAAGATGTCCTTGGCTTCTATGAAAAGAATGGTTTTGTGTTTCTTTTCCCCAATGAAAAAGACGAGGATTTATATACAAAACCGCCAAAGGACGAACAAGAAAAGGCGGAGCGGTTAAGCCATCCCCGCAAGTTACGCACAAGGCTGATGTTCCGCGATTTGCTGAATGATTAGAGTTTTATCACAAAACCTGCAAAACCGTCAAAACTTATGCATGTTTAGGGAAAGTCCGCCAACCGGCGGCTTTCCGACGGCAACACAGTTGTGCAGCCACCCACACTTCTCTTTTGTTTTGCAAGTTTTGAAGGTTTTGTGACATAATTACAAATTGTTTAAAGCTCTTTCCAGTTTGTCTTTCCCCTCAAACAATATCCCCGTTATTCCCAAAGCATTTGCCGCCGCCACATTCTTCGGGTTATCATCAATGAAAACCGTCTCCTCTGCCTTGATGCCGAAGCGTTGCAAAGCCAGTTGGAAAATCTTCGGGTCGGGCTTCATCACATGCTCAACGCCCGAAATCACCATGTCTTCCATGAGGTTGAGGATGCGATAGACAGGCCGCACCAAGGCGAAGGTCTCCACCGACCAGTTGGACAAACCAAAGACACGGAAGCCCTTTTCTTTCAGTTGCTTAATGTATTCCTCCATGCCAGGAATCTGCCCACCCATCATCTTCATGAACTCGCCGTAATACATTTCGATTTCTTTCTTCCATTCGGGATGCTCGGCGATGAGTTCTGCCGTGCCTTCGGCAATGGGTTTGCCGTTGTCGTGTTGGGCGTTCCATTCATAGGTGCAGATGTTCGTGAGGAACCATTCGGCCTTCTCCACATCGCCGAAATAAGGGTCATACAGATAATGCGGGTTCCAGTCGAGGAGCACGCCGCCGTAGTCGAAGATAATGTTTTTAATCATAGTCCTTTTATTATGCGGCAAAGGTATAAAAAAACCAAAAACAATATCGAAATATGGAAAATCCGACAAAAACAATATTTCAATATTGAAAATTGAATTGAAAAACAATATTCAAATATGGAAATGCAAAACTGGCCTTGTTTTACAAAGAAAAGCGTATTTTTGTGGCATCGAATTTTGAGCATATATGGAAAAAATAGATTTCGCCCCACAAATAGCACAAGAGCTCAACTTGGCCGTGCATCATGTGGGCAATGTCATACGGCTTTTGGACGAAGGAGCCACCATCCCCTTCATCGCACGCTACCGCAAGGAGATGACAGGCACAATGAATGAGGAAAACGTGGCTGCTGTACAGAAACGCCTCGAACAACTCACCGAACTGCAGAAACGCAAGGAGAGCGTCATCGTCTCCATCCGCGAGCAGGAGAAACTTACGCCCGAACTGGAACAGAAAATACTGAATGCCAAAACTTTGCAAGAAGTTGAGGATTTGTACCTTCCCTACAAACCCAAACGCCGTACTCGCGCCGCTATTGCTCGCGAGAAAGGTCTTGAGCCCCTTGCAGCACAAATCATGGCGCAGAATGTGGACTTTGTGGACCGCCTCGCTGCGCGCTATGTCAATGCGGGCAAAGGCGTCAACGATGTGGAGGAAGCCCTACAAGGCGCGAAGGACATCATGGCGGAGTGGGTATCGGAGAACATCAACGGGCGCAACCGCATCCGCAAAATCTTCCACATGCAGGGCGACATCAGCTCCACATTGGTCAAGGGCAAAGAAGAGGAAGGCAAGACCTACCAACAATATTTTGACTTCCGCGAGCCGATCTCGCAGGCGCCCTCGCATAGGCTTTTGGCTTTGTTCCGTGCCGAGGACGAAGGCATGGTGAAACTGAAAATCAAGGTGGACGACGACTTCGTGTTAGGCTCGTTGGAAAGCATCTTCCTGAAAAACGACAATGCTTCTTCCGAACTCGTGCGTGAAGCCATCGCCGACTCGTGGAAACGCCTCTTGGAGCCGAGCATCGAAACCGAGATCCGCAATTATTATAAGGAGAAGGCCGACGAGACCGCCATCCGCGTCTTCGCCGAGAACCTGAAACAACTGCTCCTCGCCGCCCCCATGGGACAGAAACGCGTCCTCGCCATCGACCCAGGTTTCCGCACGGGCTGCAAGGTGGTAGTTTTGAGCGAAACAGGCGCTTTATTGCACAACGAGACCATCTATCCTCATCCGCCTAAGTCGGACACAGTGGGCGCGACGCGCAAAATCAAGAGCCTCGTGGATGCCTATCGCATCAAGGTCATCGCCATCGGCAACGGCACGGCAGGACGCGAGACCGAGGATTTTATTAGAAGCATCAAGTTCGACCGCGACCTGATGGCCGTGATGGTGAGCGAGAGCGGTGCTTCGGTGTATTCCGCCTCGAAAATCGCCCGCGACGAGTTCCCCGACTATGACATTACCGTGCGCGGCGCGGTCAGCATCGGTCGCCGACTGATGGACCCCTTAGCCGAGTTGGTGAAAATTGACCCGAAGAGCATCGGTGTGGGCCAATACCAACATGATGTGGACCAAAAGAAACTCAGTGAGAGTCTCGACCAGACCGTAGAGAGCTGCGTGAATGCCGTAGGCGTGGAATTGAACACCGCCAGCCAACAACTGCTATCGTATGTCAGTGGCGTTGGCCCAAGTATGGCCTCCAACATCATCCAATACCGCGAGGAACATGGCGGCTTCAAGAACCGCAAGCAACTCCACGAGGTGTCGCGCCTCGGCGACAAGGCCTTCGAGCAATGTGCCGGCTTCCTGCGCATCCATAACGGTGACAACCCGCTGGACCAAAGTGCCGTTCACCCAGAGAGCTACCACATCGTGGAGAAGATGGCCAAGTCGCTGAATGTAAAGGTCAAAGACCTCATCGGCAACAAGGAACTCATCGCTAAAATCAAGCCCAACGACTTCGTGGAACAAGATTTCGGTTTGGAGACCATCAACGACATCCTGACCGAACTCGACAAGCCGGGCCGCGACCCGCGCAAGAACTTCGAAGCTTTTGAATTCGACAAGAACATCCGCACCATCAATGACTTGCGTGTTGGAATGACACTCAACGGCATCGTCACTAATATCACCGCCTTCGGCACTTTTGTCGACATCGGCGTGCATCAGGATGGACTCGTCCACATCAGCCAGATGGCCGACCACTACATCAAAGACCCGAACGAGGTGGTGCATTTGAACCAAAAGGTTCGCGTGAAGGTTTTGGAAGTTGATGTGAATAGAAATAGAATCAGTTTGACGATGAAATTGTAATTTTGCATCCTGTTTCGCAATAAATCCACGACAAATCAGTTAATCCTAGAAATTGAGATAAAAATGAAGAGATTGAGAATAGTTGTCCTTTTATTGGCCTTTCTGGTCGCTGCCCCTTCCCTACTCCATGCCCAAATCATCAAAGGCGAGGTGTTTTTGGGCGGCAACCTCTGCCAAGTGGATGGCGATGAATGTTTTGGTTACAAGAAATTTGGTGTTCATGCCGGCGCAGGTGCCTTGGTGCCCATCACAAGTTTTATGGATGTCGGGCTTGAGGTGCTTTTCAACCAAAAAGGTGCCTACAAGCGCGATGCCATCACCTCAAATAGCACCTATCCTTACGCTTACAACCTGAAACTCAACTATGCGGAGATTCCCCTCATGATTTATCTGACCGACAAAGACAGATACAGCATCGGCCTTGGTGTTTCATACGGACGTATCGTTGGCCTTGACGAGAAAAACGATGGCATTTCCACAGGTATCGCTTTGGGTGACGGTCACTTGCACTGGAGAGAAAACGAAGAGAACCTTCCTGACATCAGCCATGTGAGCGAACTCAATGAACTGGCTGAAATCGTCTACTCGGCGGGATTCCCCGACACGGCCTACATCTCCTCGGTGGTGGCCAATTCCAACAGCTACCGCGCCCACGACTTCAACATCTGCGCCGACCTGCGTTTCCGCATCTGGGAAGGCATCCACGCCGAATTGCGTTACCAATATTCGCTGCGCCCCATCCGCACGAGGATGTTCTACGATGACGTTAATCTCGTCCTTGCCAACCAGATCAGGCTGCAATATAACAACACCATCACGTTGAGGGTGGTATATATCTTCAACGAGCATCGGAGCAAGGCGAATAAGGAAGCTATGAAGAAGGGACAATGAATTTCTGACTATGACTTGTGACAATGACGATGACCGCTTTTACAATGCGTTGAAGCGGTCATTGTCTTAGTCAGTGGTCATTGTCACAGCCCTAAATAATACTCTTTCAGAAATTCATTGTATTGATCCGTGAAGCGGTTATCGGTTCTACGGATTACAAAAGTTTCTTCTAGGACAGCAGCACTTTGCATGAACTGTAACTCCAAATTGACGCGATTCGGTTCTTTCCCTTCAATCGGGATGATGGTCATTCTTTTACTCAGGTAAAGTCCGTATGAATCAGCCACTTTCTGGAAATCCATCGACTCGTTGACAGGCAACACCACTGCGAAACGGCCTCTTGCCTCCATCAACCGACAAACAGATTCGCACAACACATCGAACGACAAAGTCACGTCGGTGTGACGCGCTCGGTTCTTTCGGTCGGCATCACATTTGAAGGAACGGATGAAAAACGGAGGATTGGAAATGATTAGGTCGTATTTCTTATCCGTCTGAAAATCTGCAATATCCGAGCAATACGCCTGCAATTGGTCGCGCCACTGCGAAGCCTTGAAATTGACCGTAGCCTCATCGATGGAGACGGAATCCAAATCCACTGCATCCGCTTGGCTGATGCCCTTTTGCGCCAACATCAAGGGAAGAATGCCACAACCTGTGCCGATGTCCAAAACCACATCGGTCGGCCACACCTCTACCCAGCGACCAAGCAACACGGCATCCGTCCCCACCTTCATCGTCGAGCGGTGATGGTAGAGGCTAAAATGCTTGAAATGGAAAGGACGCGCATCAGTCATTGCAAGTACATGTCTATCAAGCCTTCAGGAGCAGTAATGGTGAGGATTTTCTTGTCGCGGTCGACGTTTTGAATCACCTGATCCAAAATAGGAATCAAAATTTCCTTTTTGCCTTTCATCACTTGCAGGATGGCTTGCGTGGGATACTCCAGCACCTGAGTGATGGGGCCGAGTTCGCCTTTTTCCGTGTCGACCACCGTAAAGCCCGCAATCTCATGGAAATAGAACTGCTTGCCGCTCAATTTGGGCAGCATCTCCAAGGGCAGATAAACTACCTTCCCAACCAAATGCTGCGCTGCCTCAATGGTCTTCACATCCTGAATGGCGATGAAGAACTTGTCGCCGCTCATGGTGATTCTGTCCACGAAAAACGGCGTCAGTACCTTGTTGATTTCCACAAAGAAATGCTTCATTTCGAGGTAAACAGAAGGGTCGTCGGCCTCCACTTTGAGGGTCACCTCACCTTTCAGGCCGTGCGTTTTGACGACCTTGCCCAAGTAAAAACAATCTTCTTTTTTCATTGTCTCGGATTTTGCCGCAAAGATAAAACTTTTTATTTTTGCTGCTCAATTTCATGCCATGCACGAGTTTTTGCATTTGTTTTTGGATGTACTGAGAAACAGCGTCTTAATCACTGGTTTAGTGATGATTATGATGCTGATGATTGAGTATGTCAACATCCATTCGCATGGGAAATGGTTTACGAAACTACGCCAGAACCGATTTGGTCAAGTCGTTTTGGGTGCTGGTTTGGGCATCATTCCGGGCTGCATGGGCGGTTTTGCTACTGTTTCGATGTATTCACATAAGTTGCTGAGTTTCGGCGCGTTGATTGCCATGATGATTGCCTCGTCGGGGGATGAAGCCTTCGTCATGCTCGCCATGATTCCCAAGGAAGCACTAGTGTTGATGGGCATTTTGTTTGTGGTGGCTGTGGCGGTCGGATGGCTTGTGGACAAGTTTTCAAAGGTAGGGAAAGCGAAAAACGATGGTTGCAAAGAAGGCTATCAGATTCACGAGGAGGATGAAAAGGAGGAAAGCGACGACAAGCCCACCTGGGGCAATATGCGCCATGCCAGCGCGGAACGCATCGCCTTGCTGCTCGGGGTGATTTTGTTCATCGTTGCTTTGGCTTTTGGTATGTTCGAACATGAGCATGAAGAAGTCGCTCACACTCAACTCAATATCTTCGACGAATACTGGATGAACCTCATCTTTGCCACCATCAGTTTGTTTGTGGTGTGGTTCATCGCCACGGCACCCGAGCACATCGTGAAGGAACACCTTTGGGAACACATCATCCGCAAACACTTCCTGAGCATCTTCCTTTGGACTTTTGGTGCGCTACTCGTCATTCAAATCGGATTGCACTATTTTGATATTGAGACGCTTATCAGCAACAATATTCCGTGGATGATACTCTTGGCCGTCCTTGTCGGTATCATCCCCGAATCGGGGCCGCATTTACTGTTTGTCACTTTGTTTGCCACAGGCACGGTGCCATTTTCAGTGCTTTTGGCCAGTTCCATTTCGCAGGACGGACATGCCTCGCTACCTCTTTTGGCTGAGAGCAAACGTAGCTTCCTGAAAGCGAAAATCGTCAACACAATAGTCGCGGCTACCATTGGTTATATTTGTTATTTCATTGGCTTTTAAAACATTACATCATGAACATCAAAAAACTACAATCTTTCCTGTTCATCTTACTGATTTCCGGTACAACACAATTATTCGGACAAAACAAATGGGCCTTTGATTTTGGCTTAGGCTCATCGCTTAACACCGGCAACGTCAACAATTGCAACATCAACAATTACGCTTCGATTGTCCGCAACGACAGCCTTCTTGCTTTCGACTTCCATTACAAGTTCCTTTACAGTTCGCTCATAAACAAGAACACCACAGGAAACCAATGGGAAGAGACGAATTTCGAGATCAATGGTGGACTGAAAGTGGACTATCTGCAATATGGAAAATTTTCGCCGTTTTTGGCTTGTGAAATGCTTACTAACAAGTACAAAGGATACAACCTCAAGATGAGCGGGCTTGCCGGACTAAAGTACAGAATTTACGTAAAACCATCTATTTGTGATTATTCCATCAGTGCCGCCTTTGTTTATGACTGGACCAACTTCACTGATGCCACGGTGCTTCCGAACAACAACTTCCGCATTTCTATCCGTCCCAAAATCAAGCAGAGGCTTGCCGAAAACCTTACCCTGTTGAACCTCACCTTTTATCAGCCTTCGGTGCTCGATTTTGGCGACTACATCATCCATAGCACGACGAAACTACAGACAAAACTCACGAGAAAGCTGTATCTCGACCTTGCGTTCTCCTACGAATACCGCAGCCGTGTCCCTTCCGACAACTACAAGCACCATGACATACTGACGGAAGTCTCATTGAGGCTGAAGTTTTAATACTGAATTTTTTTCGTCATTTCGAAAAAAACTGTATTTTTGCCGCCGAAAAACAAAGGGGTGCCATCCCTGCCACGGCGGGGTGAATTGGCTGAGATCATACCCTCTAACCTGATCCGGATAATGTCGGCGTAGGGATTGGATATTTTCAAACCTCCCCTTCACATTTGGTAAACTAAAGAATCGAAAAGATGAAAAGATTTTCTCTTGGTATCGCTGCATTGTTGATTGCAGTCAATGTAAATGCCCAAAACAACGACACATTACGGTTTGAAACGCTTAACGAAGTGGTAGTCAGCAGCGTGCGTGTTCAGAAGAACGCTCCTTTCGCCGTCACCAACATCGACAAGATGGAACTTAACGATTTCTCGAAGACGGGTCAGGAGTTGCCCTTCCTGTTTGCAAAAACGCCTGGCATCATCGCCTGGAGCGAGAATGGCGTAGGCTCTGGCACGTCCTACATGCGCATCCGCGGTGCCGGCGACTCGCGCATCAATGTCACCTTGGACGGTGTGTCGCTCAACTCGCCCGAAGACCAATGCGTGTTTTGGGCCAACATGAATAGTTACGGTTCACTGTTAAGCTCGGTGCAAATCCAACGAGGCGTAGGCACTTCCACCAACGGCGACGGCGCCTTCGGCGGTACGGTAGCCTTGTCGACGGCCACGCCTTCTTTCGTCCCGAGTGCCGAAATCACAGGCTCCTACGGCTCTTTCAACACTTTTAACTTCGGAGCAAAGGCCTCCACAGGGCTCTTGTGGAACCACCTCATCATTGACGGTGCCTACCACGAGACCCACACTGACGGTTTCATCCACGGGACCAAAGGCCGTAGCGGCAGCTATTACGGTGGCATCACTTATATCAACAACAATTTCCAACTCCGCTACAAGAACATCGGCAATTTCGAGAAGACTGGCCAGGCTTGGAATGGCGTGACGGCAGGCAGCAACGACATGAGCCTCATGGACGGCACCTACGGCATCCATACTGGCATCAAGACCTACGCCGATATGTATAGGGTTGGATTAGGACAATATAACTCACTTTACGAATATCTCGTTACCGACGAGGATGGTAACTTCGTCAAAGACGAAAACGGCAACTATCTCACCCAACGCTACCAAATGAATGACGGCAGCAATTGGGACCGCACCACCGACAATTTCTGGCAAGACCACAACATCCTCTCTGCCGCTTGGGACATCAACGAGCATTGGAACACCTCGGCCACTTTACATTACACCTACGGCTACGGCTATTATGAGGAGTTCCGTCCCAACAACAAACTCTCGAAGTTCGGCTTGACCTATTACTATCCAGACGGAAGTCAGGTGAAACGAACGGATTTTGTCCGTAAGAAAGGCCTCACGCAGCACACTTTTGGCATGATTTGGAATGCCAATTACAAAAACGAGCGATGGGATGTCATCGGCGGCATTTCCATGCAAGGTTTCTTGGGGAACCATTTCGGATACCTTACCTATATTGTCAATAATGATGTTGCCCAAAAGTATTTATACAATGGTGACTATAAATACTATGACTCCGACGCCGTCAAACTGGATGGAAGTGCCTTTGTCAAAGCGGCTTTCAACATCAGCGAACAATGGACTGTTTTTGGAGATCTGCAATTTCGTTATGTGACCTATAAAACCACAGGTATCAATGACAAGTTCTACGACGACGAGAGCGGTTATTACAACCAACCGCTCAACATCTTTGAAACCTACCCCTTCTTCAACCCAAAGGGCGGTATTTCGTGGAATCTGAACAACCATCACGCCTACGCTTCCGTGGCCATGAGTCATCGTGAGCCAGAACGCAACAACTTCACCGACAACGGCTCCTACCCTTTCCCGAAGCCCGAGCAACTCCTCGACTATGAGTTAGGTTACAACTACAACGGCAACATCTGGCAAGCTGGTGCCAACCTCTATTATATGGACTACACCAACCAGTTTGTGCAGACGGGCGCAGTAAGTGACATCGGTGAGGCTCTCACCACTAACATCAAAGATTCATACCGCATGGGCGTGGAGTTGCAAGCAGGCGTAAACGCCACCAAATGGCTGACCATCGAAGCCAATGCTGCTTTGAGCCGCAATAAGATTTTAGACTTTGACGAAGTGGTGGAAAATTGGGACGATTGGGAAGGCAACACCGATGCCAACGGCAATGCCTACGATGGTGATGGTTACAACGTCATTCACTACGACAATTCGACTCTTGCCTTCTCGCCTTCGGCAATTCTGAACGGTTTCATCACCTTCCACCATAAGGGCTTTGAGGCCGTCTGGCACAGCAATTATGTCTCAAGGATGTATCTCGACAACACCGAGAACCTCGACCGCTCGCTGCCAGCCTACAGCACATCGAACGTTAGCCTCGGCTACACCCTCAAGTTCAAAAAGGCCGTCAAGGAGGCTGTTTTCAAGGTCAATTTCAACAACATCTTCAACAAACGCTACGCCGCCAGCGGGTGGGTTTATTCAGCCATCTATGAGAGCGGCGGTCACCCCAACGACAACCGCTACTACCAAATTGGCTTCATCCCGATGGCGGGATTTAATGTTATGGGGAACTTGACGTTGAGGTTTTAACAGATTGTTAGAACATAAAGTTCCTCCAACATACCATCCGCAGCAAGATCCATAAGAGTTATCTCGGTTAAGAATTGAAAAAGCCTCTCAAAATTTTGGGGGCTTTTTTGATGGCACAAAATTCAATACGTCAAGCCGAAATGCCAAAGCGGGATGACTATGCCGTGGCCGAATTCAATGTCATCCTTTACGACGATGCCATTCGGAATGTCTTGGATTTGCTTCTTCCCTTTCTTACGCCCGCCAACTTCAAAAGTGTAATCTCCGACAACGAAGTCAGATTCCCTAGAAGCAAGCACCTTGTGCATCACCCGCATCTGATTGTAGAAAAACGTTTCACGCAAGTTGCCAACTTCAGGCCTTCCATTAGCCAAAATCGTCATCAAACTCGGATTGTCCACATACACCTTTTCCACTTTTCCCAAGCCGCGTAAACCACCAGTATCGTCGCGCAGCAAGCCAATCATTCCTGCCTTTTCGAGGTATGTCAAATAATCGGGCACATTGTTCTTGCTGACATGCAACTCGGCAGCAAGGCTATCAGCATTGGGCTTGTAAGGAGCCAATTCTGCAATCACCGCCAGCATTTGTTTCAGTTTTCGCGCCGTGGAAGCCAGCATGTCGGCATATTGAGGAATGTCGGAGTCTATCGTCTGCGAAATAATCTGCTCCATCCTGATGGCAAAACCGCTTTCCTTGGCAAAGGGATAATAGCCGAAAGCCAAATACTCACGGAACAAAGGCAAAGGATGCGGAACAGGCAATTCAACCTTATGCGAAATTATTCCCTTCAAGGAATATGTTTCCGTCTTCACATCATGGAACAACTCAAGATACTCGCGAAACGACAATCCCTGCATGGAATACATCAAGGCGCGACGACTTAAATCAGCCTCGCCTTTTGTAATGTCAAGCACGGAAGAACCTGTGAAGACAACATGCAAAGCGGGATGCACATCGTAAATCTGCTTCAACTCACGTGACCAATTGCGGTACTTATGCGCCTCGTCGATATAGAGATGGGTGCCACCCTCTTTCACGAAGTCGTCCGCCAAATCCACCAGACTATGGTTGGCGAAATAAGTATGGTCTGCCGAAACATAAAGCCAAAATCCATTCTCACGATGCGCCTTGAGGCGTTGCAGCAGCATGGTAGATTTGCCCACACCTCGCGGCCCAACAATACCAACCAAACGGCTGTTCCAATCAATACGGTCGGCCATATAGCGCACGAAGTCCGTCGGCGTTTGGCGCAGCATCTCCTCCATATAGGCAATCAAAGTGTTGTCAATCATATTTCCTCCTTATTTTGGGGCAAAAATAATAAAAATCCCTCATATAGGGAGATTTTTGATAAAAAAAGCACTATTATAGGGAGAATTTTTGAAATTTTAGCACTATAAATGGGATTCATTCCGAAACACAGCCACTTTTTCCCGAAAATACCGCATCTTCCAAATTTGCCTTTGAAAAATTACAAATCTTGATACTCGGCTACGGATGGATTGCAAATCTGCCCGAACGGGGAGGGAGCATAAAAAAAGTTACACCCTTTCAATCTATGGGTATGGTCACCTATAAGGTCACCAGAGCCAAACTGCGCCTTACCTAATATTGAAAATTACTGAAATTCAGTAAATTGTATGACACCCAACTAATCTTTAGAACACTCAATAAAAAACACAAAATCCTTCACCGACTTTACTTTTTCAGTCAGTGGTAGTCCTGAAATAGAATTGTTTCCTGGAATTACCGAAGAAGTGACTGCACTTTCAACCAAATTCATCAAATATGATGTTTTGATTGCATATCCCACATTCTCTGCACCCATGTGCTTTGAACTAACAATACCAATTAGGTTTCCTTTGCTGTCGAACAATGGACCGCCGCTGTTGCCAGGTTGGACTGGAGCAGAGATCTGATAGAGAGACACATCACCTTGAAAACCTGTTTTGGAACTTATTACGCCCGTGGTGAGCTTAATTTCATCACCCATAGTACTTGTTAATGGATATCCAAGAACAAAAATCTCTTCTCCAACATCAGATGTATTGGTCTTCAGTTTATATGGAATACTGCCAAAGCCAGTAAAACGACTATCGTTTATTTTCAACAATGCTAAATCGTTATACTTGTCAGTTGCTACGATTTCTGCATCAAAAGCGGTATTGAAATCTCCTTTGACACCTTTTACAGTAATAATATTTGCATCTTCTACAACATGATAATTTGTAACGAAATAGCCATTGTTGAGAGCGAAACCTGAACCAGACCATTCTGTTTTTTTAGCTGCTTCAATTTCTTGTTGCCGCTGTCGCTCTTGTTCTATTCTTATTGCCTCTTCTTCAGCTTCCAAATACATAGATGTGGTCGGATACTCTTTTACACAGTTGTATCTGAACATCACTCGTATTCCATATTGGTAATTTCTTCCCAAATCAGATTTCAATTGAGTATCTGGAACTTCAAATCTCCATTCAAAAGAGCGACCAGAATTAAGCAAATAGAAGCGTGTTCTCACCCAACCAGCAGCATCCCAATGATTCCAATAATTGTAAACATTTGTCTCTCCTACTCTTTCGATATAGTCATTAGGTCTACCGCCGCTAATGCTGAACTTGTTTTCACCAACACGAGCAATGGTAAGCTTCGTTGATGTTTCATAAGTCTCAGGAAAAGTTTGAAACGCATTAGCCCCTTGCTTAAATATATCTGCATCATATATGCCCTCAATTGGATCCAGCTCAAGGATTTTATTTTTAAAATAATCCTTGCTTTGTGAATAAGTCAAAAAAGGAATTACCAACAATGATAGAATTAAATATAGATTTCTTTTCATCGATTCAGTGCTTTAAGTTTTCGGTGTTTCAAATGGTCATCTCAATTGACTAATTTCAAAAGATCCATAGATTTTAATCTACCAATAACATAAACATAACCCTCAATTTGCTCTTTCCTTTCTTGATAAAAATTCTCAATAAGAGTGAAATCATATCTGTTGAATTTATTTGATAAAGCTTGGATAAAGAAGTCTTTGAATTCATCATCAAATCTCGCATCACTAATCTCAAACTCATAAGCAATTCGCACAAGACGAGAATAATCATTGGGACTGGAATACAACATATCAGGTAAAAGCAAGACATAGGCCTCAATCGCGTTTTTTAACCTTTGATTCATAAAATTGACTTCGGCTTCCAGTCCCAAAAAGCACAGGAGAATCCTTTGTTCCCCAAATTGGTTGATACAAAGAAGCGTGGAACTGACTATGTTAGTTCTAAGTCGGAGGTTGTAGGAAAGACCTTTTTCAGAGCCATAATATAGTATAGTGTCCACGCTTTACACGTAGTCACTATGCTTTGGCCCTGAAAAGTCTTGAACTTCCTACATTCCCGACTTTGAGACAAGCATAACGCTTCTATAAAACGGACTTGACGCACCAAATCCGTGGCAAAAATAGGAATATTTTCCCAACGGAACGATTGCTGAGAGTTTTTTTCCTACTTTTGCCCCTACAACTGATAACTATCAACTATCAATTGAACAACTATGAACCTAATAGCCCCTTCCTTATTGTCAGCCGACTTCCTTAATCTGGAACGCGACATCGAAATGGTCAACCGCAGCAAAGCCGACTGGTTCCACTGTGACGTGATGGACGGCCGCTTCGTGCCCAATATCTCCTTCGGAATCCCTGTCGTTCAGGCGATTAAGAAGAAAGCCCAGAAACCCTTGGATGTCCACCTGATGATTGTGGAACCTGAGAAATATTTCGAAGCCTTCGCCAAGGCAGGTGCAGACATCATCACATTCCATTACGAGGCTTGTAACCATATCCACCGTGCCGTGCAGCAAATCAAGGCATTGGGCGTGAAGGCGGGCGTGGTGCTCAACCCACATACACCCGTGGCTGTTTTGGAGGACATCCTCGGCGATTTGGATTTGGTGCTCCTCATGTCGGTCAACCCAGGATTTGGTGGACAACAATTCATCGAACGTACATACGAAAAAATCCGCAAGCTACGTTTAATGATTGCCGAACAAAATGCCATTGCGTTAATTGAAGTGGACGGCGGCGTCAACACACAGAACGCCAAGGCTTTATTTGAGGCTGGCGCGGACGTGTTGGTGGCGGGGAATGCGGTGTTTAAGTCGGAGGATCCGATGGAGGTGATTAGGAAGTTAAAAAACGCATAAGCTATCAGCCATCAGCAGTCAGCTATCAGCTCAGTTTTAGTTAGCTGAAAGCTGATTGCTGAGAGCTGAAAGCAAAACATACCAAAATACAAACAATTCAACAGTTCAACAATAAACAATTAAACAACTAAAACATGAGCGACAACATCTTAAAACTCAAGCCAGAAGGCATTTGGAAAGAGTTCAACGGCATCCTTGGTGTGCCGCGTCCGTCGAAGAAAGAAGCCAAAATGGTGGCTTATCTTGAAAACTGGGCAAAAGAACATAATGTTGATTACGTCAAGGAAGAGTGCGGCAACATCATCCTGACCGTGCCCGCCACCGAGGGCATGGAAGACCGCCAAACTGTCATCCTGCAGGCCCACATGGACATGGTGTGCGAGAAGAACAGCGATAAGAAGCACGACTTCGAGAAAGACCCCATCGAACCCGTCATCAAGGGCGAGTGGCTGCATGCCAACGGCACCACCCTCGGTGCTGACGATGGCATCGGCGTGGCCGCAGCTTTGGCCGTCATCACTGATCCGAAAGTGGAACATGGTCCGCTCGAGTGCATCTTCACCGTCGACGAAGAGACTGGTCTCACTGGCGCCATGAAGCTCGACCCGAAGGACTTCACAGGTCGTATCCTCCTCAACCTCGACAGCGAAGATGAAGGCGAAATCTTCATTGGCTGCGCTGGTGGCATGGATACTATTATTAAGGTATGGTACGACTTGGAGCCTGCTCCGGAGGACAGCACCGCTTACCGCATCACCGTCAGCGGTCTGAAAGGTGGTCACAGTGGTGACGACATCAACAAGAACCTCGCCAACGCTAACAAGCTGTTGACCCGCATCTTGTGGCAGGGCACCAATTGGTTCGACCTCGCCCTCTACGACTTCCAAGGCGGCAACCTCCGCAACGCCATTGCCCGCGAAGCTACCGCTGTGGTCTTCGTCCCGAACGACTGCACTGACGACTTCCTGCACTATGTGAGGGATATGGAGAGCCACTTCAAGAAGGAATACCAGGTAACTGAGCCCGGACTGAAAGTCACGGCTGAAGTGGAAGAGGTGCAGCCTGATGTCGTCATCGACGAGATGTCACAGTACGACCTGCTGAACGGCCTCAACGCCTGCCCGCACGGTGTCATCGCCATGTCGCAGACCATCCCGAACTTCGTGGAAACCTCGACCAACCTCGCCTCCTGCAAGAAAAAGGAAGGTTATTTCTTCATCCAGACCTCACAGCGCAGCTCCATCGAGTCGTCGAAGCAAGACGTTGCCGACATGGTGGAAGCCGTGTGGAGCCTTGCCGACGCCGACGTGGAGCACACCGACGGCTATCCGGGCTGGGCACCCAACCCCAACAGCGCCATCTTGGACATCGCCGTAAAGTGCTACAAGGAACGTTTCAAGAAAGACCCGAAGGTGCGTGCCATTCACGCTGGCCTCGAATGCGGCCTCATTGGCGACAAGATTCCGGGCATGGACATGATCAGCTTCGGCCCCACCCTGCGCGGCGTGCACTCGCCTGACGAACGTTGCGAGATTGCGACCGTCCAAATGTTCTGGGACTTCATGTGCGACATCTTGAAGAACGTGCCGAAGACCGAAACATTAGCGAAAAAAGCTGTGGCCGCCACAAAGGCCGCCGTTAAGAAAGCGACCGAGAAGAAGGCTCCCGCCAAGAAAGCCACTGCTGAGAAAGCTCCTGAAGAGAAGAAGGCTGCCCGCACGAAAGCACCAGCCCATAAATCACAGGCCAAGAAAGCCGTTGGCTCCAAGAAGACCGCGTCTGTTCAGAAAGCCGCTGTCAGCAGGGCCACGGTCAAGCAGAGTGCAGCCAAGAAATCTCCAGCCAATAAGGCTACAAAGAAATAAGGCTTAGCACTTAAGATGAAAAAAGTCCACCGGGTTTCCGATGGACTTTTTCTTTATCCTCACTTCGTCTTATCAGGCCAAGCCGGAATCTCAGGAATGTCGGGATAATCCTTCATCTGCTTGAGGATGACCTCGATAGCCTTGTTCAGCTGGTCGTCGATGCCCTCAAACTCGCGGGCGGGGTCGTTGTCGATGACAATGTCGGGGTCGACACCATAGCCCTCAATGACCCATTTGCCGTCTTCACTGAAAGGTGCAAACTCAGGACGAGTCAGACTGCCTCCATCGATGAAAGGCAAACTGCCACGAATACCAACCACACCACCCCAGGAACGCATACCGATGGTCGTGCCAATCTTGTGTTTCTTGAATTGGTAAGGGAACAAGTCACCGTCGGAAGCAGAATATTTGTTAAACAGCAGCACCTTGGGACCAAGCATCATCTTGGTGGGCTTCGTTTCTGGCTCGCAGTTGCGCATCATGTCGTACATCGAGAGCTCGCGGCGCAGACGTTCCACAATCATCGGACTGACATTGCCACCGCCATTGCCACGGTCGTCGATGATGAGGGCTTTCTTATCAAGCTGAGGATAGAAATACTTGGCGAACTCATTCAGGCCGTCCACGCCCATGTCAGGAATGTGGATATAACCCACCTGACCGTTGGTGGCCTTGCTCACCTTCTCAACGTTGCCCTGCACCCAGTTGTAATAATACAAACCAGTTTCATCGGCGATGGGTTTCACCACCACATCACGGGCACCCTTTTCAGAAGCCTTATTATTTAAGGTGAGCAGCACGGCTTTGTCAGCCTTGCCGATGAGGGCGGCGTACATGTCCTTCATGTCTTTGGTGCTTTGGCCATCGATGGCGATGATGTAGTCGCCTTCCTTAGCATTCACACCGACCTCAGTTAAGGGCGAGCGAGTCTTCTCGTTCCAGTTCTCACCCTTCAAAATCTTGTCAATCTGGTAGTAACCCGACTTGTCGCGGTGGATGCGGCAACCTAACATACCCATCGGGATGCGCTCGGGCTTCACGCGATCGCCGTCACCAACGTAAGCATGTCCAATGTTGATTTCACCAATCAACTCGCCGATGAGGTAGTTGACATCATTGCGGTCAGCGCAATAAGGCAACAGCTTTCCATATTTTTCCTTCATTGCAGGCCAATCCACACCGTGCATGTTGGGCGCATAGAAGAAGTCGCGCATCTGACGCCAAGCCTCGTTGTAGATTTGTGTCCACTCGGTGCGCAACCCGACCCATTTCTTCATGTTGCTGAGGTCGATTTCACCATCACCGCCACCTTTGCCAGGCTCACCGGGTTTCATACCTGGGCCAGGACCACCGCCACCAGGCATCGGGCCTTTCGGCGCGTCAACCACCTTGTAGCCACGACCTTCGCGCATGAGCATCTTGCTACCATCAGCTGAGAGCTCGTAGCCCATGCCACCGCCAATGTTCGTAACCTTCTTGGATTTGGCATTGAAGTAGTTGAGGCCACCGCCATTGCGACCGACAGCCACAAAGTACAAACCATCCTCAACACCTGTCAGGTTCCAGTAGCGTCCCGCATTGACAGGCAACACCACTACTCTATTGCTGATGCCTTCAAAGTCGATTTTCACTTCTTTGACTTCCTTCTTGTCTCCAGGTTTTCCATCAGGTTTGCCACCTTTCGGACCTGGGCCATCGGGTTTTCCGCCCTTGGGGCCGTCAGGTTTGCCTTTGAACTCATCTTTGGGGCCTTCTTTGTCACCTTCCGCTTTCACTTCATCGTTCTCTGTGAGAAAAGGCGACGGCGTATCTTTCTGCAAGGTAAGCAGATAGACTTTGGACATATCAGTATAGACATGGTTCCATTCCAACCAACCGTAGGTCGGACGGAAATCGCGCTCAGAAGTAAAATACAGGTACTTTCCGTTCTTGTCGAAGGCAGGCGAAGAGGCATTGTACCAACCATCCGTGACGACTTCATCCTTGCCCGAAGCTACATTGTAGATGTGGATACGGCTCACAGAGAAGGTGCTCGGCATGGCGTATGCAATCCAGCGGCTATCCGCCGACCAGCAAAATTCGTCCATCTCACCCGCCTTGCTGCTTGCCACCACCGTGACTTTCTTTGTGGCCACATCGACCATATTGATTCGGTTCATCTTGTCGTCCCAAAGAATCTTCTTACTGTCGGGTGACCAAAGGAGGCTATACTTGTAAGTGTCTGAATTGGAAGTCAGTTGAATAGCTTCTTCCTTACCGTCCTGAGCCTGGATGTAAATTTCATCCTCACCTGTTCTATCGCTGATGTAAGCGATGTATTTGCCGTCCGGCGACCATGCCACGTTGCGGTCGTGGGCATTGTCGCTTTGGGTCAAATTACGTGTGATACCCGAATTGACTGGCACCGTCCAAACATCACCGCGAGCACCGAAAGCCACACGTTTACCATCAGGAGAAATCGTGCTTGAGTTGATGAACTTGCTGGCATCCACATACTTGGTGCGAGTGGATTTGTTGTCGTTAGCCATCAGCACTGGGATGGGATAGACTTTGCCGTCAGCGAGATTATAGCGGAACAATTGGCCGCCGTTTTCATAAACAATGTCCTTGTCACCCAGCGAAGGCCACTTAATATCGTAATAGGTGTAGTCCGTCACCTTGGTAGTCTGTTTGGTGCTGCGGTCATAGCAGAAGAGGTTCATCGTGCGGTCACGGTCGGAGCAGAAATAGACCTTGTTGCCGACCCACATTGGGAAGATGTCCTGTGCGTTGTTGTTGGTGATATTCTCAATCTTCTTCGACTTGAAATCATAAATCCACACATCGTCGGCCATGCCACCACGGTAGTATTTCCAAGTGCGGAACTCACGCATCACGCGGTTGTAGGCAATTTGTTTGCCATCGGGAGAATACGAAATCCAGCCGCCTTCAGGCAGGGGCAGTTGCTCGGCCAAGCCGCCGTTGATATTGGCAATGAAGAGCTGACCCACGAAGTCGTCCCAGCTTTCCTTGCGGGAGCGGAAGACGATGTTTTCGTTGTCCTTCCATGCCATGACGATGTTGTTCGGGCCCATGCGGTCACTGATGTCATCGCGGCCCAAGGTGGGCGTGTAAGTCAGGCGCGTTGGCGTGCCGCATTCAGGATAAGGCATCACATAGACTTCGGTGTTGCCGTCGTACTGAGCAGTGAAAGCCAGATGTTTGCCGTCGGGCGAGAAACGTGCGAACATCTCATAACCCATCGGGTCGTTGGTGATTTTGTGGGCGATGCCACCCTTGATGTCGACGGAGTACAAGTCCCCGCCATAGCTGAACACCACGTTGTTGCCGTGGATAGTCGGGAAGCGCAACATTTTGGCTTCCTCCTGAGCAGTCAGGCTAATTGCGCCTAACAGCAGAATTGAAAGAAATAAATGTTTGATTTTCATAGTATTAAGAATTTGTATCATTATCGCTTGTCCGACAAAAATACAAAGATAATCCAATTAAAACAAAGAATCCTATGGAATTATTCTCCAATCCTCACCCGCCTCAAATCCAACAGATTGGTTGGATTGCTACCCATGTTTGTCACGCGTTTGTTGACAAAACGCAACACCTCGTCATAAAACAGCACCACCACGGGCGCATCCTGCATCATCAGGCTATCCATCTTGGTGTAGTACTGTGCGCGTTCCTGCAAGTCGTTGCATAACAAGGCTTTTTCGTACAGTTTGTCAAATTTGGGATTAGTGTAATGCGTGTAATTCGGACCAGCGGGACAGAAATTCGGTGTCGTGAACAACGACAGATAATTTTCCGCATCAGGATAGTCGGCCACCCAAGAAGAACGGAAGAACGGTAGGCTGCCGTTGCTTCTCATGCTACGCATCGTGGCAGGGGGCATCACCTCCATCTTGCACTGCAAACCGATTTGCTCAACCTGACTCTGCACGAACTTTCCAATGTCTGCATAGTCTGCAACGGTGGAGAGTTGCAACAGATAGCCTTCCAAATGATTCTCCGCCACTAAACGTTGAGCGCGTTTCAAGTCGTAGCCATAGCCAATCGTATTGCTATGCCCAGGTAAGCCCACGGGAATCATACCACCCGTGCCAGGCTCACCAATGCCGTTGCGCAAGTATCGCAGCATTTTCTCGCGGTCAATGCAAAGGCTGATAGCCTGCCGCAAAGCGCGAGCACGGTCTGGACCAAGCGGGTCATTGGGATCGATAAAGAAGGAGAAATACTCTGTGTTCAAATACGGTTCAGTAATCAAGTCGATTTTATCCTCATACTTCTGGCGCAGATTTCCGTCATAGGTCAGCAGTTCGTCCTTATAACGCGCGTCTATGCCCGACATAAAGTCAAACTTGCCCTTGATAAACTCCAAAAACGCCACCTGCTTATCGATAAGGAAACTGATGGAAACGGCATCAATATAAGGTAGCTTCTCCCCTGCCTCGTCACGCTCGAAATAGTTGGGATTCTTGCGGAAGACCAACTTCACATTCTCTTTCCAATACTGGAACTTGAACGGTCCCGTCCCCACAGGATGACTACGAAAGTCGTCACCATAATACTCGATGGCTTCGCGCGGTACCACCGAGGCGTAAGTCATCGAAAGGATACCCAAAAACGGTGGGAATGGTTTCGACAGTTCGATTTGGAAGGTTGTATCATCCAAGGCGGTGAAGGCATACTGCTCATCATCATGCTTGACAGATGAAAAAATCCACAAGCCTGGTGAGTTCAACTGCTTGTCCACAACGCGGTTGAAAGAATAGACAAAATCTTGAGCAGTGACAAAACGAGACTTTTCGGTCGGCGTTTCGACGGGCTCAACGACCTTAACTTCATCGTGCCGCAAAGGTCCCTGAGCCTGTCGAAGGGCCGACTGATAAAAACAGGTGTCTTCATGAAACTGCACATCATTCCGCAAATGGAAAGTATAAGTCAATCCGTCCTCGCTAATGTCCCACGACTTGGCCACCATCGGGACGAGATTCATCCTGTCATCAAAAGCAACGAGACTGTTAAACAACTGGTTGCACGCCCAGATATGCGGCAAGTCCTTAGCGTAAATCGGGTCAAGGGTCAGGATACCTGCGGATTCGTTGTACTTGAAAATGGCGAGAGTCTCCTCATCACATTGTCGCTGACCGCATCCTGCGGTCAGAAAAACCAATGCCACCAATCCAAGCCAAACCTTCCGCATCACTTTTTCACTTTGAAACCGATTACCTCGGGATGCAGGTTGTACAGATACTTGTTGTAGTCGAGGTCATTTTTGTCCTGCTCCTTCTCGAGAGCGAGGTCGAGCACCTCCATCATGTTCTCCACATAGTGGAAGTTCAAACCTTCAATGTAATCTTCCTTGATGTCCTTGATATCGTGCTCGTTGTCAATGGAAAGGATGAGGTCGGTGACGCCGTTGCGCTTGGCAGCCAAAATCTTTTCCTTCACACCACCCACTGGCAACACTCTGCCACGCAGCGTGATTTCACCTGTCATGGCCAGCTGACCTTTCACCTTGCGTTGGGTGAATGCAGAAGTCAACGCTGAAAGCATGGTGATACCTGCCGAGGGACCGTCCTTAGGCGTAGCGCCTTCAGGAATGTGAACATGCACATTCCAAGCGTCGAACACATCGGGGTTGATGTTGAGTTGCGAGGCATGTGCCTTGATAAACTCGTAAGCGATGGTGGCGGACTCCTTCATCACCTCGCCAAGGTTGCCCGTCAGTGAGAGGTGTCCCCCACCGCGGCTCAAACTGACCTCGATGGACAAAATTTCACCACCCACCTGCGTCCAAGCCAAGCCTGTAGCCACACCCGGCATGGTGTGTTTCACCTCGTCCTCGTCGTGGTGCATGGGTACACCAAGCACTTTTCTAATGTCGTCCATCGTGATTTTTTTGTCGAAGGCATCCTCACTGACGACCTGCTTGGCACGAAAACGCATCATGTCGCCGATGCGACGTTCCAGATTACGCACACCTGCCTCGCGAGTATAGTCATCAATGATGTGCATCACGATGTCCTTCGCGAAAGCGATTTGCTTGCTATCGAGGCCATGTTCCTTCATCTGCTTGGGGATGAGGTGACGCTTGGCAATTTCGTATTTCTCCTCGCGCAGGTAGCCACTCAAGTCGATGATTTCCATACGGTCACGCAAGGCGGGATGGATGGTGGCGAGATTGTTGGCCGTAGCGATGAAGAGGATTTTTGAGAGGTCGTAGTCCAACTCGATAAAATTGTCGTAGAAGGCATTATTTTGCTCTGGGTCAAGGATTTCAAGCAAGGCAGCCTGCGGGTCACCGCTGATGTTGTTACCGCTCACCTTGTCGATTTCGTCCAAAACAAAGACAGGATTGCCTGACTTCACCTTGCGCAAATTCTGGATGATACGGCCCGGCATGGCACCGATATAGGTCTTCCTGTGACCGCGTAATTCAGACTCATCGCGCACACCGCCCAATGACATTCTGACATATTTGCGGTTCAGTGCCCTTGCGATGGACTTGCCCAAGGAGGTCTTACCTACGCCTGGAGGTCCGACGAGGCACAATATCGGGGCTTTCATGTCCTTGCGCAGCTTCAATACTGCCAAATGCTCAACGATACGGTCTTTCACCTTGTCCAAGCCGAAATGGTCGGCATCAAGGATGCGTTGGGCGCGTTTCAGGTCGAAATTGTCCTTGGTGTATTCTTCCCACGGCAAATCAACAAGGTACTGCAAATAGTTCAGTTGTATGCCGTATTCCGCCGCCTGCGGATGGGTGCGTTCCAGTTTCTTAAGTTCCCTCTCAAAGACCTCGGCCACTTCCTTCGACCACTTCTTCTTTTCGGCCTTTTCCTTCAACTCCTTGACATCCTGCTCGTTGGGATTACCGCCCAACTCCTCTTGAATGGTACGCAACTGCTGGTTGAGGTAATACTCACGCTGCTGTTTGTCCATGTCGTCGCGCACCTTGCTCTGGATTTGCTGCTTCAGTTCAAGCATCTGCTTTGCCTCGGTCAACACGGAAAGCAGTCCGTTGGCTATCTCGTTAAGGTTGCGAGCCTCCAAAATCCCTTGACGGACAGGAAGTTCAGCCTCGACATTGCTGGCAATGAAATTCAGCAAAAAAACAGGGTCATCGATGCTCTTGATGGCAAAACCAGCCTCTTGCGACAGGTTGCGCGAGCGGGGGATGACTTGAATGGCCAAGTCCCTGACCGACTGCAACAAAGCCTCAAACTTGCGTGTGTTGGGTATGTCTTCCGAAGCCGCGTAAGGTATCACGGCGGCCTTCATGTAAGGTTCATTTTGGATGGACTCCACCACCTCGAAACGGCGGATGCCCTGTATGATGACCGTGATGCTGCCGTCGGGCATCTCGAAGGTCTTGAGGATTTGGGCCGAAGTGCCTACCTTATATAAGTCGTCAAGCACTGGCTCGTCCACATTCGATTCCTTTTGCGCGATGACACCGATGGGCTTGCGTTTGCGGCTGTATTCTTTCACCAACTGGATGGATTTCTCGCGCCCCACGGTGATAGGGATGACCGTGCCCGGATAGAGCACCGAGTTGCGCAACGGCATGATGGGCAGTTCCTCCGGCACCGACTCATTTTGGCCGAGTTGGCTCTGCTCGATGGTCAGCACAGGGATGAACTCGGCATCCGTGTCAATCATATCTGAAAACAATTCGGGTTCAACTTTATAACTCATAAAACAGATTTTGTTATGGGCGACAAATTGTCAGTCCGCCGCCGTTTCACACCTTATTATATATGTGGCGCAAAGATACGACAATAATAGTGCCAAGGCAAAAAAAAAGCCCTCGCGACTGCAAGAGCTTCCCTTTTTCGGTTTCGTCCAACTTACTTGGCTTCTTTCTTCTCGAAGAACTTCTTGTACTTGTTGTTGAACTTATCCACACGACCGGCGCTGTCGACCAGCTTCATCTTACCGGTGTAGAAGGGATGTGACGCACTGGAGATTTCCAATTTCACCAAAGGATATTCGTTGCCGTCTTCCCATTTGATGGTCTCCTTGGTGTTGATGGTCGAGCGCGACAAGAAGGTCACGTCGTTTGACATATCTTTGAAAACAACCAGACGATAGTTCTTGGGGTGAATGTCTTTTTTCATCGCTTTCTTTCCTTTTGATTTGAGTGCGCAAAAGTACAACAATTTCTTGGACTGGCAATCGTTTTGGAGAAAAATTTTTACTCAACAAAACAACTTATTATCTATCAATGTTTTACATTCAAAATTACTCATTCTCCTTTCAATCGTTTGATTTCCTTGTCAAAATCTGAAACATAGTTTTGGTCTTGTATCTTTCTGAAAACCTCATACTCGCTTTCCGCCTTGATTTTCGCTTCCAATGCGGTAACGCTACCAGCATTTTCCAAAATAGGACGTTGTGCAAGGTTCAAAAAGTCGTCAAGGATGTTACACCAATCGTTCATCGTTGTAGGAATTTCTCGTTCCGCACGATCTTCCGCCAAATCGATATAAGCAGTCACTAATCGGTTCAACGCATTGATATTTTTCTCACTCAGATAGTTTTTTGCAATGGTCACATCAGATTTCAGCACTTTTCCATCGGGCGAATGCTTCCAAGTAGTCAATCCCATGTGTGGTTTGGTGGCATCGGCCGATTCATAAATAATTTCGGCAGCAGTCTTGCCCGTGATAGCCCAATGCAACTTGTTTTGCACTGTCGCGAAAAACATGCGTGTTACTGGGGAATCCTTGTCATAATCAATGGCAAGAGCGTACAAATCGGTAATTTTCTGATAAAAACGACGTTCACTGGCACGAATTTCTCGGATTTCTACTAGCAATTCTTTGAAATAATCATGCCCAAAAGAAGGCCCTTTTATCAGTCTTTCCTTATCAAGCACATAACCTTTGACGATAAACTCATTCAAGGTTTTTGTAGCCCAAATGCGGAACTGCGTGGCTTGCTTGCTGTTCACACGATACCCAACGGCAATGATGGCATCAAGATGATAGAAATTCGTCAGATAGTTTTTACCATCAGCGGCAGTTATTCGAATTTTTCGAATAACTGCATCCTCTTGTAATTCACCGCTTTGGAATATCTCTTTTAGGTGATAGTTCACAGTGTGAACCTCCACGCCAAACAATTCGGCCATTCGCTTCTGGGTAAGCCAGAATGTGCCGTCCTCGTACTGAACTTGTACGCTCACGTTGCCTGAGTCTGTTGTGTATAGTATGATGTTGCTGTCCATAATTCAATTGTTAGATTGTTTATGCTAAATTTTATTTTTCCCTTTCATTGCACTTTGACCTCCTCATCGGGCAGTTGATATAGTATGAATTGGATTTCGTTCATGGTGTAATAATTCCCTCATTATAATACAATTAACTTAAAAACATCACTTTTCCATTACTTTTTTCTCCTCCAATTCTTCATTACGTGATACAATCCAATGATATTCAGAAGAAACACGGTCATAATCACCATCAACAACGACATAGGTATTCTCCAATTCCCAACCAAACTTGGCCAACTGATTCATTGCATCAACCATAGTACCGAAATGTATCGTCTTGCCGTTCTCGTCTTTGAGCATATATGCAAATCGCTTACCATTCTTGCCAAACTCCACTTTAACAGAAACGCTACCCGCTCCATTAAATTCACCGCCGACAATTTCAGCATAAACTTTGGTTTGAGCCAATGATGCTGTCGCAAAAGCGAACATGAAAGCTAATAACAATGCTATTTTATTCATTTTCAAATATTTTACAAAAAACTCAATGCAATAACAACGCCTATTGAAGTTGCTATAAGAAAAGCGGAAATGCCAATCGCAATTTTCTCCCCTGTGGTTCTTTCCTCTTTTATGCTTGTTCCGCCGTACCCACCATTTTGATAATAGTTTTGCTTCGGTCTAACAAACTGATGAGGTTCTCGCCAAAAGTCTTCCCATTGCGGCGGGTCTTCAGTTCGATCCATATATGGAGTACCAACCCAATTGGCCTCATAGTCGTCCCAAGCCTGCTTATAATCAAGATAAGCTTGCTGTTTGGGTGTCAGGCCAGTCCGTGGGTCAACATACGAATAATCATTTGGGTCGATGTATTCCTCTTCAGGCTGCTGATGGAAGTATTCGTCCATTTCCGCTTCAATCCATTCTTCGTCGTCCATATTGATTATCGCTTTGATTTGGCAAAAATAACAAATTTCTCTAAATCCAACCTTCTTTTCTTTTTATGCAATATTCAATCTCTAAAGTCGCAATTTGCAACCTTAAACGACACAAAAGAGATAGCTTTAAGGTCACGACAACTTGAAATCGCAATTTGAAACTTCAAGATTAGACAAAGACCCATCCTCTATGAGGAACAATCTTTCTTCCTTATTGATTTGCCTTGTCGGGCTGATATGGTGGAGAATTTGGCCATTGAAAAAATCATCGAAAAAGACCAATACAAGGACTTGACAGACAGGCAACGCCACGTCCTTCAGGCAATAGCCGGCGATGTCCCATTAAATGTCCCATTAAATGTCCCATTAAACACGTCCGCCCTTGCTGAAGCTTTTAGCGTAAGCCGCAAAACCCTCCAACGAGACCTTGATGTTTTGGTTGGTAAAAAACTGATAATCAGGAAAGGTGGCCGCAAAAATGGCTACTGGGAACGAGTCAGAAAATAAGTGAAATTGCATTTTCATTTCTCCGGTATTACAACTCAACAGGATTTTATGTCCCATAAAAATGTCCCGTAAGATGTCCCATAAAACATATAGGAGCATCTTTTAACAACTTGAAGTCGCAAAATGCGACATCAAATCCACAAGAAAACCACGAAAATTAGAGCCTTCAACCCTATCAAATCCATAGAAAAACTTAAATATTTCAAAAAAGGTTTGACACATTGTTTTAATTACTATCTTTGCAGCAAAATACGAGCATATAACTCAATTAACAAATTATAAATCACAAACTTAAATCAACAATTTGAAATGAAGCAAGCTTTTAACTTCAACGCAGGTCCCTGCGTACTGCCCAAGCAGGCTATCGAAAGCACCGTCAAGGCGCTCTATGATTTCGACAACACCGGTATCGGTATCGCCGAGATTTCTCACCGCACCCCAGGTTGGGAGCGCATCATGGCTGAGACCCGTCAACTGTGGCGCGACCTCCTCAACATCCCTGAGGAGTACGAAGTTCTCTTCCTCGGTGGTGGTGCCAGCACACAGTTCTTCACTGTGCCCGCCAACCTTATGAAGACCAAGGCCGCCTACCTCCAGACCGGCGTTTGGGCCAAGAAGGCCGCCAAGGAAGCCAAGTTGTTCGGTAAGGTTGACATCGTCGCCAGCAGCGAAGAGAAGACCTACACCTACATCCCGAAGGGCTACACCATCCCGCTGGATGCCGACTACTTCCACATCACGACCAACAACACCATCTACGGTACTGAGATCAAGTACGACATGGACTGCCCCATCATGCTCGTCGCTGACATGAGCTCCGACATCATGAGCCGTCCCGTCGACGTGAAGAAATACGGCCTCATCTACGGTGGCGCCCAGAAGAACGTCGGCCCCGCTGGCGTGACCTTCGTCATCGTGAAGAAGAGCATCCTCGGCAACATTGGCGACCGTGCCTATATGAACCCGCTGCCGACAATGGTCGACTTCCGCACCCACGCTGCTGAAGAAGCCAAGAACATCAGCATGTTCAACACCCCGCCCGTACTGCCTATCTTCATGATGCACGAGACCCTCGTGTGGCTGAAAGACACCATCGGTGGC
>JAEEGG010003624.1_pt1 | contig 38404 bp, 32 predicted proteins | sample 9134161 | NCBI WGS metagenome assembly JAEEGG01 (sample SAMN16246543, study PRJNA631951) | gut metagenome | biome: gut microbiome; feature: rumen; material: CR-attached | host: Bos | place: Iran: Karaj | collected 2018-10 | reverse complement strand
ATAAAACTACAGGCTCCTTACACGGTACCCTATTGCGCGCTACGGGCGGTACCCATTTGCCCGCCGCGGCCGGTACCCATTTGAGCGCTACAGGTGGTGCCCCTCGCGCGCCCGCGGCACGTAACTCACCGCCGATCCGTTCTTGAGCGAGATCAGCAAGAAAAGGACATCATCCTTCACAAAGATGTTCTCACAGAGGATGTCTATTCCATACCCCCGCGTGCCTATATGGTAGAGTTCCTGTTTCATCTTGGAGATTTCTTCAAAGTTGAAAGAGGCCGACGGCCCGCCGTCGGCGTTTGAAGGTGAAAAATAAGGTAAGGACCCGGCGCACAACTGGCCTCCAGACACGACATTGAGGTACATTCATTCCCCGAATGCCTCTCGCCCACCCAACTCCTTATCTTTTGAACCCTTTCTTCAGAAAATCGGCAAGAGGAATATGAATGATCCCTTCCCATTTGGAAGAATCCATATAAGGGGTCAGAGATATGACGTATTTGGGGTAATTGTCTTTGATGGGCATCAGATTCCCGAATTCCCGGTTGAAAGTTTTTTCTTCCGCTATAAGGTACGCAGCCTGGACATACACGACCTCATCCCCCTTGGTTCCGACGAAGTCGATTTCTGTACTGTATAGCTGTCCGACCTTCACCTTATAGCCCAGGCGTACCATCTGCTGATATACCAGGTTCTCCACAATCTTCTCAATATCATTCGTCCGACGGCCACCGACAATGAAGTTCCGGATGCCAACATCCCCGAAATAGAACTTGTCATTGGTCTCCAGCAACTTCTTACCGTGAATGTTGTATCGGGAAACCGAAGATGCAAGGTATGCCTCTGTAATTGCCTTCATATACTTGAGGATCAAGGTTTTTGACACCTCGCTCTCGTTGGAGGCCATATAATTCTGGATGCTTGTGGCAGACATCGGTTTTCCGATATTGTCGGCAATGAAGCGAATCAGGTTTTCAAGGAAGGGCACATTGCGGATCTTCTTGCGACGGATGATGTCCTTGACAAGTATGGTGTTGTAAACACCTTGAAGATAGTCGTTGATCGTCTCCGGATTATCCAGCCCGAACGGTCGCAGTCCGGGAAGGCCACCATAATTTATGTACTTGTTCAAGGCTGCCTCCCCATCTTCCAAACTGTGGAACTCCAGGAACTCCGGATAGCTCAGACCCTGGATGAATACTTCGATGTACCTGCCGGACAGCATCGTACCAAGATCGCCGGAGAGGATGTCGGAGTTACTGCCAGTTACTACAATATCGATATAGGATTCACTGTAGTAGTTCCTCAGGCCGCGCTCGAACTCCGTGATTTCCTGAACTTCATCGATCAGAAGGTAGTTATGCTTTGATTTATCCAGCCTTTCATCCACATAGGCTACAAGGTCCCTGTAGGTGGCGATCGTGTCAAAGGCCGTCTTCTCCTTGTCAATGTAAATCACGTTGGACATTGCTTCTTCCTGCTTGCGCGCAGCCAGTTCCTTCATCACATAGCTTTTGCCCACACGGCGCTGGCCGGTGAGAACAATCAGAACGCCTTTTCCGAGCAATTTCTCCAACTTGGAGTAATAATTGGGTCTTGAAATCAAATCCATCGTATCCATATCTTACAAACGCAAAGATAATTAAATTTTGTTGACTATACTGAACAAAATAAAAAAATATTACGTTTTGTCCATTACGAAGTAAGCCTCCGGCTTCCCGACGGGGCTGTTGCACGGATTTTTTTTCTATCTTTGCTTGCGATGAAACCGATTCCAATCTCCCTCAGCGATTACGTCCTTTCCGGCGGCGGCGCCAACGGGGACAGTTACGACCACAAAAGCGACGCCTCGATTATGCTCAAACTCTACCACCCGGGCAAGATCCAGCAGCCGCTGGACGAGATGCGGATGGCCCGAAAGGTCTTCGACCTGGGCATCCCCAGCCCGGAGCCCGGCGACTACGTGGTCACGGAGGACGGCCGCTAAGGCATCCGATTCAAGCGCATCGTCGGCAAGAAGTCTTATTCCCGCGCGACGGCCGACGAGCCGGAAAAGGTGGCATTCTTCGCCGCAGAGTTCGCTCAAATGTGCCTGCAACTCCACGCAACGCACGTCGATCCGGCCGTTTTTGAGTCGGTCAAGGAACGCTACTACCGCCTGCTGATGGAGAATCCCTTCTTCACCACAAAGGAAAAGGACAGGATCGGCCGTTTCATCGCCGACCGCCCCCTGAAAGACATCGAGGCGCAGCTCCGCCCCTTCGCCGGCCTGAAAACCCTTATCGTCGAGCGCGATATGAACTGCCCGATGCCAGAATTCCGCGCCGCCCTCGCGCCGGTGCTGAGGTAGCGGCTACAGGCTGGCCCACTCCTCCATCTTGGCGTCGAGGTCGCGTTTGAGTTCGAGATATTGGCGGGTCAGGTCCATGATGTCGTCGGCCGGTGTCGGAGCGGCGAGTTTTGTTTCGATGGCAGCCATCTTGGTCTCGAGCTCGGCAATCTGCTTTTCGAGTTGGTTCTGGCGGTTTTTGGCCCGCTTTTCTTCGCGGGACTGCTGTTTTTGCTGCTGGTAGCTTCGAGAAGACTGCCCCGACTCTCCAGCGCGCGGCAGAACCTTTTCCGGGTCAGCGGGGACGCTTGACCCGGAAAGAACCTGCCGCTCCACCAGGCCAGCCCGCGACGGGGCAGCTTTCTCGATGTCGCGGAACGATTCGGCCTTCTTGTGGCGGAGGAAATCATCGACGCCGCCAAGATGTTCCTTGACACTTCCGTCAATGAATTCGTACACCTTGTCCACCAAACCGTTGAGGAAGTCACGGTCGTGCGAGACGACGATGATGGTGCCGTCGTAAGCCTGCAGGGCCTGCTTGAGGATATCCTTCGAACGGATGTCCATGTGGTTGGTCGGTTCGTCAAGGGCCAGCAGATTGTGCGCCTTGAGCATCAGGCGGGCCATCGCCAGGCGGGAACGCTCGCCGCCGCTGAGCACCGCCACTTTCTTGTCAATGTCTTCGCCCCGGAACAGGAAAGCCGCCAGGATGTCGCGAAGTTTGGTGCGGATATCGCCTACGGCAATGCGGTCGAGCGTGTCATAGACCGTGGCCTTCTTGTCAAGCACATCTTCCTGATTCTGGGCGTAATAGCCGATATCGACGTTGTATCCGACCTTCGCCTCGCCCGAGAAAGGCTCAAGTTCCCCCATCAGCACGCGCATCATGGTGGTCTTGCCTTCCCCGTTGCGACCCACAAACGCCACTTTCTCCCCGCGTTTGACAATAAGATTGGCGCCGTTCAACACCGTTTTCTGCGGATAACCGATCACGGCGTCCTTGACTTCGAAGGCCACGTCGCCGCTGCGGGGTGCCGGCGGGAATTTGACATGAATGGCCGAAAGGTCCTCATCGTCGATCTCAATCCGTTCAATCTTCTCCAACTGCTTGACGCGCGACTGGACCTGGTTGCTTTTCGTCGGCTTGTAGCGGAACTTCTCGATGAATTCCTCGGTTTTCTCGATCATCCGCTGCTGGTTGGCATAGGCCGCTTTCTGCTGGGCGATGCGCTCTTTGCGGAGCTCGACATATTGGGAATACGGAACCTTGTAGTCGTACAGGTGACCGAGCATCACCTCGACAGTCCTTGTGGTACAATTGTCCAGGAAACGGCGGTCGTGCGAGATAAGGACGAGTGCACCGGTAAAAGAGCCCTTCAGGTAATCTTCCAGCCACTGGATCGATTCAATGTCGAGATGGTTGGTAGGCTCGTCGAGCAGCAGTACATCGGGACGGCGGAGCAGGATTTTAGCCAATTCGATGCGCATGTTCCAGCCCTGGGAGAAAGTTTCGGTCTTGCGGCCGAACTCCTCTTTCTTGAAGCCCAACCCCATCAAGGTCCGTTCTACAGACTCCTCCGGAGCCTCGCTCTGCGCAAGGACCAACTGGTCGTTGACCTCATTGAGCTCGACGATCAGTCGATGATAAGCATCTGATTCATAATCCGTCCTGTCAGCTAACTCAAGTGATATTTCATCCAGGCGCCGGTTCAGCCGGTCGAGATCTTCATAGACCGTCATCACTTCTTCAAGGACTGTATGGCCCTTGTGATGCTCCATAATCTGGGGCAGATAGCCGATGCGCTGGTCGGTTGTACGGGTGATTTTGCCTGAAGTGGGACTCTGCAGGTCCATGATCAATTTGAGCATCGTGCTCTTCCCCGCCCCGTTCTTGCCGACCAGGCCGATCCGGTCGCGATCGCCGATGTGCAGGCTGATCTCGTCAAGCAGGGTAAAACCACCGTAGGAAACCGTAATGGCATCGAGAGAAATCATGCAGACGCCTCCTTCTTTGCTTCTTTATTCTCCTCAAGTTCTTCTTCAGGTTCTTCCCGTTTCGGCTTGCATACCAGAATACTGATACCATAGAGCAATGCCAACGGAATGGCCGCTATCAACATCGAGAACGGGTCGGCAGGGGTAATGATGGCAGCCAGGACAGCGATGAGCAGGACCGCCCATTTCCAGCCGCCGACCAGGGTCTGTCGCGAGAGCAGGCCGATCTGCGAGAGCACGGCCACAAGCGTCGGAATCTCGAAGACGATGCCGAAGAGCAGGACCGTAGAATTGACGGTCGAGATATAAGAATTGAGTGATATCGTATTGACCACCTCCTCGCTCACCTTGTAGCCGTCGAAGAAATTGACCATCAAGGGGAGAATGATGCTGTAACCCACGGCGATGCCCAGATAGAACAGGAAAGAGGCAAAGAGGAAGGCCCGGCGGGTAGCCCGTTTCTCGTTCTGATAGAGGGCCGGCGCGATGAAACGCCAGATTTCGAAGAGGATATAAGGACAGCACAAAATGATGGCACACATGAACGTAACGCGCATGTGCACCATAAACTGCGTCGATAATTCAATGTTGACCAACTGGAGCCCCGTCTCCATGCCGAACCAGCGGTAAAAGAAGAAATCGGAACGCGTGGGCGCCAGAATCAGGGTATCGAACAGGAAATTCTTGAAGAAAAAGAGCACGACGAAGGCGGCGAGCAGGGCGAGGACCACACGGAACAGCCCCTGTCGCAACGCTTCCAGGTGATCCCAGAAGCTCATGTCCTTGGATCCGTCGAGTTGCTCTTCAGCCACGCGTTACTTGCTCTCTTTCGCGTCTTTTTTCTCGTCGTCGTCCTTGACGATCTCGGCCTTGATCTCCTGGATGTCTTTCTCCGCATCCTTCATGCCGGCCTTGAAGCTCTTGACGCCCTTGCCCAAGCCGTGCATCAACTCCGGAATCTTCTTGCCGCCAAAGAGCAGGATAATCACCAAAGCAATGATCACCCACTGCCAGGGACCGATGACACCCATCGGAAGCATTACTGCAAATAAACCAGTCATATCACTTGTATTTTAATGGTTTATACTATTTCTTAAGAGTAGCCAGACGCGCTTGGAGATTCTCAATCTTGGTCGTTGCGTCTGCCAGTTTCTTGCGTTCGGTCTCGACCACCTTGGCGGGTGCATTCGCCACGAATTTCTCGTTGGAAAGCTTCGCGTTCACGCCGCGCAGGAAGCCCTCGTAGCGCTGGATCTCGGCTTCAATCTTGGCGATTTCAGCGGCCACGTCAATCATGCCGTCGAGCGGAATGCTGAATTCCGTGGTCCCGATCATGAAGACTTCCCCGGAACCGGAGAACGCCTCAACCGAGGTAATCTCCGACACGAATGCCATCTTGCGGACGACCGGAGCCATGGCTTCCGGGAAGGTGCCCTTCACCTGCAGCTTCAGCGGCTCCTTCGGCGCGATGCCGCGGGCCTGACGCACCGCACGCACATTGACCACCACCTCGCATGCCGTGGCGAAATCCGCAACCAACTGCGCATCGTACGTACCGCCGAGCGGCATCTGCTGGAACATGATGGTCTCCGCTTCTCCCCGATCCGCCAGTGCATGCCAGAGTTCTTCGGTAATGAACGGCATGACCGGATGCAGCATCCGGAGCAGCGCGTCGAAGAATTCGAGGGTAGCCGCGTAGGTTGCGCGGTCCAGCGGCTGCTGGACGCCATCAACGAAAGCTGGCTTGACCAATTCCAAATACCAGGCACAGAAATCGTCCCAGAAGAGCCGGTAGGTCGCCATGACCGCGTCGTTGATGCGGAAATGCTCATAGTCGCGATGAGCCTGTGCAGCCACCTGATCCAGCTTCGCGCGGAACCAATCCACAGCCACACGGTTCTCCGCACTCTGCGGCCCGTCAGCCACTGTCCAGCCCTTTACAAGACGGAACGCATTCCAGATCTTGTTGCTGAAATTGCGGCCCTGCTCCACCTGCGTCTCGTCAAAGAGGATGTCATTGCCCGCGGAGGTGCAGAGCAGGATGCCGAGGCGGACGCCATCCGCTCCATACTTGTCGATCAAGCCAAGCGGGTCGGGCGAGTTGCCCAGCTGCTTGCTCATCTTGCGGCCGAGTTTGTCACGCACGATGCCCGTGAAATAGACGTTGTGGTAAGGAACGTCGTGCATGTATTCCTCGCCGGCCATGATCATGCGGGCCACCCAGAAGAAGATGATATCGGGTGCAGTGACCAGGTCGGAGGTCGGATAGTAATAGTTGATCTCGGGATTGCCGGGGTTCCGGATGCCATCGAAGAGCGAAATGGGCCACAGCCAGCTGGAGAACCAGGTATCAAGGGCATCGTCATCGTGCCGGAGGTCTTCCGCCTGCACGTTTTCGAAGCCGGGGATCCGACGGGCCTTTGCGAGTGCCTCTTCGCGGTTCATGGCCACGACGAAACGCTCCTCCTCCCCTTCTGCGGTCGGGAGATAGTAAGCCGGAATGCGGTGGCCCCACCAGAGCTGGCGGCTGATGCACCAGTCGTCGATGTTCTCAAGCCACTGGCGGTAGGAACCCACGAATTTCTCGGGATAGAACTTGATCTGACCGTCCAGCACGGGCTTGAGGGCAATCTCCGCCAGGTGCGGCATCTTCACATACCACTGCTTGCAAAGGCGCGGTTCCACAGCGGTGTCCTGGTTTCGCTCGGAATAGCCCACTTTATTGAGGTATTCCTCCACCTTCTCCATCAGGCCGGCCGCCTCCAGATCCTTGGTTATCTGCTTGCGGACCACATTGCGGTCGAGCCCCACATAGAGCGGCGACTGGTTGCTGATGGTGCCGTCCGGGTTGAAGATATCGATGGAATCAAGATTGTGTGTCTTGCCCAGATTGTAGTCGTTCACGTCGTGGGCGGGGGTCACTTTCAAACAGCCCGTACCGAATTCGATATCCACATAGCGGTCTTCGATCACAGGGATCACGCGTCCGACGAGCGGCACGATGACCTTGTGGCCGCGCAGCCACTGGTTCTTGGGGTCCTTGGGATTGATACACATGGCGGTATCACCCATGATGGTCTCGGGACGCGTCGTCGCCACCACGGCATAGTAGCGGCCGGCCTCATCGCGATGCAGCACTTCGCCTTCTTCGCCGGTGGGCTGCACGTTTTCCTGGTCGGCCACATAGTAGCGCAGGTAGAAGAGTTTCGAATGCTCTTCCTTATAGACGACTTCGATGTTGGAAATGGCCGTCTGGGCTTTCGGATCCCAGTTAACCATGCGCAGGCCTCTGTAGATGAGCCCCTTGTCGTAAAGGTCGCAGAACACGCGCAGCACGCTTTCGGAACGGATCTCATCCATCGTGAAGGCGGTGCGGTCCCAGTCGCAGCTGGCGCCCAGGCGCCGCAGCTGCTTGAGGATGATGCCGCCGTGCTCGCGGGTCCAGTCCCAGGCATGGCCCAGGAACTCGTCGCGGGTCAGGTCCTGTTTGCGGATGCCTTTCTCGGCGAGACGGCCCACGACTTTGGCTTCCGTCGCGATGGAAGCGTGGTCCGTGCCGGGCACCCAGAGAGCATTCTTGCCAAGCATCCGCGCGCGGCGGATGAGCACATCCTGCAGGGTGTTGTTCATCATGTGCCCCATGTGGAGCACGCCCGTCACGTTCGGCGGCGGGATGACGATGGTATAAGGCTCCCGCCCGTCGGGTTCGGAATGAAAGAATTTATGTTCAAGCCACCAGGCGTACCATTTGTCCTCAGTCTGGGAAGGATCGTATTTTGCGCTAATTTCCATATCTCAATGCATCGTGCCCGGCCCGGCCGGGCATCTTTTAAACCACAAAAATAATGATTTTCCTCAATTAATCTTATCTTTGTATGCGCCAAAACCAACTTACCCTATGAACAACAAGATCCAACTCGTCATTTTCTCTTCTTCCCTGCACCCGAAAACGAGTGTCATGGGCACCCGGAAAGAACTGTTCGAAGGCATCCGCCGCTTCGCCGAACTGGATATCGTGTATCCTTCGATGCTGGCGGCCGGTCGGACGGCCCTGGAAGGGCTGTTCGACGGCGGCCGCGGCTGCGGGAGCAGCCTGCCCGATGACGCCGCTGCCAAAACAGTCTGCTTTATCGCGACTGGCGGCACGGAAGAGATTTTCAAGGATTTCGTTGCTATCTTGCCCCGCCCTGTCCTGCTGCTGAGCGACGGCTTGCACAATTCATTCGCGGCTTCGTTCGAGATCAAGACCTGGCTTGCCCAGCAAGGCATTCCAAGCCTTTTGTTCAATGCCCCGCTCGACTACAGTCCCGCTTTCTTCGAGGATCTGGAGAAGGAGCTGTTTGGCAACGCCGGCGTGGCGGACGCAACGCTGCCTGCCCAGGCGCTTCCGAAATTCCCGAGGGGTGTGATGCGGGCGTTCGAGCGGACGAAGATCGGGCTGATCGGCGGCGCAAGCGGCTGGCTCATCTCCTCCGCCATCGACCGGGAAGCTGTCACCAAGGCTTATGGGACGCGTTTCGAAGACATTCCTTTGAAAGAATTGGAAGACTGTTTTGCCGCGGTGTCCGCCGACGACCCGGAAGTGGGCCGCATCTGCTTGCGGATGGAGCGTTTCCTGAGCGAAGACCGCACACCCGATGACCTGCGTGATGCAGCGCGGATGTATCTCGCCCTGCGGCGCGTCTGCACCCAGCACGAGATCAATGCGTTGACCTTGAAATGCTTCGGTATACTGAACTCTTGCCGGACCACGGCCTGTCTGGCGCTCGCCCTGCTCAACGACGAGGGAATTGTCGCGGGATGCGAAGGAGACATCCCTTCGCTCTGGACCATGTTGTATGCCAAATATGCATTGGGACAGGAGGCGTTCATGGCGAACCCCTCCTCCTCCAACCGGAAAGAATGTACCATCGATTTTGCACACTGCACGATTCCGCTGGCGATGGTCCACGGTTACCGGCTGCCCTCGCATTTCGAGTCGCAGTCCGGCATCGGCATCGCGGGCAGCGTGCCCAGCGGCCGCTACAAGCTCATCAAGATTTCCGGTACTGCGCTCGATCAGTACTATGAGACGGAAGGCGACCTCATCATGAACACCAACATCCCCCAGCGCTGCCGCACCCAGATCCGTTTCCGTTTCCCTTCAGAAGCCGAATTCGACCGCTTCTTCCAGGTGGGCAAGGGCAATCACATCATTTTGTGCAAGGCGTAGCGCAGGCCTTACCTGCCGTTAGACAGGAAAGCGGCCTGGACAGGGCCGATGCGGCGGTAGCCTTCCTCGGTCATGTGGAGAAGGTCGTCCTTGTAGTGGTTTCTTACATTGAATTCATTGATTCCCTGGATATTAAACTGATCCAGAACAGGAATACCGTAATAGGCGCAGCAAGCTTTCTGGGCTTCCACGTAGTCGGCGAAAGTGTTTCCGGCCTTGTTGGTGACCGTCGAAAACGGATTGTGTCCGGAGTCGTTGCCGAAGAAACGCAAGGACGTGAAGAAATAGATTTCGGCTTCGGGATTCTTCTCGAGCAGCCGGCGGATGCAATAGTTGATGCCGCCACACTGGGTGTTCAGCTTGGATTCATCATACCCATCCAGTGCGGTATAGTCTGTCCAGGAGCCGCACGGGCGGTTGTTGGTGAAATCGTTGGTGGAGGCCCAGAGCACATAGACATCATAAATGCCAGCCGTATCGACCTGTTTCTGGAGGGAGTAACCCTGCTCGATGGAGAACCCTGCCCCACCGACGCCATAGGTCACGACTTCAGCGCCGAGTTGGTCTGCCCAAAGCTGTTTCGCGACATCTGACTCTGGATTTACGGAGAGTGAGCCGCCGAACACGGCGATGCGCTTGCCGAAGTTCTTGCTTCTGGCATAAGGGCTGCGTTTGGCTTTTCCAGCGTCGGGCCGGAGCGTATGGGTGGCCGGATCCGGACGCCTTGCAGCAAGGAAGGCCTGCATCCGCTTGGGCCGCATTTGCTTACTGAGGAAGTCAAGCACATAGGCGTGATACTGGGCGCTGTGTTCCGGTTTCCGGAATCCATGACCGGCTCCGAAAATCAGATGGAACTCACAGTTTGCATAGACGTTGGAAGCTTTGGCCGAATACTCCGGCTTGACCAGGCCGTCTTCTGTTCCGTGGATGATAAGCACGTCGCCCTGGTAACCGGCGATTTCCTTATAGATATCAAAACCGTCGTAGAAGCGCTCATAATAGGGCCGGCCGATGCGCATGCCCATGAAAGTGACGGTGTCGGGGACGCTCTCGATGGTCGGATAGAGCGCGAATCCATCGTCCTGGATGCATAAGGCGGGATAGACGAGAACAATGGATTGGATCTTGTCCGAAACGTACGGCGCGGTGATGGCAGAGACGCATCCGCCTTGACTCTCGCCCAGCAGGAAGACGCTCTCGGGATCGACGAAATCCCAACTGCGGACCATGTCGATCACGTCCAGCAGGTTCTGCCGTTCTGTGAAGATGGACATCTCTTCGGTGCGGCCTTCACTGCGGCTGAAGCGGGATCCTCCGGCAAAATCGTAGCAATAGCAAACGTAACCTGCTTTGGCCAGCGTATCGATCATCGGATAGAACCCAGCGTGTGTCGCGCCATAGCCGTGCGACATGATGATGGCGGGATGCTTTCCCGGCGTGCGCGGAATGAAGGCTTCGCCGTACAGGCGGTTGCCATCACTGACACACGGGATTTCCCGCATCTCATAAGAAGGATCGCTCGGTGCCTGCCACTGTCTGCCAGGCATTTGGGCGAAGGCGGCCATCGTCCACAACGCCGCCAAGACAAAGATCAACCGTTTCATAGGAAGTTACATAATTCGGTGTAAAGTCGTTGGACCGGGAGGCCCATCACGTTGAAATAGGAGCCGCGGATCGCGGTGATTCCGGTATAGCCGATCCACTCCTGGATCCCATAGGCACCGGCTTTGTCGAAAGGCCGGTAGGTTTTGATGTAATAGTCTATTTCAGGGTCGGCCAATGGTCTGAAATCGACTTCGGTCGTATCGCTGAAGGTGTGGATGCGCTCTCGTGTCCGGAGGGCCATGCCGGTGGTGACAGTATGGGTACGGCCAGAGAGGGCTCGCAGCATCTGGTGGGCTTCTTCGGAGCTGTGGGGTTTGCCGAGGATCTTCTCGTCGAGGAAGACGAGGGTATCTGCGGTGATGAGGACTTCGTGAGGTACCAGTTCCCGGTGAAAGCTCTCGGATTTATGCCGGGCGAGAAATTCAGGAATCTCCGTATGGGGCATTCCTTCGGAATAGGCTTCCTTTTCATCTTTTCCGGGCTCGACGGTAAAGTCGATATCGAGCCCTTTCAGCAATTCCCGCCGGCGCGGCGACGCCGACGCCAAAGTAAATATATAGTGTTCAAACATAGTCAATCTGTCATGCCCAACTCCAACCGGGCATCTCTCCTTTCATCGCTCCGCTGCGCTCTGGTATTTGCGCCTGAACCGTCGCGCTCCGCGCGACCCCTCCCATGCTGCCGCATGGGCCCCTCCCTCTTACAGTGCCGAGGGTGGCATGGGTTCAGGCGCAAATACCACCCGCTCCGCTTCGCTTATTTTACGACGTTTTTGCCGGTGAATTGGGCGAAGCGGGTAATATGGTCGGGATGGTTGCCTTTCCAGGGGTTCTCGGGGTCGAAGAGCCAGCGGTTTTGGGACTTGAGGACATGTTCGACGAGGTCGCGAACGCAGCCGCGGCCGCCGGGAAACTGGGATACGAGGTCGGCTGCCGATCGGACTTCTGCAACGGCATCGGACGGGCAGACACCCAGACCGGCGGCTTCGATGGCGGGAATGTCCGGGATGTCATCGCCAACAAAAGCCACCTGCGATGGTTCTATGCCGATGCGCTGGCAGAAATGCAGGAGGTCGGTCACTTTGTTCTTCGACATCATATAGAGTTGCTCGTCGGGAATCCCGAGGGAACGGGCCCTGTGCAACAGGCTTTGTGAAACGCCACCGGTGATGATGGCGCAGGGAAAGCCGTTGTCCACGGCCGTCCGTACGGCAAAACAGTCTTTGGAGTTGAACTGTCGCAGCAGATCACCGTCTGGCATCGCGAGCACCAAACCGTCGGTAAAGACCCCGTCCACATCGAACGCGAAGGCCTTGATATCTTCCATTCGTGTCATACGCCTGCAAAGATAGGCATATTTCCTGAAACGGCCTTCTCGGCGAGACTATTCGACCCGTTCGACAATCAACTCGAGGGAGCCGTCTTCAAGCGCGGTATTGGCATCTAGATGAAAGTGAGCCCCGCGGGCCGGCTCCTCGCACAGCGCCTGCAAATGATTCGCCAAAGACAGAAGGCCTTCTCGATTGGCCGACACGACAACCGCACCGCCCTGAAGAGCCACCTCAATCCGAAAACCATCGATCCAATTCATTTCCATACGCAAAAAGATTAGCATTTGCAGGATAAAGATACAGATTCCTGCAACAATCCGCAAGTATCGACTCCCCCCCCCTCCATCTTCCGCGAGCCGGGCAAACCCATCCACCAACACCCACAAACCTCATATCCACCGGCTTGCACCCAATGTAAACACCTCCGAGCCGGACGATCTCGCGCGGGAGCTCACTCTTTCGGCCCTTCATCCGGCTCGCAACTATCGTAGTCCTCCGCGAGCCGGATCACCTAGCGTAGAAGTGCCTTCAAACGCTATTTCCACCGGCTCGCACCCACTGTAAACACCTCCGAGCCGGTCGATCTCGCATGGGAGCTCACTCTTTCGGCCCTTCATCCGGCTCGCAACCATCGTGGTCCTCCGCGAGCCGGATCACCTGGCGTGGAAGTGCCTTCAAACGCTATTCCCGCCGGCTCGCACCCACTGTAAACACCTCCGAGCCGGTCGACCCGGCGCGGAAGCTTACTCTATCGGCGTTTCATCCGGCTCGCAACTATCGCGGTTCTCCGCGAGCCGGGCGGCGACTGCGCCATGCTGGGAATTTGTGGTCAGATGATTCCGACGATGGGTATCAGACGAAAAAAACGTAAAGTGATTGAGATACGCCATTTCGAGGAGCTTAAGGGACCTAGTCACTTTCGCACATCAAGAAGGATCGGATAATGGTCGCTCATCTTTGCGCAACCGTAGCCGTCGGTGATCATGCGGTAGTGAAGCGGGGTAAGGCCTTGCAGGAAGAAATGGTCGATGGCGCCGTGGCTCTGGGTGGGACGGGTGAAGTTGGCGAAAGTATCATCTTCGGGAATGCCGAGCAGGGCGCGGGCTGACTGCATCTGAAGATCGGATTTCTGCAGGGCCCCCAGGCCCACGTTCCAGTCGCCACAAGCTACAGCGCAGCCTGTCAGCTGGGCATTGACCTGTTCGACCGTGCGGAGCATGATCTCCCGATCCCAACTGGAGTGGACGTTGATGATCCGGATGCCTTCCACGGTGCAGGCCTCCCATCGCACGGCGAGGGAATGGCTCTTGTATTTGAGGCCTTTCCGGACAAAAATGGGATGGCTGATGTTGACGCCGGAGACGCGCCGGTATCCGCGCGGGACATAGCGCGTAGCCGGAAAAAGCATCTCCTGGAAACAGATGATATCGGGATCCACGTCGAGGATCATCCGCTCCATGGCTGCCATCCGCGTCCGCCAGTACACATCGCTGTCGGCATCACGGTCCCGCGTCCAGGTGCGCACATTGAACGAGAGGATCCGCAACGCGGCGCGGGCACTGTCTTGGGCACCCGGCACAGCTGTCTGGGCGCTCTGCACAGGGTCCTGGGCACCTGGGGATCCATCAGGCACCCTTGCAGGAAAAGCAGCCGGGAGCAGGAGAAGAAGGAGAAGTAAGAAGCGCAAAGGAATGGTTTATTTTATCTTTCGGGCAGAAAGGAGCCGAACGGCGTTGTCGTGATAAATCTTGCGGAGGACCTCATCAGAGAGTCCGATACCCTGCATCGGCCAGTGGTAGGATTGTTCGTCCAGATAGAAATGTTCGTCTTCGGTCTCCAGGATACGCCACTGGGCATGGTACATGGAAGGATCCGGATCGTTGTCGGTTCCAAACAGGATCCGATCCTGATACTTCTCGTAGAAGCGTTTGGTTGCACGCGGCGTGACGCAGGTTTCCTGATGACGGGCGGAGATGTCGATCCAGAGATTGGGGTGGCTGTCGAGGATCTTCCCGAGCCTTGCATAGTCATGGTTGATGTTGAGCAGATGGCAGGCGATGAAGGTCGTATTCGGATGACGCTCCACGCATTCCACAAAGGCATCCACCACGCCGTCCAGATCCAGGGTGCCGGGTACGGAGAGGTCGATCCACCAATGCTCCGCATTCATATAGCCGTCGTTGTGCGCATCCAGCGGTTCATACATCCAGATCGGATCGCCGCTGTGGATCGACACCGGCATGCCCAGCTCCGCGCATTTCTCGAACAAGGCATTGAACTTCGGATCGTTGAAATGCAGGCCGGCTTCGCGTCCTGTGCCGGATATTCGTTCTCCCAGTCCCTTGTCGATGAGTTCACCCACGCCGCCGGCGCCCTTGGCGAAACAACGCTCCAGTTCTTTTAAGGCGCATTCCGGGAACTCAGGCTGATCCCACTTCGTCATATCGAATCCGCACCACAGTTCGAACTTGTCCGAGATGCCTGTAAACAGGTCATACAGGCGGTCGAACTCCTCCCCGAAGGCCTTGGTCAGGACGATGACTTTCTCGATGTTGTTTTCGTCCAGGGTTTTCGCCCATTGACGGATGCCGGCCTCATCGTTGCGGTAGGCATGCGAATGCATGTCGATGACAGAAAATCTGGCGGCCGCAGGATGGTGTTCCTCCATCACGAAGACCGAAACCGGATCGTATGTTTTCAGCGTGAGCGCACCCATGGCATCTTCGGGTGCCGCGTTTTTCGGACCGTTGCAGCCCACGGCAATCAGCAGGCAGGCAATCCATACGAGAGAAAGGGAATGTTTCATGGTTGTATGAGGCTAAAGACAAAAATCAGAACGCTTTGAGACGACCGTCCGCGACGGTGAAATGGATGTCGAGACCGGCGTAGGAAAAGCCGTAGATGCGGCCGGGAGCGGCATGGGTTGCGTGGTATGCCGGCCGCGGATCCTGGGCAAGAATTTCGCGCAGGGCCGACAGTTGCGACGGGGAGAGCCTGTCCGCCAGTTCCGGTGCCAGTTCCACCTCGAGAAGCTGCTGCGCATGCGCACCGACAAAACCGTCGGCAGCTTCCGGATGGGCGTCAACGCCAGGCAGATAGGGCTTGATGTCGTAGATCGGTGTCCCGTCCATCAGGTCAGCGCCGCTGACGATGAGCACGCGGCCGTTTGCGCCGTCGTCCTCGATGGATTCAAGCCGCACCGACGACAGTCCGATCGGATTCGGCCGAAAAGGCGAACGCGTGGCAAACACCCCCATCCGCACATTCCCGCCCAGGCGCGGGGGACGGACAGTGGGTTGCCAGTGATCAGATTCTTCGCTTCGCGCAGAATGACAGTTTTCGGAAAAGCCCCAGATGAGCCAGATATGGGAGAAGCCGTCAAGGCCGCGGAGGGCTTCGGGAACGCGATACGCCGGTTCAAAAACAATCTTCGACTGCAGCGACGGCGCCAGGCCGCTTTGTCGCGGCAGGCCGAACTTCGTCGGAAAATCATTCCGGATGCGGGCGATGACTTCCATGGACGCCTCCCTCCCCTAAAAGTAGCTGCGGGTTTCCACCTTGATAGCCGGATTGAGCGACGTCAATTGGGCAACCAGCGCATCGGAACGCGCCGGCAGCAAACGGACATCCACGAACCGGACACCCGCCTCGTGAATATTCAGGTAGCGGAGCCTGCCTTTGCGATTGGTGACCCGGGTAATGCGGTCGATATCCTTGACCATGATCGGGGATTTCTTGTTTTCCGGTGTAAACAGGGTTCCCTCCTCATCGTCAACCGTACATTTGACCGTGGCAAACGGCAGGTAGCTCACACAAAAAATGGCCAGCAGATAGACAAACATCCGGAACCAGAACCAGAAACCCTGCTGGATGCCAACCAAGGCGATATAGGCGGCGAAACCCACAACAGCGACAATACCCAGAATCCAGCCGAGCCGGTCGGGATGTTTCACATTGGCATAGGTTGTTTTCATAGGACGAAGATTCCTGACAAATATACAAAATTATTACCTTTGCAATACAATGGCTTCCTATCTGCAAATCGAAAACATTTCCAAGCCGTACGGGCCGAAAGAATGATATTTCTTTCTTAAATAATTGAAGCCTTGCGCATTTATTTCCGAAGTTCGGCATTTAAATTAAAGATATTCTTGACATGATGATAATAATGCGCTTTTCTCCAATTGTCTTTATATCATTCTTTCTGTTTTCATGTAGATTGAAGACACAGGACATTTACTCTCGACAACTTGGGATCAAGACTCACCATGGAATAGCAAAGTCCCTATTCTCTCTGGACATTCCGATCATTGCAAAGTCGGTTGTGTCGCTGTTGCAATTGGCCAGCTGATGTACTATTATTATACCTACTATGGAGCGCCATCTGGCCTTTACGAGATCGTATGGCTTGACACGCTAAACTCGTACCCGCACTCCTGACAACAAATACAACTCGATAGTTTCAATGCCATTTCTGATAGATGGGACTATATGAAGCTCAATCGATCGATTTATGGAAATGACATATTTGTCGCTGATCTTCTGGCGTATGTTGGACATAATGTCGCTATGAATTATGGTTATAGTAGCAGTGGAACAACTATGAACCAATCTCGATTGTCTCAATTTGGGTTTTCATCGAGTGTAGGATATATGCCAGCTTGCCTATCTTCCACTGTCGCAAACATTCTCGATGGCAAACCTGTTGTGGTCGATGCCTCTACTGATAACTATTTACTCCGTCATACTTGGATTATTGATGGATACAGTCAAGAAAAGAAAACTACAACCACAACATATGCCTATTATTATGTAGAAGATCCTTCAACGATTAGTGGAACCACTTATAACGGATACCTTATTGTCAGCTTTTATGATGAAGAAGAAATGGCAACGTTAGTCCCCGGTTATGCAAACGGTACACAGACATACGAATATACTGAGTCTACCTATCAATATTTTTACCATAATTGGGGTGAAAACGACGGTCAGTACGATTCGATCCGACAAGATGTCAACTATTGGCATTTTGGAAACAATCATTTCAATTTAGGCAGAACTGTGTATTATAACTTAAGTTACAGCGACCAATAGCGCATTTCCATCCTGAATGATTCCGGATTCTGAAGAGAAGGAACGCGCGTTGATCGAGGCTTTGCGGAGGGGAGACAATGCCGCCAAAAGCGCGTTTTACGAGCAGTTTTACCGTTACCTGACTGCCGTATGCGCCAGATATGTGGTTTCCGATGAGGATGTCCGGGATTTGATTCAAGAAGTTTTCATCAAGATCTTCGCCAAATTCGACAGATATGAGTACCTGGGCCCCGGATCGCTACAGGCCTGGTGCCATCAACTGACAGTCAATGAAGCGCTGATGTTCCTCAGGAGACACCGGAGGCATTCGTTTCTTCCCATCGAACTGTTTGACAGGCAAGATATTGAAGATGACGCTAGCGAAGAACCGCTGATCGATGATATCCCCATACCGGTTTTGTTGGAGATGATAAGGAAGCTTCCTGATCGGTACAGGATCGTATTCAATCTCTATGTCCTGGAAGACAAGAGCCACAAAGAAATAGCGGCTCTGCTCAACATCAGGGAGAGTAGCTCCCAGTCCAACCTGCATAGAGCGAAAAAGATTCTTTTCAAACACATAAACGATTACCACAAAAAGCAGCCCTATGGCAGATAAATGGAAACAGACTTTCAGAGATAAGTTTGCAGACTACCAGCCTGACATCCCTGTTCCAGCTTTTCAAACCACCATGGTTCGGCGGCCCAGCGCCAAAAGCGGCTGGATTGTAGCACCTTTATCCCTGGCGGCTGTCGTACTGTCCTTTTTATTCCTTTCCAATCGACACCGGACTGATGAGACAGTACAGCCTCATCACATCCCTGAAACAAGCGCGAAAGTCGAGATTCCCGGTTTTCCAGAATGTACCAGTTTGTTGACAGCTATGAAGCACCGAAAAACGGATTCTCCTTCGAACCAGCTTACTGAGAACCTACAGCGTCCAGACACAGGACAGGATCAAAAGGATTCAACGCCGGCGGATAGTAAGCCTTCTGGACAAAATGTCGTCTCAAACGATGGAAACGCCGAACGTAACACGGAAAGGAATGGGAATGATCTTTTTACAACATCCTCATCGAACCAGAAGGATCATCCGTTTGAACTGCAAATCAGCGGAATGGGGTCTGCCCGTATGTCTTCCTTGTCAACCTTGGCCTCGACAGGCGTGGATAATCCCGGATATTTGGACACACTGACAATGGTACTGTTTCCTGTACGGGCCTGCATTGCGCTTCGCTATTCGCTGACTGACAAGATAGCGATTGAAACCGGCCTCAATTATGGCATTTATGCTGCATTGGGACGGATTTCTGAGAAGGACCCAGGAAACATCTTTCACTATCACGCCATCGGCATTCCATTGAAAATCGATTATAGAATCTATGGTTTGAACCGTTTTACAGGGTATGCAGCCTTGGGAGGAGAAGTAGCGTATGTGCTTGAGGGAGGGACAACCCGATTCGCACTGACATCGGCACTCGGTTTTGATTATCGCCTTGTCCCCCATCTCAGTTTGTTCGCTGAGCCGGGACTATCTTGGACATTTCACAAGCAAGGAATCATTCCCTACTATTATGTGAAACACCATCCTTTATCGTTTGACCTGTCAGTCGGTCTTCGTTTCCGTCTCAACTGATTCCTGTGTAACAACCGGCCATTAGAATCGTGCCGGTCGTCTCCTCAAGTATGAAGTACAGAAATGGATGGTCTGCCCGGAATTCCGTAAAGTGAGGAATACCTGTCGAGAGCAATGCCGCAGAGACAGCAGCGGTTTCTGTTCCCTGTTCTTTGACCGTAATGAAAGTATTCTGCTTGATGATGTCGAATCCGGGGAAATGCGCAGAAATAGCGGCAAAGTCTCCTTCCGTAAACTGAATGCCCATTCCTTGAAGAACGCCTTTCATCTCGATTGAACAAGAAGTCTCAAAACGCGGCAGCCATAAATCCAACGAGACCCTATGTCCCCCTGCGTTGAGCAGGCTCCATTCCTCGCTGTCCAGTTGTCGTATCAACTCTCCTATGGCAATTCCTTCTTTGGGCAACAGGACCACCATACTGAACTGACCATTCTTGTAGGGAAGTTTAGCGAGTTGACAATAGTCATTCTCAGAACACAATACAGACTTTCCTTCCATTTTCATCATATCGACACATATGTCTGTCCCGGTCTCCAAACGGAAGAAATGCTGACCTGTTTCCGACAGGAGGAACTGCTCCTCCCACTCGCCATAGAAATACAGGGCATTGAGCAGGGCTGCCCAATACGTTGTGTTTTCATCCAAAATGTTACCGATCTTATCATCCGTCTTGTCTTTGCACCAGCGGTTAATCCGCAGGGTAGCCTGCAGGGAATTTGCCATCTCCAGATTCTCGACAAAAGCCGAATAATACTTTTGGGTCGTTTTCTTCCAAGCAGGTTCAACCGGAATCTGTTTATCAGCAAAAAAAGCGTTTGCAAAAGACAATCTGGACCCACTTTTCATTCCTGCCAATTCCTTCATCATCAAATGCAAGTATGCGTTGACCTCGTCCATTTCATCCCGGCCATAGCCTAAGGCCTGGCAAATCTGTTCTGCGACGTCACCTCGCGCGCCATTGAGAAGCATACCAAGCAGAAACTGCATACTGATCGGTGAAACAGCCCAACTTTCCCCCTGACTACACGCGGAAACCTGCTGGACAAGTTTAAAATCGAAACTATGGCCCGCTTGAGCGAATCCCGCCTGTTTCGTTGTCAACGAGATACTATGCAGCTCGCCATCAGCCGTTTGAAATGGATTGCAGGCAGACGGTACCAAAAAGAAGAGGAACGCTGTGAGAAAGATTCTTGTACGCATGGTTTGTGTGTTTTTTCCTATTCAAATGCTCTAAAAAAGAAAACAATGCGTAAACGAAGCAAAATAACGGTTACCTTTGCAATACCATGGCGTCCTATCTGCAGATAGAAAACATATCCAAGTCGTACGGGCCGAAGGTGCTGTTCGACCATATCGGCTTCAATGTGAATGAAGGCGACAAGATGGCCTTGATCGCGCCGAACGGCACGGGCAAGACTTCGTTGATGCGGATCCTGGCGGGAAAGGACAAGTCGGATTCCGGCGGACAGATCAAGTTTCTCAAGGAAATCCGTATCGCTTTCCTGGAGCAGGAATACGCGTACGACCCGGATGCCACGCTTCTCGACCAGGTGCTCGCGGGCAGCACGCCTTTCCTCGCCCATCTCGACGATGCAGGCACGTTCGAATATGAGCACCGCATCGTGCGGCTGCTCACCGAATTCGGTTTGCGGCCGGACCAGCGGATGTGCGAGCTTTCCGGCGGCGAAGTCAAACGGGTGGCCATTACGCAGGTGCTGGCGGCCGAAGCTGATTTCCTGATTCTGGACGAGCCCACGAACCATCTGGACGTCGATGCCATCGAATACCTCGAAAATTATCTGCGCCGCTCCCGCTGCACTCTTTTCATGGTAACCCATGACCGGTATTTCCTCGACCGTGTGTGCAACATCGTTATGGAACTCGACCACGGCCAGATCTATATCTATAAAGGCGACTACGCCAACTACCTGGAAAAACGCGCCGAGCGCATCGCCAACTACAATGCGGAAACCGACAAGGTGCGAAACCTCCTGCGGCGCGAGTTGGAATGGATGCACGCCACCCCTTGCGCCCGCACCGGCAAGGCCAAATACCGCAAACAAGCTTTCTGGGAACTGAAAGGCCGCGCCGAACAAGCCTATACCGTCCGCCAGGTCTCGATGGAAGCCCTCGAAGGCGCCACCCGTCTGGGAACCAAAATCATCGATTGCTACGATGTGTCTTTCGCCTATACTATTGATCCGGGGCGTATGGGATTTGCCAGCGCGCAGTCAGAACCTTTTCGGGCCAGCGAGGGCGCTTGGCCCGAAAGAACCGTGACTGCTCCACCAGGCCAGCCCGCTCCCATACACCCCGGAACCTCCAAAGGCTTATTGATCAAAGATTTTACCTATAAGTTCCAACGGTATGACCGGATTGGGATTGTGGGACGGAACGGCATCGGGAAGAGTACTTTCATCGATCTGCTGACGGGTGCGTTGGAACCGACGGAAGGACGGATTGAACGGGGCGAGTCACTCAAGATCGGTTACTATCATCAAAGCGGAATCCAGTTTGACGAAGGCCAGACTGTTCTGGAGACCATTCGGAACACCAGTTTGCTCGAGCAGTTCCTGTTTCCCCACGACATGTGGAACAACCCGATCGCCAAACTCAGCGGCGGCGAACGCCGGAGACTCTATCTGCTCACCATTCTCATGCAGCAGCCCAACTTGCTGATCCTCGACGAACCTACCAACGACCTCGACATCGTAACCCTCAACATCCTGGAAGAGTATCTCCTCGACTTCAAAGGATCCCTGCTCGTCGTCTCCCACGACCGCCATTTCCTGGACCGCGTCGTGGACCATCTCCTCGTCTTTTGCGGCGAAGGCCTGATCAAGGACTTTGTCGGCGGCTATACCGAATACCGCTCGTTTATCAAAGATTACGAAGCCCAGCAGCGGTCCGCCGCCCGAAGGGTACAAAGCCATGCGGCGGATGGAGCGCCGAAAGGCGGGATTCCCGTTCAAGCTGGGCAAGACGAGAAGAAACCTGTCAAGAAACGCCTGTCGTACAAGGAACAACGGGAATTCGACCAACTGGAAGTCGAGTTGGAGAAACTCAATGCTGAAAAAGAAACGATTGAAGCCCTGCTGGCGGGCGGGAGTGCCTCTTATGAGGAAATCCGGACCGCTTCCGCACGTTACGAGGCGCTCAAAAAAGAACTCGACGAGAAAGAAACCCGCTGGCTCGAACTCAGCCTCTGACCCTTACTTCGCAATGGGCTTGCCTTCCGCATCCACGCGGACAAAACCCTTCCCGTTCCAGACGTAATCCCAGGTCTCGACCGTTGGTACGATGACCCGTTCCTCGTCGGCATCCATATACTCCTCGCCATAGGTCAGATAGTCCAGATCCAGCGAGACGCCCAACCCTTTATCGCCAAAGGTATACTGATAGTTGGGCTGCTCGGCTATCGCCTGGATTTCCGCCAAATCCACATTGGACTGGCTATAGTCCATCAGCTGTTTGGCATCCGGGCACGGCAGGAGCGCATTCGTTTCGGGTGTCAACTTCCCGTCCACGTAATTGTAGGCCCCGGAACGGTCATAACCGCAGAGCCCGTCGTAGCCGGCATAAGAGACCCAGTAAGCCCGCCATCCACCAGAATCCAGCGGATAGCACTGCAAGGTAAAGTAGCCGTACAGACCCGGGTCCATGTCAATCTCGTATCCCTGTACCGAATCGGAAAAATACAGCGGATTGCGTGATTCAGCCGCCGCATCCTCCGTTGTATCCCGTTGCAGGGCCCGGCAATAATCGGGCAGTTCCTCTTTCGGAATCAAGTTGTAAATTTCCAGGGCAATGTCACGTGTAGGAATGACTTCCGCGCCGGGTGCGACAGGCTCCGGAACCTGGTTTTTGTTTTTGTCACAAGCCGTCAACAGCAACCCTGCTGTTGCCAGGCAAAGTATCCACCGAAAAAAATGCATCATAGATCTCCAAAATTACGGCCGTTCCAAGGGAAACGGGCCAAGATTTCCTGATTTCCCAACGCGTTGACTTCAGCCACCGTCACCGCGTCTTCTTCCAATTCAAGATAGGCTCCCTCATTCGCCCAAAGGACTTGCCCTACCAGTTCATCGAACCGTTCTTTGGGGAGGGAGACCAGTTTCCCGTCCTTATAGTCAAATAAATGAAGCACATTCCTTTGGCTTCCGATCTGTGCGATCCGCCAACCACCGTCTTCCCTGGGATAACCCCGCACACTGAAGACATCTTCTTCTTCGCTATCGGGCCCCGTGAAACCGTTCCCGATGAAAACGCAATCTTTCGCTTTCCCGGCACACAGTTCGCGGGCGATGATGCGCATATCGATGCAGTCCAGCACATCACGGACCGGCTCTCCGTGTGCATCCACCAGGACGAGGCGTTTCCCATTCCAGTCATACCGCCAGGTTTCCACCTTGGGCAGGATGACATCTTCTTCATCGAGCAGATAATCGATGTCGATGGTCACATAGAGGCCCTCATCCCCGAACTCATAGGTATAGAAAGGCGTCTCCGCGATGGAGAAGCATTCTTCAACCGGAAGATTGCCTTCATTGAAATCGATCATGTCCCACGGACTGGGCAACGGCAATGTCCAGTCTTCCTCCGGGGTCAGTTTCCCGTCCACATAGTTGTAGGCGCCAGCCCGGTCAAAGCCCAGGAGGCCTTCCATTCCGGCACTTGCAATCCAGAAGGCACGCCATCCTCCCGCCGAAAGCGGATAACAATGCAGGGTAAAAAGTCCGTTGAATCCGGCTTCCAAGCCGAGATCATAACCTTGAACCTGGGCCGTGAAGTTGCGCGGGTCGCCGGCGGTCTCATCCTTGTCCTGCGACAGGTTGCGACAATAGTCGGGCAAATCTGTCTGCGGGATCAGCGCGTAGATTTCCAGGGCTATTTCCTGGTCTGCCTGGGACGGGGCCACTGCGGGTACGGCTTCGCGACCCGGTTTCTTGTCACAAGCAGCCAGCAGCAGGAGTGCCGCAGCCAAGGCACAGACTGTTGTTCGGAAAAACGTGTCCATTCGTCTTATTTTGAAACTATAAAGATACATAGAATAACGCATTTTTCCTACCTTTGCAGCACTGAAAACTATGACAAATCAAATATTCATGAAAAAGATGATCTTCTTGTTGGCAGCAGTGGGGCTTGCAGCAGCTTCCTGCGGAACCAAACAACCGGCCAAGGTCGCCGGCATCAATTATGATTACATGGACACGACGGTCAAGCCGGGTGACGATTTCGCCAAGTATGCCACGGGGCACTGGGGCGATTTCAACCCGCAGCCGCCGGAGTACCCTTCCTGGGGCGCTTTCACCAAACTGCGTGAAGACAACACCAAGACCCTGGCCGGCCTGATCCAGGGTCTCGCCGCCCAGGACAATGAAAAGGGCAGCATTGCCCAGAAGATCGGCGATCTCTACAACATGGCGATGGACTCCGTCCGCCTGAACGCCGACGGCGCCGCGCCGTTGAAGGCCCACCTGGCGGAGATCGACGCCCTCAAAACCCGCGAAGACCTGCTGAAATACTGCGCCAAAGAGCACGACAACCTGCTCTTCAGCATGTATGTGAGTGCCGACGAAAAAGACTCCAAGAACAACATCGTCTCCATCGGCCAGGGCGGCCTGACCCTGCGCAACAAGGAGTACTACTCCTCGAAGGATCCCCAGAACGTGAAGGTCCGCGAAGCCACGAAGGAGCACATGAAGAACCTGTTCGCCTTGGCCGGCTATCCGGAGAAAGAAGCGGCTGCGAAGGTGGCCCGCATCTGGGCGCTTGAGACCGAGCTCGCCGCCGCGCACTATTCGATGGAAGAGCAGCGCGTCCCCGAGAAGAACTACCACAAGATGAGCGTCGACGAACTGATGAAACTCTGCAAGCCCTTCGACTGGAAGACCTATTTGAAGGACTATCGCTACGACAAGACCGAGGTCGTGGACCTCGGCCAGCCCGAACCGGTGGCCAAGGCCTGCAAGATGCTGATGACCACGCCGCTCGAGACTCTCAAGGACGTCTATCGCTGGCAGATCATCAATGGCGGTTCCTCCCTGCTGTCCGATGACTTCATCCAGGAGAATTTCGAATACAGCCGCAAGATTTACGGCACCCAGGAAGTTACTCCGCGCTGGAAGCGTGCGGTCAGCCTGGTGGACGGCCTTATGTCCGACGCCGTGGGCCAGATGTACGTCGAGAAATACTTCCCCGCCGAAGCCAAGGCCGAAATGATCGACCTGGTCGGCAAACTCCAGAAATCGCTGGGCGAGCGCATCAAGGCACAGGAATGGATGACCGAGGAGACCAAAGCCAAGGCGCTCGACAAACTCGCCGCCTTCCACGTGAAAGTGGGCTATCCCGACAAGTGGGATGATCTCACGCCGCTGGTGATCGACCCGGAGAAGTCGCTCTACGAGAACGCCCGCGTGGCTTCCCAGTTCTACTGGGATCTGAACTACGGCAAGCGCTACAACAAGCCCGTTGACCGCGACGAATGGCTGATGCCCGCCCAGATGGTCAATGCCTACTACAACCCGACCACCAATGAGATCTGCTTCCCGGCCGCCATCCTGCAGCCGCCGTTCTTCGATATGAATGCGGACGCTGCCGCCAACTATGGCGCTATCGGCGTGGTAATCGGCCACGAGATGACCCACGGTTTCGACGACCAGGGCCGCCTCTACACGAAGGAAGGCAACCTCGAGAACTGGTGGACCGACGCCGACGCGGAAGGCTTCAAGAAGCCTTGCGACGCGATGGTTGAGTACTTCAACAGCCTCTGGGTGATTCCGAACGACCTCCACGCCAACGGCGCGCTCACCCTGGGCGAGAACCTGGCGGACCACGGCGGTCTGAACATCTCGTACAACGCCTTCCAGATGTGGCAGAACGAGAACGGCCGGCTGAAAGACGACAACGGCTTGACGCCCGAGCAGCGCTTCTTCCTGGCCTATGCCAACGTGTGGGCCGGTACGACTTCCGAAGAGATGCTCCGCTACAATACGATGATGGACGTGCACTCCGTGCACTACCTCCGCATCAACGGCGCCCTGGCACAGTGCGACTTCTGGTATGACGCCTTCGGTATCCAGCCGGAAGACGCCATGTACGTTGCTCCTGAAAACCGCGTCCGCGTGTGGTAATCGCCGTATGAAGAAGAAGCCTACCGTAGCGTTGATCTACGATTTCGACGGAACGCTATCTCCAGGCAACATGCAAGAGTTCGGCTTCATCCAGGCCGTCGGACAGACACCCGACGAATTCTGGAGCAAAAGCAACAGCGTCCCCGGCGGACAGGAAGTCAGCAGCATCCTCTCCTACATGAAGTTGATGATTGACGAGGCTCGTGAGAAAGGAATCTCGCTCACGCGGGATTCCTTTGTCTCCTTCGGCCGGCACATCCAGCTCTATGAAGGGGTCAAGGAATGGTTTGCCCTGATCAACGAGTATGGCAAGCGGCACGGCGTGGTTGTCGAACACTACATCAATTCCTCCGGCCAGGTCGAACTGATTGAAGGCACGTCCATCGCCCACGAATTCAAGAAGATTTTCGCCTGCTCGTTCTGGTATGACGAAAGCGGCGTGGCCGTATGGCCTGCCGTGGCGGTGGATTACACGGGCAAGACGCAGTTCCTCTTCAAGATCGCCAAGGGCATCATGGACATCAGCGACAACACGAAGGTCAACGAAAGCCAGAAGGAGGACGACAAGCCGATCCCGTTCAGCCACATGATCTATCTTGGCGACGGGACGACAGATGTCCCTTGCATGAAGATCGTCAAGATGTTCGGCGGCAATTCCATTGCAGTCTATTCGCGCGAGAACCAGCGTCAGCAGGAAACAGCCCGCAAACTGCTCAAGCAGGACCGGGTGAATTTCATCTGCGAGGCGGACTACCGGGTGGGTGGCCAGATCTACGAGGTGGTGACGACCATCATCGACAAGATCAAGGCAGAGAATGATTTCAATGCGCTCATGCGCAAGAACCGGAGATAATGAAAACGTTCTGGCGCATCAGCAAGATTGTCTTGTTCCTGGCCTACGTAGCGGCAGTGGCCTGGTTGTGCTTTGGTACCTTCAAGCCCGATCCGAGCATCCCGCGTACGATCTTCAACATTCCAACGGACAAGGTCGTCCATTTCCTGATGTTCCTCCCCTTCCCGATCCTGGGCACGATCGCCTTCGATTTCCGTTCCTGGTGGAGAGCCCTCAGCATCATGACTATCCTGGCCAACCTGGCGGCCTTTACCTTCGAACAGCTACAAAGCCGCATTACCACGGTCCGTGTCACCGATCCTACCGACCTCAATGCCAATTTCCTTGGCATCTCCCTCGGCCTCCTCATCGCCATCATCATCGGATTGGCAATCCGCCGGAAATAAAGCCTCGCCGACGGTTCTCAACGGCTTTCCAACGCGTCTGAAAGGGCAAGGTCTCATTTCACCCATGACACCTTGCCCTTATATTATGCTTTGGAATGCAATGTACCTGCTATTCGATGGGCAAGGTATCGGCACTCAAATGAGACCTTGCCCGACCGCGACTGGACATCATTCCGACGTCATGCCCGGCCCGACCGGGCATCGCGTCCGCTTGCATCGAACGCTCCGCTGCGCTTGTCGCTTTCGGGATGCGATAGGCAGGAAGAGCTACCGAGTTGTTCTGCCGCGACAGGATTCTGGGACGTTGTCTAATCCTGTCGCGGCACCGTTTTGGTCAGATGTGCCCTATTTCCTGCCACGACAGGATTCTACATCGCTATAGAGTCCTGTCGCGTCCACTATACTGAGTATCGCTTTCGTTCTGTACTTCCAATCGGAAGCGAATCGCGCTTTCTGACATCGGAACAATCCCAAAGCAAACAAAGCTATAGGACAGAAAAAGAGTAGCTGGATGTTAACCGATTGATTAATAAGTAGTAACGAGAAATCACCCACCCGGCAAGCAGGTGAGTAACAATACGTTATACGCTGTGCTATAGGCAATTAATCTCCAGGGGGCGTTCCCATCTTCCCTACAGAAAGCCAGACTATCAACCAGCAGCCAACAACCAACAACCAACAACCAATAGCCAACAGCCAACACCAGTATCAAGTATCGAGCATCCAGCCAGCCAGCTAGCCATCAATCCGGCCAACCATCCAGCCAGCAGCAAGCCACTCCGTCCCGTAGGCGGTTAATCCACCGGGAAGGTGCGGCTGATCGGGAAGAGGCCGAAGAGGCCGCCGGTGTGGATGAAGAGGATGTTTTCCGAGGAGCGGAGACGGCCGCCTTCGCGTAGTTCGCAGACCATGCCGTACGTAGCTTTGCCGGTATAGACCGGGTCGAAGACGGTGGCTTCGAGACGGGCCATGCGGCGGATGTGCTCCAGTTCCTCCGGACGGCTCAAGGCGTAGCCGATTCCCACATATTCCTCGAAGAACTCAAAATCGGACGGTTTGAGCGAAGCCGCCCATTTCGACACTTCATGTTCCGAAATCTCACCCTGATCGAACAGATACGGCAATGCCTCACAGGAAATACGCGCAGCAATGTCTTGAAAGTAAGCAGCATCGTCGCAGACGCAGACACCGATGACCCGCTTGCCATAGCCGTGAATCAGGTTGGCCAGCTGCAGGCCGGCCAGCGTGCCGCCTGAGCCCGTGGCAACGACCACTGTGTCGAAGCGGATTCCCATCTCCTGCTCCTGCTCCACGATTTCTTTCATCGCCGCATAGTAGCCGAGCACCCCCACGCCGAAAGAAGCCCCTTCGGGGATGATGTACGGCTTGTAGCCCTGGGCCGCGTAGGCGTCGGCCATCTCCTGCATGATGTCGCCGCGATGGTCGCAGTATTCTTCGCGGGTGCAGAAACGCACGTCGGCCCCCATCAGCCGGTCGAGGAAATAGTTGCCTTCCAGCGGAGGATATTCGCTGATGCGCAGCAGGACAGCTGACTTCAGGCCCAGATGCGTGGCCACGGCCACTGTGGCCCGGCAGTGATTGGACTGGATGCCACCGCAGGTAATCAGCAGGTTGCAACCTTGTGCGAGCGCCTCGTCCACGGCGAATTCCAGTTTGCGGATCTTGTTGCCCGACCATTCGCTGCCTGTCTGGTCGTCACGTTTGACATAGATTTGTTTGCCACATTCATCCGACCAGCGGGAAAAATGCTGAATCTTCGTCGGGAGATTGGCCAGAGCCAGTTTTTTCATGTTTTGTGCGGATTATTGAAAATACATTTTCACAAATATAAGTAAATTTGTAGGATAATCCTCGACAAAAACACACGACCCGATATGAGACACCCCCTCACCCTGCTGTTTCTCCTGCTGGTTCTCCTGTTCCCCGTCCAGGCTCAGGCTGCCAGAGACAAAGAACTCGTCCCGATTGCTGACTCCATCAGCAATTATCTCCGGGAAAAGACTACTGTACGGAGTTCCGTCTCCGTCGAACAGGCCACTGTCCTCAAAGACGGCACCCTGCGCCTGACCTTGAGCCGCGGGCTGGTGGATTTCCCGCTCCGCGACCGCGAGATCAAGGACCTTTATGCCATTGCCCAGGACCTCCTGCCCCGGAAATACGCGCAGTACCGGAACAAATTGTCTCTTTACGCCGACAAGAAACCCATCGAATACTACAAGAGCCGTTACTTTGTCAAAACACCCGCCCAAGGCCCCGTCAAGGAACACCAGAAACTGGCTGGCCAATACCATGACAAACTGGCGGCTCCGCTGGTCAAGCGCATCGATGCGGCCGTGCGTCCGACACGCGGCCTGCAGAACCGCCACATTGCGCTTTGGCAGAGCCACGGCTGGTATTACGAGCAGTCGCTCAAACGCTGGGAATGGCAACGGGCCCGTATCTTCGAGACGGTCGAGGACCTATATACCCAGAGTTATGTGGTTCCCTTCCTTGTTCCGATGCTGGAAAATGCAGGCGCCGTGGTGATGCTGCCGCGCGAACGCGACTGGAACGTGCACGAAATCATCGTGGACAACGACCAGACCGGGACCGGCTATCAGGAAGCCGGCGATTGGGAAGCCGCGCCTGACTCGGGCTTCGCCAATCCGAAAGCCTCTTATCTGTTCAAGGAAAATCCTTTCAAGATGGGTACGGCCCGCATGACCGGCACCGACCGCGAAGCCGGCCGCAGCGCCTGCTGGATCCCGACCATTCCCGAAACCGGGGAATACGGGGTGTATGTCTCGTACCAAACCCTTGCAAACAGCACGACCGCCGCACAATACGAAGTCCGGCACAAGGGCGGCAGCACCCGCTTCAGCGTGAATCAGCGGATGGGTGGCGGCACCTGGATCTATCTGGGCCGCTTCACTTTCAAGAAAGGCCGCCACAGCGACCAGGGTGTGTTCCTGACCAATATGGGAGACGGTAATACCGTGGTGACGAGCGATGCCGTCAAGTTCGGCGGCGGCATGGGAAACATGGCCCGCAAACCGTTTGAAGTGAAAGAAGGTGATTTCGACGTGGAAGCCGAGACATCCGGCTATCCCCGCTTCACAGAAGGGTCGCGCTATTGGCTGCAATGGGCCGGCTTCAACGATACCATCTATTCGCGCAACCAGAACGCGACCGACTACAACGATGACTACATGTCCCGCGGTTTGTGGGTAAACACCCTCTCAGACGGCTCCTACCTGAAGCCAGGCAAGAAGGGATACAACATACCGCTCGACCTCTCCTTCGCCTTCCATACGGACGCCGGAACGACGATGAATGACTCGATCGTCGGAACATTGGCCATCTACACCCGGCTCTCCAACGACGATGACAAATACCCCAACGGCGAAGACCGCTCGCTCGGTCGCGATTATACCGACATTGTCCAGACCCAGATCGTGAACGACATCCGGGCCCTTTATGAGCCCAACTGGAGCCGCCGCCAGTTGTGGGACCGTTCCTACGCCGAGAGCCGGATGCCTGAGGTGCCCGGCATGCTGCTCGAACTCCTCTCCCACCAGAACCTCGCCGATATGCGCTATGGCCACGACCCGAACTTCCGGTTCACGGTCTCGCGCGCCGTTTACAAAGGCATGCTGAAATTCCTGGCCTGGATCAACGGTTTTGAATACACCGTACAGCCCCTGCCCGTCACGGACTTCGAGGTCCATCTTTCCGGCTCGGAAGAAGCCGTCCTGAGCTGGACACCGGTGAAAGATCTGCTGGAACCGACTGCCGACGCGACAAGCTATGTCCTCTACACCAGCGTGGATGAAGGCAGTTTCGACAACGGTACCCTCGTTGAAGGAACCCAGGTGGAAGTCGCCATCGAACCCGGCCGCATCTACCGTTTCAAAGTGACGGCCGCCAACGCAGGTGGCGAGAGCTTCCCAAGTGAGACCCTCGCCGTGGGCGTCGTCTCCAGTGAAGCTCCTACTGTACTAATTGTCAATAACTTCGACCGCGTAAGCGCTCCTGTGAGCTTTGCCTCCAAAGATTCCACCTATGCCGGTTTCCACAACCGGATGGATGCCGGTGTCCCCTACATCTACGACATTTCCTACATCGGCAACCAGCATGAATTCCGGCGCATCATTCCCTGGATGGACGATGACAGCGCCGGTTTCGGCGCCTCGGAAAGCGACTACGAGACGAAGGCTTTGGCAGGCAACACTTTCGATTACCCGTATGTACACGGCAAAGCCTGGATGGCAGCCGGATGCAATTTCGTGTCGGCCAGCCGGAACGCCGTGGTGAACCGGCGGATCGAGATGAACCGCTACACCTGGGCCGACCTGATCTGCGGCAAAGAATTGACCACACAGATCGGCCGCCGCGGGGCTTCGCCGCTTCGTTACCAGGTCTTCCCGAAAGCGCTGCGGGAGCAGATCGAGAATTTCACCCGTTTGGGCGGCAACCTGCTCGTGTCGGGTGCCTACATTGCTTCCGACATGTGGGAGCCGGTTTTCGATTTTGAAATGACGCCGGCGCTGGTGGCCGACTATTTTGAACCGGCCAGGAAATTCGCACAGGAAGTGCTCCACTACCGTTGGATGACTAACAACGCATCCGTCAAGGGCGTTGTCAAGGGTATCCAGAACCCGCTGGGCCTGCCCTACAAGAGCCGCTTTGTCTTCAACACGGAACTCAACGACCAGATCTATTGCGTTGAGTCACCGGACGGCATCGAACCTGTAGGAACCGGTGCCTATTCCGTGTTCCGCTATGCAGAAAACAACATCTCGGCCGGTGTGGCTTTCCAAGGTGACTACAAAACCGTCATCCTGGGCTTCCCGGTCGAGACGCTGGATACGCAGGAGCAGATCGACTGCCTGATCGGCGAAATCGCCCGCTTCTTCAAACGTTAGAATTGGGTAAACTCGATCTCACTGACGCCGGCGACCGATTCCAATTTGAAGGACAAGGCGCCGGCGGCCTGGAGTTCGATGGTGTGGCTTCCTCCCGCAGCATAGGTATGCTTTAACGATTTGTCGTATTTTTCCTCGCTGCCGTCTCCCCACTTCACGACAGCGGACAGGCTGCTGCCGGTCAAGACAGGGATATTGATAGCGTTGCCGGTATGCTTGATACGGAGTGACTGCGACAGATGCGGCAACTGATTGATTGTAATACCGCGTGCCATTTCACGCAAAGAGACTGTCACCGTTCCCTTGCGGGCTGAACTCCGGTCGCTGGCATCCACACGGATGGTCAATGTCGTGGTCCCTTTCTTTCCGGAGGTCGGGGAAACCTGGATCCAGGGATCCGATGTATTGGCAGTCCAATCATAATTGGCGGTCATGCTGACGGATTCCGTTCCGCCCTTGTCCGTCATTTCCAGGGTCGACTTGTCGAAGGTGACGGAAGGATCCTCTTTCTCACAGGCAGTCAGCAGGAACAACAGGCTTGCGGCTGCAGCGAAAAGCAAAAGGTGCATCTTTTTCATGGGCGTCAGAATTTGAGGGTCAGAGTCAATTGTTCACTGAAACGCTTCAAGGTGAGCGTATAGGTACCCGGCTGGAGACGGGCCGTTTCAATCTTGAGCGCGGTCATCTCGTAGGAGACACCATCCGTCACCGACTTGCCGGATGCATCCTGGAGTGTCCAGTTCACCAAATCCTTGGTCTCGATCATGATAACGCCCGAGGTCTTGCTGAAACTGAAGGAGGTCACCTCTTCGAGCTTTGTATCGTCTGTCACGGGAATCTCAGTCACGATACTGGAAGTCAGGTCGTAGTGCGGGAACTCCCACACGCCTTCAGGCCACTCGTCACTCCGGTACATGAAGCAGACCTTGTCCCCTTCCAGCGGATAGGACTGCATGAAGCAACTGATGGACGGGAAGCCGCGACCGCTGCCGGCCGCCAGTTCGTTGAACGTAGTCACATTGCAGAGATTCTCTTTGACCTTGCCGTCCTTATCACACAAGACCACCACATACTCGCCGGTAAACGGGTAGATGCCGCCATTGTAGAGGAAGCCGGCTTTCAGGGAGAACGTCTGGTGCGGACGGATCGTCTCCGAAGGGGTCAGGCCATTGTACTCGGTCCCGGTAGTGGAAGAAGTACCTGCTTGATAATACAAATAAGACTGGGGACTGCCTCCCTCCCCCTCCTTGGGTTTCAGGTTGAAAACGGCACCATGGCTGTAGATGTACTGGCGGCTTTCCGTCGGAGTAAAGGCCGACAAAGCATAATAGCCATTACTATTGCCGCCCCATCCCCAGTTGACGCTGAGAGAACCCTGCTCGTCATAACCATCCACGAGGAAGGCGTGGCCACCGGATTCGCGGCGGGCAGAATAGAGGATCGGACGGGTCTGCAACTCATTCTGGAGCATCGTCATCCACTCTTCATCCGTGAACAGGTCGCGTTTGAAATAATACGTACCCGGATCGAAGCCGAAATACGTAACGGCACAACCCGCCATCTTCTGCGTGCTGGCACTGGTGGACTCATCAAATTTGGCCTGGACGGCTACGCCGCAATCATAGACCAGGCGCGCCACGGCATTCGCCTCTTCCTCGGTATAGCCTTCTTTATAGTTGTATTTGATCTTATCCCACTCGTAGGGGTGACCAAGGTCGAATCCATCAATCTGGCAACTTGAGCCATTGTCCATCGTATAAGAGTACGACGACAGCGTTCCTTCGCCCTTGCCCGGATAGCCGTAGAAACGCATGATCATGCCCATCGCCAGCGGAACGCAGCCGATGACAGCATGCTTCTGGTCCACCATCGGCGTAAGCCGGTTGAACGGTTCCGATTGCGACCAGATCGGCGTCACGTGCTTGACAGCCGGCAAAATCGCACCATCGGCTTTGGTCCGGACGGTCAGATCAGCCCAAGCCTTCACAGCGCTCGCCCCCCGGCGTCCTTCCGTACGGGCAAAAGTGATCTGCTCTTCGAGATCCGCCAGCCATTCCTGCAGGTTCTCCGGCATATCAGCCGTTTCCCCGAAATTGAAATCATAAGAATAGCCCAGTACCGGACGGCAGGCATCGTCTCCGGCAATGATGACGAATCCTCCGCCTGCCCGGTTGAAAATGTAGAAGGCCGGCGCCTCTTCCCCTGCCTTGGTCAGCGGGGCAGAAGCGAGCCGCACCTGTTTCAGGGGTGCCATCCGGCGGGAATAGTTGCGGTCACCCTGGAAAAAGGCGCGGGCAGCATCCTGAGCACGCAAGGCATCCACTGGTTCCGCCAACAGCGGCCCGGCGAGTGCAAGCAAAACGACAAATGATACAATAAACTTAAGTCGGTTCATCGGCAGAAAAATAGATTACATACTCCGAACAAAGATTTCAAGGACGCGGCCTTTGAGTTCGCGCCACTTGCCGGCGACCATGGCGAAGAAGCTGTCGGTCTGGTTGTTCAGCAGCGTAGCGACGGCTTCCTCACGGCCTTCGGCCGGAAGGGCCTTCACCTTCTCCTGCAAAGCCTTGTCCTGCTCGAACATCATCTGTTCAAACAAGGCTGCCTGCGGCTCGAGCAGTTTGCGGGTCTTGTCCCAGTAGATGGTGGCAATGCGGTTGGTCTCGCGGAAAGCCCAGACAGCCGCTTCGGGGCGATAGCTGTTCTGGCCGCAGTGCGCCAGTTCGACCGGCAATTTCGTGGCACCGGCATAGATCGGGAAACGAGGGCTCTGGCCCGGGTTGTCCAGGGAGAACCACAGCACGCCACCCACTTCGTCAGGCAACCAGTCGCGGCACTGCGCAATCCAGGAGTAAGAGCACTGGATCACGGCGATGGTGCGGCGGTTGGTCACGGTGCCGGGTGCGATCTGGTTGAGCATAGCGCGCATGTCGGCCGACATCCAGTTGGAAACTGGCGTGACTTCCTCGTCATATTCCGTATAGGTCGAATGGGGATACGGCGGGCTGTTGGGATCCTTGATGCGACGGTGCGCCGTAATCTTCAGGTTCTTGCCCATATCGAGATCGGTTCCCTCATAGGTCTCGCGGTAAAAAGCGAGCACGCGTTCCGGGGAGACTTTCACTTCGGGCTTCACGGAGAACGGGAGTTCCTCATCATCAAGCGTCAGGCCGAGCGACGGAGCAAGCGTGCTGAGGACAAACCACTCGCGGACCGAGAAGTTCTTGCGGCCGCCGCCCACTACCTTGTAGAATTTGAGCGGGCCTTTGCCATCCCACAGACCCAGGGCCTTGGCTTTCTTCTTGAGGTCCTTGCAGTACATGAAATGGTCGGGATCGTTGAAATCGATGGCACCGATGCGCGCAATGTTGGCCGAGATGCCCACATGGTCGTCGGGAATCCGCTGGGCTGCCCAGATGGCACCGGGTTCGCCCGGGCCGGGACCGTTGATCTCGAACTGCCACACTTCGTTGGGATCGGCTACGGTCAGACACTCGCCCCAGTCGGCATAACCGTATTTCTCAGCCATCTCCCCCATCAGGCGGATGGCGTCGCGGGCGTTGTCGCAATACTGCAGGGCCAGGCGTTCAAGTTCCTCGATCCAGAACACGCCATTGCGATTGATCAGGTCCTTGTTGCCGTCGTAGGTCGTCTCGCCAATGGCCAGCTGCTTCTCATTCATGCAGGGATACGCAGTGTTGACGAAACGATAGGTCTGCAACGCAGGCGGCACGATGCGGCCCGTCTCATAGACACCCCGCATGTCCCAGGGTTCTTCCTTGTGGAGGACATTGAAGAAATAAGGTTCCGTCTCACCCGGGGCAAAGGTCTTGCGGGGCTCGATGGTCACGAAAGTCCGGTAATAGGAATCGCAGCAGTGGGCGGTCATCACCGACCCGTCGGTAGAAGCCTTTTTGCCAACCATGATGGAGGTGCAGGCATCTCCCGAAGGCACGGCGCACAGCAGCAGCGCGGCTGCAGCGACCCAGCATCTATTGAGCAGTTTCATGTTGCGGTAGTTTATGGATTTTAATATGGAAAGCAGCGTAAATGATGGCGATCACGGGCGTGACGAAGCAGAAGATCGCGAAAGGGAAATATGCCAGCGTGGCAACACCCAGCACACTGGACTGCACGACAGCGCAGGTATTCCACGGCACGAGCACAGAGCTGACGGTCGCCGAATCCTCGAGGGTACGGCTGAGCACCTCCGGTGCGAGTCCGAATCGTTTGTAAGTATCGCGGAACATGCTGCCCGGCAGCAGGATGGCCATGAACTGGTCGGAAAGGGTCAGGTTGCAGAAGATGCAACTCAGGACAGTGGCCGCCACCAGGCCGCCAGTACGGCGCACCCGGGCGATGATGGCCTGAGTAATGCGTTCCACCATACCGCAAGCCGACAGGCAGCCGCCGAAGAGCATCACAGCGATGATGATCCACACTGTGTTGACCATGCCGGACATGCCGTTGGTCGAGGCCAACCGGGTAATCAGCGGATCGCCCGCATCGATGGATACAGACGAAGACATCATCTTCATCAACGAACCGAAGAAACGGCGAAAACCTTCCACGTCGGGACCCACAATCTGGTCGATGATCTGGGGCTGGGCGAAATATGCCAGGATGCCGCCTGCCAACGCCGAGAGAAAAAGGGTCACCAGTGCCGGAACCTTCATGACGATCATCACGATGGTCAGGACGGGAACCAGCAGGTACCAGGGAGATATATGGAAGGTCTGCTTCAGGGCGCCCAACTGCTCGTTGATCTCCACACCGGAAGACACGGGCGTTGTAAAACCGACAATCCCGTACACCAGCAAACAGATGACCAGCGCCGGGAGCGTGGTCAGCAAGGTATAGCGGACATGGGTGTACAGGTTGACGCCTGCGATGGAAGCCGACAAGTTGGTGGTATCGCTCAAAGGGGAAACCTTATCCCCCAGATAGGCACCTGAGATGATGGCGCCGGCCAGCCAGCCGGCAGGGATGCCGATGAAGGAACCCGCGCCGAAAAGGGCTACACCAATCGTGCCCACCGTGGTCCAGGAACTGCCCGCCAACAACGAAACGAAGGCACAGAGCAGGAAAGACAGGACAATGAAGACGCGGGGATGGATCAGCTTCAGGCCATACCAGATCATGGTCGGGACGATGCCCGACAGCATCCACGTAGCTGTCAAAGCGCCGATGGACAGCAGGATGATGACAGCCGCGCTCGTCGACTTGAGATTGCTTCCCACTCTGTCTTCGAATATACTCCAAGGGACCTTCAAGGCATAATGACCGATCAGGCAGGTAAGGACAGCTGCGCCGAAAAGGGCGATTTGCGAAGGACCGCTGGTAAGCTCATCGCCAAAGATGCTTACGCCGATCATCAGCAGGGCGATGAGGGTAAGCACCGGCACCAGCGAAAGGAGGAGTCCGGGCTTCTTCATAAGTTACAGCATTTTCTTCTTGCGGAAAATCAAGAAAACGCCCAGGACGATCAGCAGCATGCCGGCGAGGATGACCACCATATCCCAAACGCCGCCCAGCAGCGGGAGCTGGATGTTCATGCCATAGAAGCTGGCAATGAGCGTAGGCGGCATCAGCAGCACCGACACCAGGGTAAAGATCTTCATGATCTTGTTCTGGGCGAGCTCGATCAGACCGAGCACCGTATTCTGGAGATATTCGAGTCGCTCGAAACTGAAGTCTGTATGGTTGATCAGGGATGAGATGTCTTTGAGCAGGATGCCGAGTTTGCCATTGATCACATCGGGCGTCTTGTCACTGCGCAGGACGCTTGAAATCATGCGCTGCTTGTCGACGATGTTCTCGCGCACCAGCATCGTGTTCTCCTGCAGCTGGTTGATGTCGAGGAGGAATTCCTCGTTGACATCTTCACCCAGGCTCACGCGCTTGCTGTACTGTCCGATCTCC
>JAEEGG010003619.1_pt1 | contig 38430 bp, 38 predicted proteins | sample 9134161 | NCBI WGS metagenome assembly JAEEGG01 (sample SAMN16246543, study PRJNA631951) | gut metagenome | biome: gut microbiome; feature: rumen; material: CR-attached | host: Bos | place: Iran: Karaj | collected 2018-10 | reverse complement strand
CGGAAGGTCTCTTCCTGCTCCTTGACTTTGGTCTTGTCCCAGTAGTAGTCGAGCCCGACCTCACCAACTGCGATGTAGGGATGGTCTGGGGCTTCCAACAACTTCTCCATGTCGGCCAGGACTTGCCTGTAGTCCTCCTCGATGTCTTCCGGATGCAGGCCAAGCATAGGGAAGCAATAGTTGGGGTATTGGTAGTACAGGTCGAGCATCTGTTCGATGCTGCCTGCATTGATGTTGGGCAAGAGGATGTATTCTACTCCTGCCTGCTTGGCCCGAATGATGACTTCGTTACGGTCGACATTGAACTCGGGCTCGTAGATATGACTATGAGTGTCTATCATTTCTGTCGGCCCATGAGTTCGAGGGCAATCTCGCGAAGCATCTGCTTACGCTGCTCGGGCAGACCCACTTTGTCCAGGCACGCTTTTGCTTCTTCGTAATATGCGCTCATGCGTTCCTTTGCCATGCGGTCAACGCCAATCTTTGTATAGAGAGCGGTGACGGCTTGTATCTTTTTGTCTGGGTCGCAGTCCTTGCTCTCAATCCATCGCTGCAGTTCTGCTCTGTCTTCCTCGGAGGCATTGAGTAGGGCATTGATGAGCATGAAGGTCTTCTTGTTGCAGAGGATGTCGCCACCAATCTTCTTGCCGAAGACGGCAGGGTCGCCATAGACGTCGAGGTAGTCGTCCTGGAGTTGGAAGGCGAGCCCGAGGCATTCGCCGAAGCGATAGAGCGCCTCAGCATCTTGCTTGGGAGCGTCGGCCAACGTGGCTCCAATCTGCAAGGCACAAGCCAGCAGGACGGAGGTCTTGAGGCGTATCATCTCGATGTACTCTGCCTCGGTGACGTCGTTCCTCGTCTCGAAATCTACGTCATATTGTTGTCCCTCGTCTATCTCGATGGCAGTCTTGGAGAAGATGCGCATCACTTCTGGCATCTTCGTCTCGTCGCATTGCATCATGTGTTTGAAGGAGAGGACGAGCATGTTGTCGCCGCTGAGGATGGCGGTGTTGTCGTCCCACTTGAGGTGGACGCATGTCTTGCCTCGACGCACTTCTGCCCGGTCCATGAGGTCGTCATGCAGGAGGGTGAAGTTATGGAAGACTTCAAGTCCTATGGCTGGCATGAGTGAGGGCTTTACGTCGTCGCGATAAAGGTTGTATGCCATGAGCATGAGGACGGGCCGGATGCGTTTGCCTCCAAGCGAGAGGACGTAGCGGATGGGTTCATAGAGTCCTTTGGGTTCGCGTTCGAGGGGTAGGGAAGCGATGGCTTCTTCCACCATCTGCAGGAGTTGTGTGCTGCTATACATTATTATATATTATATAGAAGGCCCCCCGACCCCTTTGTGGGGGAGGAGGGGCCATGTGTAGAAATCCCTTTGGAGATAGTCTCTTAGTTCAGACGGAACATGACGGGCAGTGTGAAGCGTGAGCGCACGGTCTTGTTACCTTGCTTGGCGGGCTTCCACTTAGGCATCATCTTCACGACGCGTTCTGCCTCCTTGGTGAGGTTGGGGTCTGGAGAGCGTACGGTCTTGACATCGACGATAGAACCGTCCTTGTTGACCACGAAGTTCACGATTACACGGCCCTGGACGCCTTGTTCCTGGCAGATGCTAGGATACTTGATGTGTTCGCTGAGCCACTTGAAGCAGGCTTCGTCACCGCCGGGGAACTGTGCGTTCTCCTCTACCATCTCGTAGATGCGGTCGTCATCATCGGCTTCCACAACCGGTCCAACGGGGCCAGTTACGACGGCTGCACTGGGTGCGCCGGTACCCACAACTGCTGTGATGGCTTGGTTCATTTCCTCGGAGGTCTCTACCTCTTCCTCAGGAAGTTCGGTATCATCTTCAACCTCGTTGATGAACTCCATTACGGTTGGAGCTGCTGCTGGAGGGGGAGCCATCACTTCCTGCTGTTGGGTGATGGGGATCATGTCCTCTTCCATTCTGTAATCATAAATCTTGTCTTCTTCGACCACCTTTACTTCGCGCTGGGTGTACTCGAAGGCAACGAACATAGCAGCGAGTGCCAGAACATATCCAATCAGCATGTTGGTCGATTTCTGACTTCTCAGCTCTTCGTTTACTGTTTTGTTTGCTTCCATGTTATATTTTGTTGAATTTATTATCGGTTGATGTGATATGTGCCACAAAATTACATCTTTTTTTTTACATAGGCGTGCATGCGTGGAAGTTTTTTTTCAAAATTAAGAATTTTTTGTTCTTTGAGTGCGGTTGCGGGTGTTAATTTGCAAGGCTTCCTCGGTGTGCTTGTGGTGTCATAATGTAAGTGGTTTCCCAATTTCTCTGACAGAGTGATATTTTGCGGAGTGCCAGAAAAGGGCATGGATTACGTCGAATTGGCCAACTCGGCAGGGAGGGTTGCTCAATGCCCTATAGGGGAATTGCGAATCCCCTACGGGGCGTTTGCAATTCCGGCTGCATTCGTTGGGTGAAAAATTACGTCGAAATTTGTCGAAAACTACGGAAAAATGGCCAGTTTTGCTATCCGGAGTTGTCAATTTGGTGTTTTGCCTTTAATTCTTCTCTTTCTAACTTCTTGATACTCAATACAGGTTCGATTTAAGCGCATTTCTTTCAAAAAATGACTAAAACTATGGCCGTGAGTATTTTTGGCGATTTACGGAGTTTGTTTTTAAATCAAGATGTAAGCAAAATGGCCAAATTATTGACATTGTGTCAAAGTGGCTGTCAGCTCGTTCTTAAAGTATTCGTCTGCGTAGTCATTGTCCTTCGATTGTCGCTCACTTTTTCGCGAGACCTCAACAGTTTATGTTCGCCAATGCAATAAATCGGCCTGTGTTTACGTTTATATATTATAAAAACAGGCGAAGAATAGTAAACAACAAACTTTTTTTCGTACCTTTGTGGCTGATTTATGAATAGATTGAAAAAGATACAACGTTCCTTGCTTCTCGCAGTCTGCTTAGTGGCTGGAGGCGGATGGACTGCTCTTTGTGCTCAGGAAAGCGGCAGCGTGTTCAACTTCCTGAACCTGCCCGTCTCATCCCACTCGACGGCGCTTGGCGGCAAGAATATCTCCCTTATCGAAGACGACATATCCCTCGCCATCCAGAACCCAGCCTTGCTGTCTGGTGTCAGCGACAAGACTATCGGATTCTCCTTTATGACCTATATGCAGGGCTGTAATACGGGAGCTGCTGCCTATTCCCAGCAAGTGGGAAAATATGGCAATTGGGGCGTGAATGTCCAGTTTGTGGGATATGGCTCGACCAAGGAGACGTTACTTTCCGGCGAGGTTGTCGGCCAGTTTAAGCCTCTCGACCTCTGCATCGCAGGCCAGTATAGCCACTTGTTGAGCGAACGATGGGCTGGTGGCGTTACGGCCAAAATCATCTATTCTCACTACGGTCCCTACTCATCCCTTGCCCTCGCTGCCGACTTGGGCCTGAATTACTATAACGAGGAAACAGACTTCTCGTTCTCAATAACAGGACGTAATCTTGGCGGACAGGTGAAGAGCTTTGGCGACCAACACGACCGCCTGCCTGCAGACCTCGAGATGGGTTTCACGAAGTCCCTCGGTCATGCTCCTATTCGCATCTCCGTCACGATGGTAGATATGACGCGATGGACCAGAAACGACTACTTCACAACTGGCAATAAACTCAAAGCCGGCAGCATCTTCATCAACCACTTCGTGCTTGGCGCTGAGTGGCTAATCAACGATAAATTCTATGTCGGCATGGGTTACAACTTCCGTCGAGGGTACGAGATGAATGCCGCAGGCTCTTCTCATGCCGCAGGCCTTTCCTTCGGCGGCGGCGTGAATCTCAAGCGCCTCAAGTTTGGTATTGCTTATGCCAAATATCACGTCAGCGCACCCACATTGGCTTTCACGCTGGCTTATAACTTCCAAAAGAATAAAGAATAAGGATATGAAACTGATAACTATTGCAATCGACGGCCACTCTTCTTGTGGTAAGAGCACGATGGCCAAGGACTTGGCCAAAGAGATAGGCTACATCTATATCGACACAGGCGCAATGTATCGCGCAGTCACACTCTTCGCCTTGCAGAACGGCTTGATAACGGATGATGGCATCAACGAGGAAGGCTTGCGGGAGCGTATGGCCGACATCATGATAACCTTCCAGCTGAACGAAGAGACTGGGCGTCCCGACACCTATCTCAATGGCGTTTGCGTCGAGAAGGAAATCCGCACGATGGAGGTCTCGAAGTACGTTAGCCCCATCGCAACCTTAGGCTTTGTCCGCGAAGCAATGGTTGACCTCCAGCGATTGATGGGTGAGGCCAAAGGCGTCATCATGGATGGCCGCGACATAGGAACAGTTGTCTTCCCTGATGCAGAACTCAAGGTCTTTGTTACTGCAAGCGCCGATGTGCGTGCCCAGCGTCGTTATGATGAATTGACGGCAAAGGGTGAGAAGTGTAGCTACGACGAGATTCTTGCCAACGTCATAGAGCGAGATCGCATTGACTCCACGCGTGCCATCAGTCCCCTTCGTCAGGCAGAAGATGCTATCGTACTCGACAATAGTAACCTTACTATTCCAGAGCAGAAAGCCTGGCTGCTGGAACAATACCATAGAGTAGCAGCCGAATGACGATTGAAATCGACCAAGGCTCAGGCTTCTGCTTTGGCGTGACGAGAGCAATCGGCAAAGCGGAAGAGGAACTCGCTAAGGAGGAGCGACTTTATTGCCTTGGCGATATCGTTCATAATGGCAAGGAATGCAACCGTCTGCAGCAGATGGGGCTCGTGACAATCAATCACGAACAGATGCATGACATCCATGATGCCAAAGTGCTCCTTCGAGCTCATGGTGAGCCTCCCTCTACCTATGCTCTTGCCCGCGAACATTCCATTAACCTGATTGATGCTACATGTCCCGTCGTGTTGCACTTGCAGGAGCGCATCAAGAAGGAATATGATGCCGAATCAGAGCATAAGAAGCAGATTGTCATCTTCGGCAAGAACGGTCATGCTGAGGTGCTGGGCTTGGTTGGGCAAACGGAAGAGACGGCCATCATCATTGAGTCGGCTGACGAAGTCAAGAAGCTCGACTTCAATCGCGACATTTGTCTTTATTCCCAAACAACAATGCCGCTCGACGAGTTCCGCAAGATAGTCGATTACGTCCAGCAGCATATCAGCCCCGATGCTACCTTTACTTATTACGATACCATCTGCCGACAAGTGGCAAACCGCATGCCTAATATCCGCAATTTCGCTATCAGGCATGACGTGATACTTTTCGTTTGCGGCAAGAAGAGCAGTAACGGGCGTGTGCTCTTCAATGAGTGTCGTCAGGCAAATCCCCGTTCCTATATGATAGATACAGCCAGCGAGATTGATGTCTGCTGGCTGCAAGGGTGTGAATCAATAGGCATCTGTGGTGCCACAAGCACGCCCAAGTGGTTAATGGAGGAGTGCAAAGTAAGAGTCGAGCAATTGCTTGGCAGCGACAAATGATGTCCTTTCGCCATTAAGCACACCTTGTTCGGCTGCCTGAAGCATGTCAGCAATAGTGGGATTGTGATAGAAGTTCCCCATCAGCTGCTCGTTGATGCTCTCATACATCCAGTACTTTGCCTGCTCTGCACGACGATAATCGAAGTATCCGCTCTTCTTTACGAAATCGAGATAGCTGTAAACCATATCCCAAACTTCCTTGATGCCGTAGCCGTAGAAGCCGCTGTAGGTCAACACTTGTGGCGCCCAGCCGCTTTCGGGAAGGGGGAAGAGCTGGAGGGCATTGCGGAAGTGAGTGGCGGCGAGTTGGCACTTATCGACGTTATTGCCGTCGCATTTGTTGATGATGATGCCGTCGGCCATCTCCATGATGCCGCGCTTGATGCCTTGCAACTCGTCGCCTGTGCCTGCCAGCTGGATGAGGAGGAAGAAATCAACCATCGAGTGACAAGCCGTCTCGCTCTGCCCCACACCTACTGTCTCGACGAAAATCTTGTCGAAACCTGCTGCTTCGCAAAGGATGATGGTCTCTCGCGTCTTGCGGGCCACACCGCCAAGACTGCCTGCAGACGGGCTGGGGCGAATGAAGGAGTCAGGGTGTACACTCAATTTCTCCATTCGTGTCTTATCGCCAAGGATGCTGCCCTTGGTGCGCTCGCTTGATGGGTCGATGGCAAGGACAGCAAGGCGACCGCCATATTCTTTGAGAACATGAATGCCGAACTCGTCTATGCTTGTGCTCTTGCCTGCGCCAGGAACGCCGCTTATGCCAATGCGAACGCTGTTTCCTGAATGTGGCAGACACTTCTCGATGACTTCCTGAGCGATGGCTTGATGCTCAGGAATGGTGCTCTCGACCAATGTGACGGCTTGCCCAAGGATAGTGATGTTGCCCTTTAGGATGCCTTCCACATAGTCGTTTGCGGTAAGACGATGACGGGCAAAGCGCTGTCTGTTGAGATGCGGATTGACGGCAGTGACGGGTGCAACGCCGCTGTTTACGGTCAAGCCTGCATATTCGGGATTGTTCTCAGGGTGCTCCATTTCAGTTCATAGTTATGAGTCCAAGTTCATAGTATTTATTCCTGCGCAACATCCACGTTGATGTATTGTTTGGCCTGACGGGGTGCGTCGCTGATGAGCATGACACGCATACGGCCTTTGCTTTTGTGGAGGTAGTGTGCGCTGACACTAATCTTCAGTTTGGTGCTCTTGCCAGGTCGGATGGTGCTGTTGGCAATGCTGACTCCGATGGCTTTGTTGAAGACTTGTACCTGCTGTATATGCAGATCGCTCTTGCCTGTGTTGGTGAGCATGATGGTTTTGCTTATAGTTTTCTTTCCTTCAAATGCACCCATGTCAACTGATGACTCGCTGATGGTTAGCTCAGGCGCTAGGGCAAGCGTCTCGTCGCTCATCTGGGCAAAACTTGGCAGGAGGATGGCTGAGACAAGTATCTCGTTTGTTTCGCTTATCTTGTCGCCCATATATCGGGACAGGTAAATGCTCGTCTGGTTGAGCCCAAGAGTGTTGAGCTTCTCGCTGTCGAGGGTGAGACGAATGGTGCCCGTCTTGCCTGCAGGTATGTCTTCGGGCAGGTATTCGGCCGAGAGATATGGTGGCAAATGCATGAGCTCGGGTCGGAAGGCTGTGCGGTCGGCATTCAGAAGACGAAGCTCAGCTGTAGGGTGATCGCCGCGATTGACATCTTCAAACTCGATGGTGTTTGTCATGAGCCTCACATTGCCGAGGTCTATGGGGAACTCGTCGCTGAAGTCCTGTATCTCGGTCACTACGGTTCCCTGAATGGCAATATAGGCAGGCTTGTCGGATGCGTTGGTCTGCACTTCCACTTCCTTGTAGAAGGAGCCTAACATCTTGGCGTCGAAAGTAATATCTATCTCTCCGCGAGACCCGGCAGCAATTGCGTTCTTGGGGAAAGAGACATCGAGGCAGCCGCACGAGGCTTTCACTTCTTTGATGACGAGGGGCTTGTCGCCCTTGTTCGTGAAGCCGAGGCTGAACTGTCGTGGCTTCTGGAACTCCACTTCGCCCACCTTCTTGATGTCTGTGTCGGGCACAAACCGAGGCTGTGCCATTGCCGTTGAAGACAGGGTGTTGACGAGCGGCAAAAGGGCTATAAATAGGAGGAGAATTGTATGTCGTTTCATGTACATTTGCATTTTCTTGTGCAAAGGTACAAAAAAAAGTCCATAATTCATTGCGCATAGTTCATAATTATTTTGTATCTTTGCAACAACTATAGGTATTGAATTCAATGAAAAACCTCCTTTTGTTCCTCTTTGCGGTGCTTCTCATCACTCTTTTCAGCACCTGTTCTTTCCTTTATCCCCTTAATCCGTGGGACGATGCTAATGTCTATATGACGATAGGCAATGCGATGCTTGGCGGCAGGGAACTGTATGTTGACATCTTCGACCACAAGGGCCCTGTGCTTTTCTTCCTGCATGAGGCAGCAGCTTTGCTTTCGAGGAACAGTTTCATAGGAATATATGTGGTAGAGGTTGTGGCGTGTTTCTTCTATCTTCGCTATTCGCTGAAGACGATGCGCCTCTTTTCCTCCTCTCCGCTCATTATGCCATTGACGCTTCTTTTGGGTGTGGTAACATACTCTTCCGACTTCTTCAGCTATGGTGATAGCGTGGAGGAGTTCGCTTTGCCCATATTGGCTCATTGCCTGTATTACATGCTTTGCTTCGTGAAGAACCGTCATGTGCCGAACCGATGGCGTGCTTTTGTCATGGGTGTGGGGCTTGCGCTGGTCTTTTGGATGAAGTTCAACTTGCTGTTCTTCTATGCTGGGGGCATTCTGGTGCTTACTTTCATCGCCTGGAAACATGAGCAACTGAGGGACTTGAGACTTGTTGTCCGTTGGGTTCTGGTGGGTGTGGCTACTGTTACGGCTCCGGTGTTAGGCTATTTCGCTGTTCATGGGACTTTGCCAGCGCTTTGGGAGTCGTACTTCATGATAAATATCTTCAGCTATCATGGCGTGGCGACTAATGGCGAGCCTCCTTTCTGGTGGTTCAAGCTCGTGAAGCTCAGCATATGGGCCGTGCTGATGATTCCCGTCGTCTTCCTGCGTGTCGAGAAAGAAGTGAAGTGGCTCGTCTTCGGCACATACGGTGTGCTGGTGTTCTCTTTCGCCACTCTGACGGTGCAGTTCTACTATTTCCTGACGCTCTTCCCCTTCTTCCCGTTGCTCATCACTTATATCCGCCAGGCCAAGTCCTCCACGAAGGCATATATAATAATGTGTGTCGTGAGTATTCTGGCTATAAGTACCAACTGGAATGTTGTGACGTTGCTGAACGGCACTTTCCCCACCAGCGTGCTCGAGATGGCCGAGATAATCAATAAGAACGAGAGTGAGGACAGCGAGGTCCTGACTTTCAGCAGCTACGATACGGGCATTTACCAGCACACGCGCCACTTGCCGCCCAACAAGAACTACTTCCTCTCGAGCATTCTCGACCCAGAGATAAAGCAGGAACAGGCCGAGTGGGTGGCATCCGGAAAGGTGAAGTACTTGGTCCGCGTGATAGGCTCCATCAACACTTGCCACGAGTATTACGATGTGCCTGTGCCAGCCAACTATCAGCTCATATACGACCGGGAGGAGCTGTTCCGCTATCGTTTCATCTGGCAGCCGCTCAGCTACCTCTGGAACCTCACCTGGCCACGACCTTTGCTCAAATACGTCATGGAGCCCGTAACAGACAACCAACGGATGCAGATTTACGAGCGGATGCCATAAGCGTGGCTTGCAAAGTTCCTGAAAAAATACTGACAAAAAGTTTTACGCAAAACGCCATCTTTTGTGACTCAGCGTGGAGAATCTTTTAACGCCCCACGTTAAGTTTGCAAATCCCCTATGCCGAGTTTGTGATTTCCCTACGTTACGTTGACCGACTCGACACGTCGAATTTTGTATCAAAATATGCTTATTTTGTCAATTAACAACGTTGATATTGTACGTAGTTTGCATCGTCCTCTCAAATGCCTCGTTGTAACTTATTGATTCTCAGCGGCAATTCGATTTGGGCCATTTTCTCGCGTTTGGGGTAGAAAAGTGTCGGAAAAACAAAAAAACGCCGCCAGAAAGCGTGCGTTATAGAAAAATCTTTACAAACTCGTCGATTCTTGCTTCTTCTTGGAATACTTCACAACGGTTCGGATGACGAGGTAGTTCGTTACGGCACTGATGGCAGCCATCGGGATGTAGGCAATGGAGTCCTTCAGTCCGAGCAGTTCGACGAACAGGAGCATCAGTCCCATTCGCACAACAAACAGATTGAACATGTGCGCTCCGATGATGCCAGCCAGATTACGCATCGAGGACTTCGTGTGGAACGTCCAATAGACGGTGAGGAAATAGTTGGCACAAAATGAGATGAGATAGCCGGAGATGAGCGCCACTTGATAGGGGGCGAAAAGACGCACGACATAGAAAATGGCTGCGTCTATCAGAGCGCAGGTACCGCCAACGATGCAGAAACGGACGAACTGGCGCGTCTCTTGGTGGTGGATCAACTCCTTTGTCTTCTCTCCGATCTCCATTTACTTGTTTCTCTTATACTTCTTGAAGCGCAGTTTCAACACTCCGAAGAGCGCTTCGCTGAAGATTCCGCCAGACATCTTGCTTGTGCCCAACTCGCGGTTCACAAAGACAACAGGAACCTCTTTTATCTTGAAACCAAGGCGCAGAGCCGTGTATTTCATCTCAATCTGGAAGGCATAACCCTTGAACCGGATGTCGTCCAGACAAATTGTTTCCAAGACTTTCCTTGTCCAGCAAACGAAGCCTGCTGTCGTGTCGCGCAGAGAAATGCCAAGGACAGTACGTACGTAAGCCGAAGCGTAATACGACATGAGGACTCGTCCGATAGGCCAGTTCACGACGTTCACGCCCGTGATGTATCGGCTTCCTACAGAAACATCGTAGCCCTCATCGTGGCAGGCTGCATAGAGCCTGGGCAAATCATTGGGCGAGTGACTGAAGTCGGCATCCATCTCAATCACATAGTCATAGCCGTTCTCCAGCGCCCACTTGAAGCCGCAGATGTAAGCCGTACCAAGCCCCAACTTTCCCGTGCGCTCAACAAGATAGACACGTTCGGAAAGTTCATCCTCTTTCTGAAGGCCTTTTACGATATCAGCTGTTCCGTCCGGACTTCCATCGTCGATAACAAGGACGTCGAAAGGCTTCTCCAACGATGTGACGGCACGAATGATTGCCTCGATGTTCTCCTTCTCGTTGTAGGTCGGGATTATGACTATAGTGTCGCTTTTCATTCCTTTTTGTAGGGTGATAGTCTTTTATCTGTGCATTAACAATGCAAATGTATCACTTTTTTTTATGTATGCAAAGATATCTGTGCTTTTTTTTGCCTATTGATGGTCTTTCTGTCATGTGCTGGTGGCAGAAAGCCTTGATGTGGAGTGGCGCGAATTTCGGTAAAGTACCATATTTTATTATAAGGTAATCCTTTCTGCATCCAGTCCTTCGCCCATGAAAATGGCGGCTTTCTGCTGGAACTGCTCAGCTCGCTCTGTTGTAAGGAATCGAATGGTATCTTCTTTTGTGAGGCGTTTTTCCATCTCAGGATGGCGGAGGAGATAGTCCTTCAGACTCTGTGCCACATAACCGCCCTGCTCAATTATCTTCACCCCTTCCGGCATGAACTGACGAATCTTACCAAGCAGGAGGGGGTAATGTGTGCAGCCAAGGATGACGCTGTCTATCAGTGGGTCGAGGCTCATCAGATGCTCAATGCGTGTCCTGACGAAGTAATCTGCTCCAGGGCTCTCATATTCATTGTTCTCGACAAGCGGAACCCACATCGGACATGCCTCGCCCGTCACCTGTATGTCGGGCCAGAGCTTTGCTATCTCAAGTTCGTAGGTGCAGCTGCGAATGGTGCCTTCCGTTGCCATGATGCCAACATGACGAGACTTTGACAGCTCCCCAACAACTTCAACCGTCGGGCGTATAACTCCCAAGACCCTTCGCTTGGGGTCAAACTTTGGAAGGTCAACCTGCTGAATTGTGCGCAGTGCCTTGGCGGAAGCCGTGTTGCAAGCCAGTATCACCAAATGGCAACCTTGCTCGAACAAATAGCGAACGGCTTGTCGAGTGAACTCGTAGACGACCTCAAAGGAACGTGTGCCATAAGGGGCTCTTGCATTGTCTCCAAGATAAAGATAGTCATACTGAGGCAGAGTCCTGCGAATCTCACGCAAGACAGTCAGTCCGCCATAACCCGAGTCGAAGACTCCAATTGGGCCAACTTCTCCTGTCTGGAACAATTGGACAGCCATCTCTTGCACGCCAGCCTCCTTAGTTCCCCGTACCTTCCTGAGCTGGGATGGGAGAAGCCGTCTCTGTTTCTGTGGCAGTTGCCAAGCCGAGTTTCTTGCGAACGATGTTCGTAACGTCAACACCCACTACAGGATTGATGTATGGGCAATTGTTGTTGTCGGTGTTGAGAATGTAGCCATAGCCCAATTCTACACCCACCTCGAGCAAGGCACGGTTCAGGCGCTTCTGGGCTTCCTGCATCATGTCTTTCTCAGCCTGAGCAATCAGTTCCTGCGACTTCATGCGGAATGCTACGCCATTGTCCATCAATGCTTGCAGCTCAGCCTGACGCTTTTGCATAATAGCTTGCGGGAAGTCTTTCTGTCCCTGCAGGAAGTCCACAAACTTCTGCTGGAACTCCTCCTCGCCCTTTTGTGCTTCAGCCTCGTATTTGGCCTTCAAGGCTGCCAGATCTTGCGTTGCCTGAGCATATTCGGGCATTTCCTTGAGCACTTGCTCGTAGCTGATGTAGCCGAACTGAATCTGTGCCTGACTTGCGACACAAAACAGCAATAGTGGAAGAATGAATGACAAGCGTTTCATAGGCTTGAAGTTAAAAGGGTTATTGTATGCCTAATTCTTTCTTTACCTGCTCGGTGATGTCTGTGCTCAGGGTTGTGCTAACGTAGGGGATTACGCCAGCGCTGGTGTCTACGATATATACATAGCCGCCTTCTTCGCCAATCTTCTTCACTACAGCAAGCACCTTCTCGCTGATAGCACTCATCTTTTCTGACTGTGCTTTCTGCAGAGCAGCTTGATTGTCCTGATAGGATTGTTGCAGACGTGTGTAGAGGTCGTTCAACTCCTGTTCGCGGCGCTGACGTACATTATCCAGCAGGTTAGCTTGTTCCTTCTGGTACTCTTCGCTCTTCTTCTGCAGTTCGTCCTGCATGAGTTTCATGTCGTCCTCATACTGCTTCTGCATGTTCTGCATCTCTTCCTGAGCAGTGGTGTATTCCTTCATGTTGGGAATGATGTCTGCGGTGTTGAAGTGTGCGAACTTCTGAGCGCAAAGGCTCATGGGAGCCATCATAAGGATGGCAATCAGAATCTTTTTCATCTTTAAGTTTATAAGTTTGTGAGTTAATTATTTATTCTAAAAATCAATTGTATCCAAGCTTGGTCAGGACTTCGTTCGAGATGTCAATCTTTGGGCTTGCGAAGATGATGCCTGCATCGCTAGCACGATCCAAGACAAGGCTGTAGCCTTTGAGGTCGCAGATGTCCTTGACGGCATTGTAAATCTCCTCCTGAATGGGAGCCATCAGGCTCTCGCGCTTCTTGTAGAGCTCGCCTTCAGGACCGAAATACTTCTTCTTCAGTTCAGCAGCTTCCTTCTCCTTCGCAACGATGGCATCTTCACGCTTAGTCTTCTGCTCTTCGCTGAGGAAGACAGCTTCCGACTGATAGTTCTTGTATAGGGTTTGCGCTTCTGTGGTCAGGACGTCAACTTCTGCCTGCCACTTCTTGCTCACCTGATTGAGTTGCTCATTGGCGCGCTCGTAGGCGGGAATGTTCTTCAGGATGTAGTCCATATCAACCAGAACAAACTTCTGTGCCCAAATTGTTGAACTGCTCAGCAGTATCAGCGTTGCAATCAAAATCTTCTTCATAATGGTACGTTCTTTAATATATAATATAATGTATAGGTCAATTAGAATTCTTGTCCAAGGATAAAGTGGAAGTGACTTCCTGCATAGGCTTTGCTGCCGAAGACATTATCGAAGCCATATGCCCAGTCAATGCCAAGCAAACCGACCATAGGCAGGAAGATGCGAGCGCCAACACCTACGGAACGCTTCATGTCTAGAGGATTGAAGTTCTTGATATTGCTCCATGCATTGCCTCCTTCGGCAAAGACCAAGCCAAAGATGTTGGTACTTGGACTCAGGATGAAGGGATAACGCAATTCTACTGTGAAGCGATCATAGGCATAACCTGCTTCTCCTCTTGGCGTAAGTGAACCATTATCATAGCCTCGCATACCAATCGTTTCGGTGCCATAAGTTGTACTATAGCCGCTAGTACCATCACCGCCTACGTAGAATGTTTCGAAAGGAGAACGTTTGTTCTTGTTATAGTGTCCCAATATGCCAAATTCTACACGAGTCATCAGCACAAAGCATTTCTCATGTCCGCTCAGAGCCGTGAAAGTACGGCTCTTGAATTTCCACTTGTGGTATTCAATCCAGCGATACTTCTCCTGCATCTCCTTGTGGTATGTCGGACTGTTGCTATTAGTTGCAAGGTTAGCATAGTCCTTTTTGATGAACGCACTATATGGAGGTGTCAGCGTAGCACTTAATATAACCTCGGAACCTTTTCTTGGATAGATGGGATTGTCAGTACTATTGCGACTCAATGTTAAGCCCAAGTTGATGTTGTTGCAATTACCATTGGACATCAGGAAGTATTGCCAGTTCTTCAGCATATAGCGCGTATAGCTCAACTCTAAAGACAGGTTAAACCAGTCATCAGGCCAGCGTAAGCGCTTGCCCCATCCTACAGACATGCCGAAGAGCATCACATATTTATCAGGGTCATAGTAGTTCTCGTAGTAATTGTAACTGCTATTACCCATACCATTGAGGTAACTGTTGAAGTAGTTGTTGTAGTAGGCTGAGTTGTAGTAGTTGTCGCTTACGTCTGTCTGTTTCGAGAAGAAAGCACTTAAACTGAACGTGTTAGGGCGCTTGCCACCGAACCAGGGGTTCATGTAGCTGATGCTGTACTGTTGATAGTATCGTCCGTTTGTCTGTCCGCTAATGCTAAATGTTTCGCCATTGCCCATAGGCATTACCCCTCGCCTTAATCCTTTCTTGCTGAAGAGGTTTGCCATACTGAAGTTGCTGAACTTTAGTCCGATGCGACCGATGACACCCGTTTGTCCATAGCCTAACGAGAATTCTATTTGGTCATTGCTCTTGCTGGTAAGTCCCCAATTAATGTCGACAGTACCATTTACTCGGTCAGGCTCGACTTTTGGGTCAATATTCTCGTCGAAGTGCCCAAGAGAAGCGAGCTCACGATACGAACGCATAAGTGCTTCCTTCGAAAAGAGGTCACCAGGTTTGTTGCGTAGTTCACGTCGTACGACATTCTCATAAACTCGATCGTTACCGCTGATGCGTACGTGACTGATATGCGCCTGGGGGCCTTCGTAGATGCGAATCTCCAAATCAACAGAGTCGCCAACGATGTTTGTCTCAACCGGTTCAAGTTTAGAGAAGACATATCCGTTGTTGTAGTATAAGTTGCCAACAGCATTTTCGTCGCTTAACAGACGTTCATTAAGAAGTTTCTGGTTGTAGACATCCCCCTTCTTCATCTTCAGTTCCTGATTCAGGCCTTCAGTTGGGTACAGTGTGTTGCCAACCCACTCGATGTTGCGGATATAGTACTTTTGTCCTTCTTCGATGCTGAGATATATGTTTACATTTTGTTCTTTATAAGGCACCACACTGTCTGCCACGATGAGAGCATCACGGTAGCCTAACTCGCCATATTTTACAAGCAGGTTTTCTTTAGCCTCTTTGTAATTGGCTTCAGTGAACTTCTTGCTCCTGAACCAACCAGCCATCGAATGTTTTTCGTGTATCTTCTTCAGTACACCAGGTTTGATAATGTTGCCTTTGATTTTGCCTGTTCTCAGGTGTTCATTACCTGTAATGTATATGCGGTTAATCTTTACCTTGTCTTTCCTCTCGATATTGACATCTACAATAATCTTCTCTGGAGCGCCAGCATCATCTCGTTGGACAATGTTTATTTCAGCATTCTTGTAACCTTTTTCAGAGAAGTATCTTTGTGCAAGTATCTTTGCGCGGTCAATCATGTTTGGCGTTAGCTGGTTGTCTTTTACCAGCCCTAACTTCTCCTTCAGGTCATCGCGTTCATTTTTCCTTACGCCGTTATAGTTGATTTGAGAAATGCGAGGGCGTTGGGTGAGTTGAATATGAAGGTATGCAGAGTCGCCGACAAGGCTATCTACACTGATTGCCACATTGCTGAAGAGTCCGTTACGCCAATAACGTTTCACGGCTTTTGTTATCTCTTCGCCAGGGATTTCAATCTTTTGTCCTTCTGCCAGTCCGCTAAGTCCGATGAGAAGCCGATCGTCATAGTTTTTCACGCCATCAATAGTGATCTGGCCGATGTAGTATTGCTTAGGTGTGCGGCTATAGTCAATTTCTGGGGCCACTTCGCGTTTCACTACTTGTGGAAGTAGAGGGAGGAGAAGTCCGAATAGACAGAATAATATGAGGTAAGTCTTTTTCACTTTTGTTATTTGCCGTAGTTTCTTTGTGTTCAGCCTTTTGCCACTTGTTCTCCGGTCATGCCGAATCGCCTTTGTCTTTGTTGATATGCAGCTATGGCTTTGTGTAGGTCTTCTTCATGGAAATCTGGCCAGAAGGTGTCGCAGAAATAGAACTCGCTGTATGCGCATTGCCAAAGCAGGTAGTTGCTGATGCGTAATTCTCCACCTGTCCTTATTAGCAGGTCGGGGTCTGGCATGAAGTTTGTCTCAAGGTGTTTCGATATATATTCCTCGTTGATATCCTCGGGCTTAATGTGTCCTGCCTGTGCTTCACGAACCGCGTCTTGCATTGCTTTAGTCAGTTCCCATCGGCTGCTATAGTTAAGGGCAGTGACAGCTGTCATGCGTTTGTTGTTCTTTGTGTTCTCCATGCAATCCAGGATTCTTTGGCGTGCAGGTGCAGGCAGTCTCTCCAGGTCTCCTATGTAACGGAAACGGATATCGTTCTTCATGAATATCTCATCCTCGAGTTTATCAACTACAAGGCCCATGAGCATTTTTACTTCTGCTTCCGGACGGTTCCAGTTTTCTGTGGAGAAGGTGTACATGGTCAGATACTTAACTCCAAGCCTTGCACATTCAGAAGTGATGCGAGTTACGTTATCGACTCCTTGTAGGTGTCCACTAGAACGGGGTAATCCTTTCTCCTGTGCCCAGCGACCATTGCCGTCCATGATGATGGCTATGGATTGTGGTATGTTGTTTCTGTCGAGTTGACTTGCGTCGGGCTTTGTTTCGAAATCCATATTTCTTGATGCTTAGTTACTAATTATTGCATTTGCGGAGTTTCGGGAACATGTCGTATGTGATGAAGAACATGGCGAAACTATAGGTGTCTTTGTTCTTGAGGAATCCGCTCTTTACACCATATGGGTCGTTTAGTTGCGTTCCTTCTGGTGTGGCATCGAGCTTGTCGGTTGTGCTGAAGCGCATAGTCCACTCGAAACCGAGGTTAATGCGGGGCTTGACTTTGTATTTAACTCCTATGCCTACAGGGATGTTCATTCCACCACATGCTTTCGCTCCTCCTCCCATTCCTATTGTAACGCCTGCTCCTGCAAGGATGTATGGTGTGATGCGACTATTGCCTTTGTAGCCGACTCCTGTTCCGAAGCCCCAGAAGTTCAGTTCGAATTGTACGCCTAGATCCATGACATTTCTGGAGAACTGTACTTGGGTACGCGTGCCGCCTTCGGGGGTTTCGCTATATGCGTCGGCCGGGATGAATCCGTCGGTTGTGCCGTGTATATGCCCGAAGGCGAGGTTTGCCTTGACTGCCATGCGGGCATTGAGGATACGGCGAGCTGTGATGGCTCCCATTGCACTAAGGTTGGCAAACGGGACGCCGTTGGCGTCGCCCATGTAGAAGCAACCGCCAAGTCCTACGCCCATATCCATCTTGTACTCAATCTCTTCTTCTGCCTTCGTGGTGAAGACAAAGAGGAGACAGAAGATGGTTATTGCTGTACGAATCCAAGTCTGTTCAATCTTCCGCGCCATACTTGTGCGTTAGTGATAATCCAGATGAAATAATTGTTGTCAACGGTGCTTGTTATGCAGCTTTCGATGCCCTTTAGTTCAACGGGCATGTGGTGTTCTTTGCTGGGTCGCCATGTAATGCCATAGTCTTGACTGATATACATGGCGTCAAGAGCTTGGTGTGTTTCGTCGTCAGATGCGCCACCAAAGGCGATGCACTTGCCGTCGTAGGCTAACAGGTTGAAATGTTTGAGGCGTGGGCAGGGAATTGCGTTGTCGGAAGTCCAGTTAAAGAACATCCACTGTGCGTTCTCTTCCTCTTCGCTCTCATTCCACATCTTGTTCCATACGACGGCATGGCTGTGACTGTCGTTATGTCCCACCATTATGGTTCTCAGGTTTCCGTTTGCCTGTTCTATGGTCAGCGCTCTGATGTTTGTATTGGGAAGGGAGTCCGGCTTTGTGTCGAGGCTCTCTTCTTCCCAGGTTATTGCGTCGGCAGAGCGTAGCATCTTGCCTTCTGAGATAGCATAGAAGAAGTCCTGAGTCTTTTCGACGAGTGTTAAGGGTGCGGGGTGTGTTGTGCCTACTTGCTGCCATGTCTTGGCATCTGTTGAGGAGAGTATCTCGCCATTGCTCGTGCTGAGGTAAAGAGTTTCCCCTTGTTCGCGAAGTGTCTGCAGGTCTGCTGTGGTGGGCAGGTCTGTTATAGGGGTTTCTTCCCAAGTACCTTGGGACTCAGTTGAAGAGCGTTCGGCAAGAACGATGCCAGCCGTCTTCTGTCCCAGAACCATCAGCTTTCCTCCGAGGATAAAGGCTTTCATATCGGTCATGTCTGCAAGTTGTGGTACTTCGCTCTCACACATGTTCCAATACAGTGAGTCGCCTTCTTGTTTGTGCACATTGACCTTGAAGGTGTAGGTGCGGCTGCTTTTGTTATCGTTGCTCGTTAGCTTGAGCTCCAATGGAGCCGTGAGGTCAAGACTATCGGCGGAGTTGTACGCAGTCCATTCTGCATCGGAACCTTTGGTGCGATAAGTGAGCATTAATCCATCGAATATGATGTTAGCGGTAACTCTTGAGAGTTGGCTGCCAAAGGGTAGGGAGTCTCTGTTCTCGATGGTGTTGTCACGCAGATTGATGGTCATAGCATAGCTGCTGCCGGAGAATGTGGTGTTGACTGTGGCAGTCTTACGCTTGACGGTTCCCAGTGTTACTGACTTTATGTAACAGTAATCGTTGGTAGTCACGATGTCGCTGTCTTTTGAGCATGAAGATGCCAAGAGGGGCACTGCCAATAGCAACAGGAACCAACGAGTCAGTGTTGTCTTACTTGTTATATGTTTAGCGCGCATAGCGTGTATGTGTGATTTCAAGGTGCAAAGATACAAATAATTTGCGATTTAACCGTTTATTGTTTACGATTATTGCTCATTTCTGTGCTTGTTTTAAGTTTAATTAGGGAATATTGCACCTTGTGTAACACTTTATTCCATGTTTTTCAGGGTTTGTGGCAATAATGTTGGATGATGTGTCCGCCGATGTTTTGCTTGCTTTCCGGCTGTTCGTCTTTGAGTGTGGGCGCTTTGGTGCCTTGGCCGAGGCACAGGGGTGCAGTTTCGATACGTGCTTCGTCCCAAAGGCCTTTGTCGATAAAACTTTGAAGCAGTTTCGCTCCACCTTCCACGAGGAGGCTTTGAATGCCTCGAGCGTAGAGGTCCGCCAGTATCTCCTCGATGCTTTCGTGGCTGTAGATGACCGTCGGAGTGCTGTTGTCCTTGAGATGAAGAGTGGGCGGAAGTATGCCGTTGCGGTCGATGGTGAGGCGAAGAGGGTTGGGCCCAGGCCAGAGTCTTGTGGTGAGCGTCGGATTGTCCTGTAGAGCCGTGTTCGTGCCGACGAGGATGGCTCCACTTCGTGCCCTTAGGCGATGCACAAGTGTCTGTGTCAGGGCATTGGATAAGATGACTCTCTCGTCCTTCCCGATGAACCCATCATTGCTTTGCGCCCATTTCAGGATGATCCAAGGTCTGTGCTTTTCGTGGAAGGTAAAGAAGCGGCGGTTCAGTTCGCGGCACTCCTGTTCGAGTACTCCAACTTGCACTTCGCATCCAGCCTCCCGCAGTTTCTTGATTCCCAAGCCGTTGACCTTCGCAAATGGGTCTGTGCAACCAACGACGACCCGCCTGATGCCTGTCTCGATGATGAGGTCGGCACAAGGTGGCGTCTTGCCGTAATGAGCACAAGGTTCCAGGCTGACATAGATGGTGCTGCGGCTTAGGAGGTCTTTTTCCTTTACGCTGTTTATGGCATTCACCTCGGCATGTGGTCCGCCACAACGGCGATGATAACCCTCTCCAATGATGCGACCGTCGCAGACAATAACGGCTCCCACCATCGGATTGGGCGGCGCTCCAGCCTCTCCACATCGTGCCAATTGCAGGCATCGCCGCATGAACTTTATATCATTGAACATTGAATATTGAACATTGAAATGTAAAAATCTCTAATCTCTAATCTTTAATCCCTAATCTTTTTGTATCTTTGCAGCATGAATGCACTGCAGAAGTTACAACAGAGATACGGCTCGGGCGAGGGGAGAGCACTTTATGAGCTTATCCTCAGCCAGCGTTTTTGCCTCTCTCGCACAGATATTCTCCTCGGCAAAGATACGACATTATCGGCAGAAAAGCAAGCAGAGTTGCAAATAATTGTCGATAGAGTCGTGAAAGGTGAGCCTGTGCAGTATGTTTTGGGCTGTGAGGAGTTCTGTGGACACGAGTTTCTCGTTGGACCTGGCGTACTTATTCCCAGGCCCGAGACCCAGCAATTGGTGCATCTCGTCGAGCAGAATGTGGCTCCTGGAAGTACAGTTCTCGACGTCGGAACGGGTAGCGGCTGTATCGCCATTACATTGGCTCTGGCTGGGTACAAAGTGACTGCTCTCGATGTTTCGGATGAGGCTCTCAGTATTGCAAAGCAGAATGCCGAGCGACTTAGCGCGGAAGTGGAGTTTGTAAAGGCGGATATAATTCAATGTTCAATATTCAATTTTCAATGGTCCGCCATCATCAGCAACCCTCCTTACATCTGCGAAAGCGAAGCCTCGACGATGGATGCGAACGTTCTCAACCACGAACCTCACCTCGCGCTCTTTGTTCCTGACGACGACCCGCTGCTCTTCTACAGGGCAATCAGCGAGTTCGGACGGGAACATCTCTGTGATGAAGGACAAATCTTCTTTGAGGTGAACAGGGCTTATGCTGAGCAAGTTGCAGAACTCCTCCAGCAAAAAGGCTATGGAGAGGTACAGGTTGTGAAGGATGAATACGATAATAATCGATTTGTATGGGCAAGAAAGATTCAGGACTGATGCCGAAGGAGGTGGCTTTGGGGAAAGCTACGGCTCTATGTAGTGGCAGCGAACATTGCACGTCTCAAATAATGGAGAAACTCTCTCTTTGGAATGTTTCGCCTCAGGATGCATATGATATCATGGACTATCTCGTGAAGGAGAAGTACATTGACAACAAGCGCTTTGCCCGTGCTTACTGCCACGACAAGTTCTGCTACAACCATTGGGGACGCATCAAGATAAGGCAAATGCTTCGCCACCTTCGTCTTGGCGATGAAGAAATAGAGGAAGGAATGGAGACAATCGACGAGGAAGACTATCTGGAGGCATTGAATGATGTGCTTCGCGCCAAGGACCGTACCCTGAAAGACAAGGATAAGTACCTTCGCAAGGCCAAACTCGTCCGCCATCTTCTCTCGCGAGGATTCGAGACAGGACTCGCCATCAGTGCCGTCGATTCACTCTTGGAATTGTGATGTGTCGTTTTTCAAAATGTCATTAATTCGCTGCAATTCCTTTCTTTTTGCTAATTTTGCACACTATGTAAAGTGCCGAAAAACGGGCCTTAAAACGTCGAATTTGCCATTTCGTCAGGGAGGCTTTTTCAATCCCCTATAGGGGAAGTGGAAACTCGACGTAGTGCGTTGGCCATTTCGACTGCATGCGTTGGGCGAAGAAACACGTCGAAAAGTGTGCAAAAATGTAATAAATCAGTCGATTTTGCCATGTGGAGTTGGCAATTCAGAATGTAGTCTCGATTTTTCCGACTTGTAAGTCATTCAATATCAGCATGCAATAAAAATGAGCGCATTTCTTCAAAAAAATGAAGAAAATTATGTCCGAGAGCATTTTCGACGATTCTGTGAGGTTTGTCCAAAATCAAGGTGTAAGCAAATTGACACAAATCCTTGCTTTTTGTCAAACGTCACATTCCTCTTCGAGGGACTTAGTCTTGGTCGGAAAAGACAATCGTCACAAACCTTTTATCGCGGCAATCAATCCGGGTCTTCTTCCTTCCCTTTTCGATGTGCTTGAGCAATTCAGGTTCTTCGGTTCTGAGAAATTCCAGCTTAGCCGTGTCGATGACATAACATCCGGCATCCATAATGATTTCGCGAAGTGGTTCGCCCTCTTCGATAAAGCCGTTGCTCATCCCATACTTGTGTAGCATCGGAGCGCCATATCTGTTGACGTTGCCTATGCAGAGCAGTCTTGTGGATACATAAACATGGTCTGTCCCAGTGGGAATGATGCCTGCAACCTGTGCTGCCACTTCGTTGACAGCCTTACGCTCGTTGTGGAAGATGAAGTAATAGTCAATGACAACCATGATGCAGATCGGTACGATGACCGAGGCTTTAAACCACTTCACAAGGCGCTGGTTGCCTGCCTGTATTCCATATCTGTCAACGAGTATCGTTATCATAAGTATGGCAAAGGGCAAAGGTAGTTGAATGTAATGCAGATAGGGCCTGACATAGGTTGCCAGCATAAAGCCCAGGATGCCGCATACACAGACAATGAGGAACTTCTCTTCGCGAAGACTCTTGAAATGCTTTGCAACCAGGAAGACAGCAACAGGCAGCAAGGGTGCTACGAGCAACAGATAGCCAGTGCCTTCAAGCATTCCCCAAAATCCAAACTTCTCATAGCTTGCACCAGAGAACTTCATCATGTTGGATAGCGTTGCTCCCTGCTTCAGCAACATCCCTATCATCAGGCATGCTGTGACAGCAAAGCCAGCAATAAGCAACGTAAGGCGACCAGCTAAAGCCAGCCAATCCCTACGATAAGAGAGGAAGAGGAAGAGCATGTTCAAGACCAAGAAGCCCAGCCCGTACTGCTTCGACCAGAAAGCCATGAAGCTGCATACGCCTGCTATTAGCACAGTCCAAAGTCTGTCCTTTTGCACAGCAATCAGACTCAATAATCCCCAAAACATGATGAATGGCTCCAGCACATAACACATGCCGTCAAGGAAGAACAGGGAGATTAGGTAGAACGCAGTAGAAAAGAGACACAATGCCTTGTCTCGCACATTCTTTCGGAGCAAGTAGTATATAAGTCCAGCGTTGATGAAGCTCATGAAGGTCTCGAACGAAAGCGCTGCCGTGTTGCCTGTGCCGAACAGTCGGGCAGGCAGACATGCCATATAGAACGACAATGGAGTATAGCCTATGTGGAAGTCCACAAAGGGGACCTTCCCCTCCATCAATAGCCGCACACAGCCCATATAATAATATATGTCTGGATTCTCTGCCGAACAGAATATGGCAAGCCCAAAAGACAGGCAGGCAGCAAGGAAGAGTAACTTAACGAGCCGCATAGTATTCCTTAATGAGATTGATGATAAGTTCAACCTGCTCCTCACTCAACTCATAGAACAAAGGCAGACGTACCAGGCAGTCAGCATACATGTCGCAGCAAGGCAACTCCCTGACGCACTCACCATAATTCTTGGTGTAGTAGTCGCTCTTGTGCAGAGAAAGGTAATGGAAAGGAGCAACAATATCATGTTCCTTCAAATAGGCAATCAGGCCAGTGCGTTCCTCCAGATTACGGCAGACGAGGTAGAACATGTGGCCATTGTTCGTGGCATAGTCCGGAATCTGTGGCAGGCGAACCTTCCCTTCTGCGGCGATGCCCTCCAATCCTTTATGGTACAGTTCCCATATCCTCTTGCGCTTGTGCTGTATCTCATCAAGATTCTCAACCTGTGCCCACAGGAAAGCAGCGTTGATTTCAGAGGGAAGAAAGCTTGAGCCCATATCAACCCAGCCATACTTGTTGACTGCACCACGGAAGAACTCCGCACGATTGGTACCTTTCTCCCACAAGATTTCCGAGCGACGGATGAAGCGCTCGTCATTGATGGTCAGCAGGCCACCTTCTCCGCCTGCCGTAATGTTCTTCGTCTCGTGGAAAGAAAAGGCAGCCAAGTGACCGATGGAGCCAAGAGGACGCCCCTTGTAGTAGGAGTCAATGGCCTGTGCCGCATCCTCGACTACAAGGAGATTGTGTCTCTCGGCTACAGCCATAATTGCATCCATGTCGCATGCTACACCAGCATAATGGACAGGAACAATGACACGGGTTCGAGGCGTAATCAACTCTTCCAGCTTCGATGCATCAATGTTCGGATTGCAGTCCATCGAATCGGCAAAGATAACCTTGGCACCTTCGCGCAGGAAGGCAAGGGCAGTTGATACAAAGGTGTATGAGGGCACAATGACCTCGTCGCCTGGCTTCAGGTCGCACAGCATGGCGCACATCTCAAGCGCGTCCGTGCCGGAGGTGGCAAGCAGACATTTCTTGAAACCAAATTTCTCCTCAAAGAACTGCTGGCACTTCTTTGTGTAGAAGCCATTCCCGGAAAGCTTCCCGGCATATACTGCCTGATACATGTAATGGGCTTCTTTGCCCGTGAGACAAGGTTTATTGAAGGGGATTCTCATATGTGTGGATTTTATGTTACATAAAGAAAATGGTTATTCCCAATAGAATGGTTGCTATTGCGCCAACCTTCATCCATGTAACCCTCTCGCGGAAACAGAAGAAAGAGAGAATAGGGACAAAGAGATAGGCAAGAGATTCGATGATGCCGACTTCCTTGACTTGAACGCCATGACTCATGCAGAAGATATTCAGGACCATGGTCAAGCCAAGTACGACATAGCCTGTGATAACCCAAGGATTGAGATACTGCCTCCATAAAGGAGAGTAGCCCTTGCGTGCTCCCTGCTTGAGCATCATCTGGCAACACGAAGCAGCAAAGACATTGAAGACAACGAGCAGATAGTATATCATGTCGTAACCTCCTTCCTGTCGCTCCATGCATATAAGGTAATGCCTGCAATGATGATGACCGAACCGATGATGTTATGCATGGAAATAGGCTCGCCGAATATGGCATTGGCAAGCAGCATGGTCCAGACGATGGTTGTTCCCTTCCACATGAAGGCATCAGAAACAGGCATCCTTCGGATAATCTGTTGCCACAGAATAGCATAGATGCCTATCACGCAAACAGCTCCACCCAACAGCAATATGTATTGCCACGAAAGGAAACTCTGCATAGAAGCAAACTTCGTGAAGACCCCAGTGAGGGAATATATCAAGAAGGATACGAACAGGAGTATATGACTAAACAATCTTGTCATGTTGGTGCGTTGGCAAATAATCGATAAGCAGTGGCTTGTTAGATGCAAGAGTTAATTATATTTGCAGTTTTTATAGCTTGGTCTATCATATAGTGATTGTCGTTAAACAAATTGATTATAGAAGCAAACAATTTGTCGGAATTTGGATAGGTCTTTCTGTCAAATAATAGATTTGCACTATGATAATGATTGCTGGCAAATAAATTGTTATTGAAGAGTTTATTCAGGATGGTATCTTTAAGATTTGAAGGCACTTGAATATTGAATCTCCACATATTATATTCGTCAGGGAACTGAATCTCAGTCGGTAAAGTCTCTCGATATATGGCATTTATCTCATTACGGTGATTGTTTCTTTTCTCTATTTCTTGCTCAATCCTAGACATGTATGTTGCATAATCGATATAGTCATCAACCTTGAGCCATCCTTTGGGAATTGGATTGAGGATACGATTCTCAGTAAAAGCTGCTTTGTATAATGCTTCTTCGTCAGTTCCTGAATATTCCAAATGAGGGTCAGGGTAATATGATTCTTTTTTGTTGTAATATGCTAGTCCTCCACCGCCGAGGTCTATTTGTTTACAATGCCCGGTACTATACAAAACCATGTCAGAAGAATACATTTTTGGATTTCGTTCTGGCATACAAAGACATCGGTCATCAATTATTTTAAGGGAAAGATTTAACATCTTACATTCCTCTATAAATTGAGAGGTGTTAGAGAGATAGCCATATGTTCGAACAAGAACAATACCTGCGTATGAATCTGCATTTTGCTTTAACTTTGACAGACATTCTTCTTCGTCTATAAGCAGAGTGTGTTGATTGATGTCTATAAATTCAAAATCAACTCCAGCTAAACAGAATGTCAAAGGAACATCAGGACATACATTTACAGGAATAAGCCATTTCCCCTGATTGTATGTTTTTATATAACTATAAATCAGGGAACACGCTCTGTTCGCAGTTGCATATGACTGTATTTCTGTCATGAACTTTATAATGTGGCAGGTGCCTGACCTGGAAGGATAAAATGGTAATTATGATATTTCTTTGATTCCCATTCTTTCTTATAATCAGAATATAGTTCTATTAAGTTTGTGTATTTAGGAGCCCATTTCAAATCACGCTTAATCTTTGATATATCGTATATATAACCTCGTGTTAATCCCGCCTTTTCTGGGTGAAGTTCAATTGTTGATTTCCCTCCTCCAAACACAACATTCAAAGCTTGGGCCTCATCATATTGAGAATATCCAACTCCTGATGCTAAATTGTAGATTCCAGAAATTCCATTCACTTCAATGGCGGCTTTTATTGCGGAGAGTACATCTTTTATATATATATGGTCCCTTACAATATTTTGATTGCCCCATACTTCAATTTTCTCACCTCTTAGAATCCGCTCGAAGAAGATTTCAAAAGTGCTTTTTTTGTAACTACCATCAGCGTTCAGGTGTCCTAGGATTTCTCCATATCCATGTACACCGGTAAATCGAAGGACAATTCCATCAATCCCATAGTCCTTATGATAATAGGTTACAAAGTTTTCTGCAGCAATTTTGGATATGATATATGGGGAGTGATCTCCTCTAAAAGAGATTCCGTCGTCTTCGGAAATAACTTTCTTATCAATATCATTATATAGTTTGTGAGAGGAAGAGAGTATAAATTTCTTAATATTATTCTTTCTGCAGAATTCTAACATCCTATAAACACCGATAGTGTTTATTTCGAAGAATCGTTCAACAGGAGTCTCATGCTCAGCAAGGCAAGCAGATAAATCAACGACCGCTTCAATGTTTTCAGAAGGAAGAGTATTAAAACATACCTGATCATTTAAATCAAAATACTGAAATGGAATAGCATTATCCTCAAAAAAATGTTGAACGGTCTTAGATCGTCCAAGTGCTAGGATGTCGTAGCCTTCTTCTTTTAGATAAACAGAGAGGTAACGACCAATGTAGCCTGTTGCGCCAATAATAAGTATCATATCTCGTTAAAGGAATTATAATCAAAAGGTAAATATATTAATTATTTTCTTCATAAAGTTCGCTTAAGACAATTCTTGCAGAATGTTTATAAATAACGTATCCACTTCGGTCTGCTGACTTCTCGACCTTGCGAAACGTGGTATCTGTTATTTCTCCTGCTACGAAGGCAGGATTGTCTTTCCAGTTTTGGATGATAGGCAAAAGGTCCTTAGTTTCTTCGCATAGGAAATATACGCCAGAGTAGTTGTGCTCAGAAATCTCAGGTTCATTGAAGATGCCGAGTGCCACTTCTATGACACCCTTAACGAAGTCATATCCTGTAGAAAGGCGTACCAAGTCGGACCCAATGAAATCCCCTCCCATACGACCACCGATTTCCATCACGACAACACGTCCGTCCTTTGTTATCTTATATTCCGAGTGACTGGCTCCGTTGGTTATGCCAAGGGCATCGAGAGCTTTTCTGGTGATATCATATATGTATTCAAACATGTCTGCGGGAAGCGAGGAAGGTTGGTGATGTGCCAATTCTACGAAATGGGGAGCTCCAGTTGTTACCTTGTCGGTTATTTGAAGTGGATAGTGTGTCCCATGGTATGAAATGAACTCCACGCTGATTTCACGGCCTTCAATAAACTCCTCCACCATTGCCTCGTGCTTAAAAGACAGGGATAATGCTCTCTCTATAGCTGACGGCAACTCCTCCATCCTGTTAATCTTGGTTACACCCAGTGAGCCAGAACGGTCTGAAGGTTTGACAATCAACGGAATTTGAAACTTGGAAATATCCAAATCCGAAGAAGAAGTTACTTTGAGATACTGCGGACAAGGCACTCCTGCTTTGGCCAAAGCATTCCGCATCAAGTACTTGTTATTAGCACGGATGGCAGAATCATAAGTATTGCCGCAAAGTCCCAATGCTTCTGCAATATAGGCCACAGTAGGAGCTGCCACATCAGATGCAATAGTGCATATGCCGTCTATCTTCTCTTCCCTGCAAACCTTCAGAATTTCTTCTTTTTCTGTGATAGAAATATCATAGAATTTGTCGCAGATATTGGCACATGTGGCACCATCCCTCCATGCAAAACAAATGGAATATAGTCCCATCTCTTTTGCTTTTCGGACAAGTGGTTCCTGCAAATAGCTTGCTCCTATGATAGCCAATTTCTTCATGCTATATCTGCTCTTCCCCCTTAGTGTGGGCATTGATGATGTCACGAATGATGTATGAAGGTCGTCCCTTTACCTGGTCAAAGATTTTGCCAATGTATAGGCCAAGCATTCCCATTACGATCAATTGAATTCCACAGGCAAACCATATGGAGAAGACAGTAAACGTGTAACCTGGCACGTCGATGAGGCCAAAACATTTGGCGATGACATTGTATAGCGCCAGGATGAATGCTATGGCAGACATGATGAACCCGAAAGAAACAGCCATGCGAAGTGGCTTGTTGCTGTTGGAGATCATGATGTTATATGTTAATTTCAGCAACTTGGATAAAGTGTAGCTGCTGTGGCCTTCTTCGCGTTCAGCATGTGTAACCTCAAGAGTCGTGGTTTTAAAACCTAATGTGCTGATCAGAACACTGAATGTTCGTACGTACTCGGGGATTTTAACGTATTCTTTGATAATCTTGTTACAATAGATGCCAAAATTGCCTATAGAAGGATCTGACTCTGTTCCTGCAAGCCAATCGTAAACAGCGTGGAATACGACAGAACTAAGCTTCTTTAGGAAGCCGCTTTGCTTGTTGACACGACGGGCAAGAACGACATCCCAGCCCTCCATGGCTTTGGCAAACAAATGCGGTATTTCTTCTGGACGGTCTTGAAGGTCACAATCCATAATGACTACCCAATCACCGGTGACTTGTGAACATCCTGCTGTAACGGCATAGGGCTGACCGAAGTTGCGAGATAGGTTGATGCCCACGACATGCGTGTCTTTAGCACAGATTCCCATAATCTTTTCCCAAGACTTGTCGGGAGATGCATCGTTGACGAGGATAATCTCATAGTCATTGATAAGGCCATCGGCAATCATTTGCTGCAAAACTGTTGTATTGCGGCCTACGAGGGAGTCAAGCATCCTCTCGCCTTTGTATATGGGGGAAACGATGGAAATTGTCATATCATAATCCTTTTCTTAATCAGTATAGCTCTATGCGTGTGCAAATATCGCAAAAATAGTGGAGAAGTGCAAGGATTTTAGGGATAATTATCCAAAAACTCTTTGTAGGCTTTTGGTAATTCCTGATCTTTGTATATGTCGAAGGCCTTAGTGGCGATTATAAATTTCTCTGCGTCTCCTCTTAGAAGATATGAACAGATGGCGTAATCGACCATCTGCTTTCGATGAGGAGAGTCCTGATAGTATCGTGCCAGTCGCAGCATTTCTATGGGAAGAGGGAAGCCTCCCACGAAGTTGTCGGCTCGGAGAGGAATTGATTTTGAATTTTCTGATTTTGATTTTTGAATTCGTTCTTTCCTTCCTTCGACGAAGTCTTTGTGGCAGGATGACCTTGAAAGTATCTGCAGATATTTCTCGCTGGTCTCGAAGTCGCCCTCTTCGATGCTGTAATCCACCATTTGTCTCAGGCTCGAGAAGCATACTCCGTTTCGCTGAAGCAAACCATATTCTTCTGCTTGGTGGAAGGCTTCGTCGAAGACTCCCAAGTTCAAGTAGAACAACCTATTGAACTGCGAGGCAATGTATTCCGTTTGATGTGGGTAAAAGAAAAGATTCTCGTCGTGGATGGGATAGTCCAGCAAATTCTCTGGCAACGTGCCAAGCACACTTTCAGCCAATAGCGCATATCGAAGAGAGGCTGCTTTACCTCGCTGAGCATCGCTGCGAATGTGCTCTTTGTAAAGCAAGTCTTTCCATCGTCCTTCGTTCGCAAGACAGACACATTTCTTAATGTATTCGCCATCTTGATTGTATTTGCTTGTCAAGGGATCGAAATAAGTTCCCCATTCAGTATAGCGTTCCTCGAAGGGAATGAAGGCAATCTGCTGACAGTAGGCAAGCGGTGTGATGGCCAGCAGAACGGCTCCTGCCAGACCTCCTCCGATGGAATGTTTTAACTTCTCTCTATTTGATAGGGTCTGAGCCACAATCAGGATGGCCAGCAGGGGCGTCCTCATCAGTAAGAAACCAAGTGGAACACAAAGCAAGCCGCAGAGAAGCCGCCACTTGAAACTCTTCAGAGAAACATATATCAGCAAGAGGGCAACGAAGAAGAGGCATTGCAACTGAAACGAAAGGCTGAAGGTGCAATAAAAACCAAGTAGGACGGGAGGCAGGAGCGCCAGCCAGCAAAAGCCCCGCTTGTTTCCTAAAAGCTTCATTAGAACGGCATGAGCCAACACCCCAATCATTCCAAGTATCAATGCTTGGATTGTTGCAGCGATATAAGGAGAACGATAGAATTGCATCAGGAAGTCGGCAAGCCAATTGGAAAAGGCGGGAAGCATCGCCAACTTCAGTTGCCAGTAGTCCTTTGTCAGCACCCAGAAGTCGTCACCCTCCATTGTTATATAGGTATAGGGAAACTTCGTGACGGTATAGATGACGAAGACAAGCATCAATACCAGAAGTGCATAAAAATATATAATGTTATGCTTCTTCATTATTCTTTAGTAAAGAACCTTGCCAATTCGTCTTTCGAGACGATAACTGGTGCCTTGATGAATTCTGGTACATTGTATGCCATCAGTAGTTGGATGTTGTCCTCCGGGTTTTCTTGTGGCAGGAGGAAAGGCTTGTGGAACTGCTTCCCGTCCCAGTATGCAAGCATCAAACGAGTATAACGTCCGTCAAACCTTTTGGTGACGTACATCATCCACTTCCCGTTGCTGCTCCAGGCATGGAAACTCTCTGCCCTTGGGCTGTTCAAGATGTCTGTAGGAACCATCTTCCCTGTTTGCAGGTCCATCATCTTGAGGTCGGACTCCATGTGATAAAGGTTGTAACCTCCGCATTCGCCAAGCGAGAAGAGCATATATCTGCCATCGGGTGTCAGACGAGGCATCATGGCTGTTCCGCCTTGCTCGTAAGCGCTATAAACGGTGTCAATCTCTCCTAATCCTCCGGTCTTTTCGTCGAAAGGAACACGCACGATGCTGTAATGCAGTTTGTCGGTCTCCATTGGCATGTTCACAGGTTTGGCTGTACTGAAGTAGAGCCATTTGCCATCGGGCGAGAAGGAGGGGAACATCTCGAGATTCAAGCTGTCGGTGAATCTTTCGTCCTGCAGGACTTTCTCGTTGTCAATGTCATAAACGATGAGATCTGACCATAAGTCATAGACCTCAATCTTGTTCTTGCTTTGCCCATAGAAAGCTTGATGCGTAGAGTTGCTTGAGAAAGCAATGTATCGCTTCGACGGATGCCAGATGTTGTAGGAGCCATGTCTGCCGCCACTCATCTCCTTGATGTCCACCTTCTTCATCTTGCCGTCTCGCATCACGATGGTGCCGCCATTCTTGCCTCTGGCATGGAACGTAAAGTCCTTCGGATTGTAGTTGGCAAACGAGTGACAATTCACGCATCCGTAGTTGTTCTGCGAGTTCTCGATGATAGGTTCTACGTCGAAGTTGGTCAGGTTTCGCTGATAAATGCCCATCCTGTTCCAACTCTCATAGCCTGGAGGCAGCAAACGATAGGCTATCCAAGGGTCAATCTCATCCTTAGCAACATGGATAATAAAGGGTTTGTAAGTGACGCCATCAGGATGTTCTTTGTTCCAGACACTTACGGTAACAGTCAAAGATGACGTGCCTAAAAGCAAATTATGCCACGCTTTGTTGGGCAACTTTACGTGGTTAGTTCCGCTTTTAACCACGCTGTCTTCCCGGTCATTCAGTATTACAACTTGAACATGCTCTGCATCAGGCACAGAGAAGTTCAAAGGACAAATGTTCGCAGGAACAGTTACCCCAATGTAATCAGGGTATATCTCAGGCAAGTCATCCACTTTATTCTTGGCCTCGCGTTTAGAACAGGAAACCAACAAAACAACCAAACAAAGTAAACTCAAATACCTTGCCCTCATGGTATAGAAGAATAAAATCCCCCCTCTCCTCAAAAAAGAGGGGAAGGGGGAAGAGCTATTTACTTCTTGTTCAGATACAGGTCTGCCTGAACTGCACAAGCAACAGAGCAACCTACCATCGGGTTGTTGCCGATGCCGAGGAAGCCCATCATCTCAACGTGAGCGGGAACTGAGCTTGAACCTGCAAACTGAGCGTCAGAGTGCATGCGGCCCAGCGTGTCGGTCATGCCGTAAGAAGCAGGACCTGCTGCCATGTTATCGGGGTGAAGGGTACGACCTGTGCCACCACCACTGGCTACGCTGAAGTAAGCCTTACCTGCACGGATGCGCTCCTTCTTGTAGGTACCTGCAACGGGGTGCTGGAAGCGGGTGGGGTTGGTAGAGTTACCTGTAATGCTGACGTCAACATCTTCCTTCCAAAGGATGGCAACACCTTCGCGAACGTCGTCTGCACCATAGCAGTTCACGGCAGCACGAGGACCGTTGCTGTAAGGAATGCGCTTCACTTCCTTCAGTTCGCCAGTGAAGTAGTCGAACTGTGTCTGCACGTATGTGAAGCCGTTGATGCGGCTGATGATCATGGCTGCGTCCTTGCCCAGACCGTTGAGGATGCAACGGAGGGGCTTGTCGGCTGGTCTTGACTTGTTGGCCATCTGAGCAATCTTGATGGCACCTTCAGCAGCTGCGAAGCTCTCGTGACCTGCCAGGAAGGCAAAGCACTTTGTCTCGGGGCTGAGCAGACGGGCTGCGAGCTCACCGTGACCGATACCTACCTTACGGTCGTCGGCAACAGAGCCAGGAATGCAGAAGCTCTGCAGACCTTCGCCGATATAGTTGGCTGCCTCTACGGCATCCTTTGCCTTTTCCTTCAGAGCGATAGCGGTACCTACCACGTAAGCCCACTTAGCGTTCTCGAAGCAAATCATCTGTGTCTCTTCGCAAGTCTTGTAGGGGTCAAGGCCTGCAGCCTCGCAAATCTGGTTGGCCTCTTCGATAGAAGCAATACCATGTTTGTTCAAGCAAGCAAGAATCTGCTTGATACGACGGTCTTGTGACTCGAATTTCACTTCACGTATCATAATCTTTTCCTCCTATTCTTTACGTGGGTCAATACTCTTCACTGCACCGTCTTCAGCCTTTGTGCGGCCGTAAGTGCCAGTGACACTCTTCAGGGCCTCGTCAGCAGGAACGCCTTTCTTGATGGCATCCATGAACTTGCCCATGTGAACGAACTCGTAACCGCAAACCTGGTCGTCCTTGTCGAGGTACATCTTGGTGATGTAACCTTCGGTGAGCTGCAGGTAGCGGGTGCCCTTAACCTTAGTACCATAGAGGGTACCGGTCTGGGAGATGAGGCCCTTACCGAGGTCTTCGAGGCCAGCACCAATCATCAAGCCACCTTCTGAGAAAGCGCTCTGTGTGCGACCATAGACAATCTGGAGGAAGAGCTCGCGCATAGCGGTGTTGATGGCATCGCAAACCAGGTCGGTGTTGAGTGCCTCGAGGATGGTCTTGCCGGGGAGAATCTCACTTGCCATAGCAGCAGAATGAGTCATACCAGAGCAACCGATTGTCTCTACGAGAGCCTCTTCGATAACGCCGTCCTTCACGTTGAGCGTCAGCTTGCAAGCGCCCTGCTGAGGAGCACACCAGCCAATGCCGTGAGTCAGACCGCTGATGTCCTTGATTTCTTTTGCCTGAACCCACTTGCCCTCTTCGGGAATGGGAGCAGGACCATGGTTGGGACCCTTGGCCACACAACACATGTTTTGAACTTCGTGTGAATAAACCATAAATATAAAAGTTTAAAAGTTTAAAGGTTTAAAAGTTTAAATATTGTTCGTTATTCCGTTATGTTCTCCCCCTAAAGGGGGTCGGGGGGTCAGTACCCCAGCTCCTTCACTATCTGGCTTATTTTCTCCATCGTGGTGAGCCGAGTGGGGACGAGAGGCAGACGGAGGACATTCTGAATCATTCCCATCTCGCTGAGCATGGCCTTCACGCCTGCTGGGTTGCCGTCCACGAAGAGCAACTTGAACAACTCTGTGAACTTGTGGTGGATGGTAAGCGACGAACTGTACTCTCCTCTGAGAGCAAGTCGTACCATGCGGCTGAACTCGGCTGGCAGAGCGTTGCCAATCACGCTGATGACACCTACTGCCCCAAGGGTGATGAGCGGGAAGGTGATACCATCGTCGCCACTAATCACGTCGAAGTGCTGAGGCTTGTTTTTGATGATGTCATCCATCTGAGTGATGTTGCCGCTTGCCTCCTTGATGGCCACGATGTTCTCGAACTCGCGGGCCAGTCGGAGCGTCGTCTCAGCCGTCATGTTAACGCCAGTTCTGCCGGGCACATTGTAGAGCACGACAGGCACTGGACTGACCTTTGCTATTGCTGCGAAGTGTTGGTAGAGGCCTTCTTGCGAGGGCTTGTTGTAGTAGGGACAGACGCTCAGCACGCCATCGATACCCTTCCAATCTTCGTTTTGTAACTCGTCTAAGATGGCAGCCGTATTGTTACCGCCGCACCCCATCAGCAGGGGCACACGACCGGCCACACGTTCCACCAAATGTTCCTTCAACAATCTTTTCTCTTCGCGGCTCAGCGTAGGCGTCTCGGCAGTGGTGCCCATGATGCAGAGGAAGTCAGCCCTCCCCTTTATCTGGTACTCCACCAGTCGGTCGAGTGCGTCGAAGTCGATGCTCCCGTCCGTCTTGAAGGGAGTGATGAGAGCGACGCCAAGCCCGCGGAATTTATTTTGTGCCATAAATGGTCGAATCTATCTTTTGTTATCGCGCTGCAAGGCTGCGGTTAAGCGAGGACAATTAAACTAGTTTAAATTGTCGAGCGTGAGCAGTCTCGCAGTTTTCCGCTGCAAAGGTACGAAAAAACGAGCGAAATACAAAATGAAAAACAAAAAAGTTTCACTTTTATTTTGTCGAGAATTTACATTTGGGGTAATTAGAGCAGCCATAGAAAGTGCCATACTTACCATTATGCTTTATTAGTTGCCCACCACATTTGGGGCAGATCCCTGATTCGATGGTATCTTTTACCTCTTTTTCAGCATCTTGGAGATTCTTGACATGCTGACGATTATTAACTAATTCGCGGACATTGTTCCTTGTAAGAATATCATGCACGACTTGTACATCTTTGTCGTTCAAATAAATGACCTTATAATTGTTGATGGTAGAAATCAAATCTTTTTCATAAATGACATGACTCTTGCTGGTTACGTTTTTAAGCACTGCATCACCAACAAAAACAACGATTGGTATAATTTTTAAATAGGGATATAGATTCTGTAATAGTTCTTTTATCTTAAAAGAGTGTCCTTTCGATTGCTTTACAGGATTATAGAATTGATTTTTTGTGACATATGTGTATGTTTTCCACCATTTTCTCGTGAATGTCACATCGGTGGCTATAATCTGTGTCCATTCCTGTCGATTGTCATCCCCATATATCTCTCCACGATAGTTTTTGTTTCTATGACAAAAACGCCATATTTTGAAATGACAATGTGATCAATTTGTGTCGTCCCTTTCTCTGTTCGAAAGACCAGGTCATTGAGAGTGGTGTATTCTTCAGACAATTGTGATAAAATAGAAGAGAGGCGCGATTCTCCTCTTATCCCTTTCAGGCTTGCCGAGTTCTCCCATGCAAGAAAACCTCCCCCAAGGACGATTATTAAGATTATTAAAAAGGCAAGGAACAGCATGAAATGTGTTGTTTCGTACTGCAAATATACACATTTTTCCTTCAAAGACAAAAGTGTTTGCCAACTTTCTTGATGAGAGTCGGTAATCCCTCGAAAACGAGAAGAAATCAAAAACACTCGTCACTCATCACATGTAATAATATGTCTCAACTTTCGGAAGTTTGTTCTTCATCAGGTTCTAAGGAACAAGGAGCCGCTTCCTACCTTTTCTTCGTTCATGCACAGAAAGTGAAAAAACGGATTTGGGCGGTCGCTCTTACATATAAGGTCGGGTGCCCTGATATATTGGGGCGGCCGCCCTAACATATGCGGGCGGGCGTGTTGGAACGGAATCGACTGCACGTCCAATCCTTTTTCACAGCACCTTTCCCCCTTTTTCACAGCACAAGTCATCCCATTTCTGCCATCGTCCCAAACGGGTAGTCACGTTCTCAAGTGATTATTTTCTAACCATTCTATTCAATTGATCTAATACTTAGTGTGGTTCGCAGATTGCTGTAATCAATTAGCGTTCAATATGACTTCAATATGACTTCAATATGACTTCAATATGACTTCAATATGACTTCAATATGAGTTTAATTAGAGTTCAATTAGCGTTCAATATGACTTCAATATGAGTTTAATATGACTTCGGTATGACTTCAGTATGACTTCGGTATGACTTCGGTATGACACTCTATGACTAAATGTATTCTGGCATATCTTGAACCAATCTTACAAGTCAGGAAGAAAAATGCACTAATGTTGAGCATTTTTTATCAGTTTTCGGCGCTACTTTGGTGCATTTTTTGTATCTTTGCAGAAGAAAACAAACAGGATGAAGGAGCCGACTTATATACCCCCGTTTAAAGTGAGCAGCGAGAAAGCGCGCATATTGCAGCTGCGAGACGAGCTGCACCAGCATAACTACCGCTATTATGTTGAGAACAATCCTGTCATTTCCGACCAGGAGTTCGACTTCATGATGCACGAACTGCAGGACCTTGAGGCTAAGCACCCTGAGATGTTCGACCCCAACAGTCCTTCGCAACGTGTGGGAAGCGACCTCAACAACGAGTTCGAGACGTTTGTGCACACTCGTCCTATGCTCTCTCTCGGCAATACCTACAATCGCGAAGAAGTGGCCGACTTCTGGAAAAGAGTGAGCGAGGGCCTAATGGGAGCGCCTTTCCAGATTTGTTGCGAGCTGAAGTTCGACGGCCTCAGCATCAGTCTTCATTATGAGGATGGAAGGCTTGTCCGAGCTGTGACGAGAGGCGATGGCGTGCAAGGCGATGATGTGACTGCAAATGTGCGAACCATTCGAAGCATTCCTCTGCAGCTCCCCAAAGATGGCGATTGGCCCCATCAGTTCGAGATTCGTGGCGAAGTCCTGATGCCTTGGAGCTCCTTCGACCGCCTCAATGCAGAGCGAGAAGAGGCAGGAGAGCCGCTCTTTGCCAATCCCAGAAATGCAGCTTCAGGTACGCTCAAGAGTAAGAACAGCAGTACTGTGGCGCAAAGAGGTCTCGATGCTTACCTTTATTATTTATTGGGCGAAGGCATTCCTGGCGATGGTCACTATCAGAACCTCGAAGCTGCGGCCAGATGGGGCTTTCAGGTGAGCAAGAACATGAGGCTGGTCAGCACTTTGGAAGAAGTGTATGAGTATATCGATTATTGGGACCAAGAACGTCGTAACTTGCCTGTCGCTACTGATGGTGTCGTGCTGAAAGTCAATTCGTTGGCTCAGCAGAAGAGTCTCGGCATGACTGCCAAGAGTCCTCGATGGGCGATTGCCTATAAGTTCCAGGCAGAACAGGCAGAGACAACACTCAGGCAGGTTGTTTTTCAGGTTGGCAGAACTGGAGCTGTGACGCCTGTCGCTAACATGGATCCTGTACAGTTGGCTGGCACTCAAGTTCGCAGGGCAACCCTCCACAATGCCGATGTGATGGCCAGTCTCGACCTTCATGTAGGCGATCGTGTGCTGGTGGAAAAGGGAGGCGAGATTATTCCGAAGATAGTGGGGAAAGCAGAAGCTGACAATTCAAAATTCAAAATTCAAAATCCAAAAATAGAGTTCGTAGAATACTGTCCCGTTTGTGGCTCGAAACTCGTCCGCTATGAAGGCGAGGCGGCACATTATTGTCCGAACGATACAGGCTGTCCGCCACTCATTCTTGGCCGAATAGAGCACTTCATCAGTCGCAAGGCGATGAACATCACTTCGCTTGGACCTGAGACGGTTGACGACTACTATCGGCAAGGACTTATTCACGATGCTGCCGACCTGTATGAGTTGAAAGAGGAACAGATTACCGACCCGCTCGCGACTGACAATAAGGGCGTCCGTAAGATACTCGCCAGCATCGAAGAGAGTAAGAAGGTGCCTTTCGAGCGTGTTCTCTATGCAATTGGAATCCGTTTCGTAGGCGAGATTGCAGCCAAGACTCTGGCACGCTATTACGGTAGTATGGA
>JAEEGG010003616.1_pt1 | contig 38463 bp, 37 predicted proteins | sample 9134161 | NCBI WGS metagenome assembly JAEEGG01 (sample SAMN16246543, study PRJNA631951) | gut metagenome | biome: gut microbiome; feature: rumen; material: CR-attached | host: Bos | place: Iran: Karaj | collected 2018-10 | reverse complement strand
ACAATGTGTTTATTGCTCTTGGCCAGAATGAGCAGCGCCAGATAACTGGCGGAAGCTGGCTCCCTCGTTTCATAAAGGATCTTATCAAGAAACTGTTCAAGCCGACAGACGGCCCGAACCCTGATCCTTTTGAGGGATTCTGAACATACAGGACTCCGGTCCTGATCCTCTTGGCTCCGTCATCATGGACGGAGAAACTATGTTTTTTATTTAATTACAATTATTCTAAAAGTTTTCAATCATGAACAAGAAATTCATTGCTCTTACGCAGAGCGAGCAGCGTCAGATTGTTGGTGGTAGTTGGTTTACCAGAGCCATTGCATGGTGTAAGGAACACATCTTTGGATGGAGCGACACTATCCACACGCTTCCAGGTGAGCCATCTTGCGGTGGCGTAGGAGTGTCATTTTCTATTTAACCATAGAAAATCGTAAAAAGAGGAGGTCTTGTCAGTGGCAGGACCTCCTAAATTATTGCTTGACAGTTCGAGACTAATAAATAAGGATTCTGTTCTTCCTGTAGTCAAGGACGTAGGTATGGCCGCGGAAAAGGATGTTACCGACGCAGTTGTAGTTAAGCATCGGAACATACTTTACGGTTTCCGTGAGCTCCCATTTGGTATAGGGTACTTTGACCTTGGCATTCGGCAGCCTGTACTGGTGGCGGGCGTTATAGTGGAAATAGCCTCCATCGCTACCCTCGAACACTTCGGGAATCCACGGCTGGCCCGCTATCTTCTTGGTGATGGCGATGCCGTTGGCTCCTGTATGGAACAGACAGTCGAACGACTTGCCCTGCACCTTCAGCGGGATATATATGAAGTATGACTGTCCGGCCTTCTTGTTGCCGCGTAGACACTCGATAGTGGCAATATGTCCCTTGGCAGGCTGTTCGATTCTTGTTATCAGCGAGTCCTGCATGTCGATGAGCCAGGTCTGGCCGTCAAGGATGGATGCGCCTATGGCCACGTCATACTCCTTCTTGTCGATGAGGGGCGCGATGATAGCCGTGACTCCCCGGTATGCCCTGCCGTCGAAGCTTAGGCTGTCGATGGTGGTCTTGGTGACATCGATGACTTTCCCGAACTCGCCTCCGACATAGTCTTTCTTGACCTTTCCCTTGCCTTTGAGGGTGGAATGGTAGAATGCAGAGTCGATGACGCAGCTTTTAACGGCTGTGCTGATCATCGCCTTGGCAGGATGGGCATTACCGTCCTCACCGTAAAGCATGATTTGTGTAAACATCAGCCCTTCGGGGGTAATACTCAGTTTCTGCTGTGCCGTGACTGCAAGACTGGTCAGGCAAAGTGCGATGGATATGATTGCTTTTCTCTTATTCATTGTGGTCTTGTATTAATGGCCGTTCAGCATGCGGCTCAGCTCCATGAATCCCTGCCTGACAAACGGGCCGATGGGGATATGTAGCTTGGTGCCGTCGTTGAATCGGTAATAGGGTGTGACGATGGGATCAAAGTGCCTTTGGTGGGTAAAGGCATTATACTGGTAGGAAGATCCGATTTCCGCTCCCCAGTGTTCACTGAACCGGATATCGGCATAGCCACCGATGGCATAGCCGCCAGCCATGCCTGGGTAATAGCTGCCGAAGGTGTGGAGGGTGACGTTGTCGCTGAGACGCCATGTGGCAAGGCCTCCTACGCCGTACATGGTATGGACACCTCCCATGAAAGGAGTCCACTGCTTGTAGGCCAGTGCTGATGCCGTCAAACGTACTCTCCCGATGTCCTGAGTCAGCGACAATGTGCCCATAGACGCAGACATCAGGCCTGGTATGGCAGCGTTACTCCCGCTGACGTTTAGGCAGCCTCCTTCCCAAAGTTTGAAACTGGGCATTTCAAGTTTGGGGGTATCTGCCTTGAAGTCCCTTTTCTTCTGTTGCAAGGCAGGCTGTAGGCTGTTGATAAGGTCTATGTGCCTGAGATTACTTGTGGTGATATGAGACTGAAAAGGTGTTTCCGTGATACTGACTACAGGAGGAATGACCGTATCGCGTTCCAATGCGATGCGATCTTTCTCTTCTGTCTGTGCCATGACTGTCATGGAACATGCACACATGGCCAGCATCATTCCGATTCTAATCGTTCTGTTTGTCATTATCACTTTTTCTGAAGCAAAGTTGATCATTCTATGTCCAATACTGTTCCCTGTGAGTTTTTTAACTCTGGAATTAACTATTTCAATCTGTTTCAACCTCCTGGCACCCCTGAAAGCCGTATTCCCGTTATGCCGTCCTTTTTACAAAGCATGGGATAAGGTAATACCGCTTTCACCTTCCGTCGGGGACTCCTGAAGGGAGGGAGAGCGGTTGTGACATTGCCGACGGGCTTCGTTCTTGTCGCCATGCTGCCATTTCGCTCAGACGGCATCATACCTCATGCCGTCACTGCTTCACTTGCAGGATGGCCTGACATGCCCGAGGCCTGTCGGCAGAGTCACCGTTTCTTTCTGTATCTGCCATTCCCTGAAGTTCTGGTACCATATCTGGCTTTTGGCTTGGGATAGCTGCCTGTGACTGTGACGGTGATGGAGGGGATGAAGTTATCCCTAACATTATCAGTAATATCTCTGAGCTGATGCTTCAGCTCCTCCATGAACAGGGCGGGATCGTAGTGACCATCCTCTATCTCACGGAGCTTCTTTTCCCAGATGCCTGTCAGCTCTGGGCTCTTCAGCAGGTCTGTCTTGATTATGTCAATCAAGGACATCCCCATGTCCGTTGGTAGCAGCTGCTTCTGCTGCCGACGGACATAGCCGCGCTTGATGATGGTCTCTATAATCCCAGCCCTTGACGAGGGCCTGCCGATGCCGTTCTGCTTCAGGGCTGCACGCAGCTCTTCATCTACCACGAACTTTCCTGCCGTTTCCATGGCTCTGAGGAGCGTGGCTTCCGTATAGGGTACGGGTGGCTTTGTCCATTTCTCCTGTAGAGAGGGATGATGCTCTCCTCGCTCTCCACGGGTGAAATGGGGGAGGACGTTGTCCTTTTCATCCTTTTCCTCTTCATCGGCTGCCATTCCACGATAGACAACGCGCCATCCTGCATCTGTTATTTCCTTACCCGTTATCTTGAACTTGACGCTTCCACTATGTGCGGAAATGACGGTTGACAGGAAGGCGCAGTCCTCGCAGAAGGCGCTGATGAAGCGCTTGGCGATGAGGTCGAAGACACGGCCTTCCTTCTCAGTCAGGCCGTGAGGTTCCTTTCCTGTGGGTATGATGGCATGGTGGTCTGTGACCTTCGTGCTGTCGAAGACTTTCTTGCTCTTTCTGATTGGACGGCTTATCATGCTGGTAAGTTCGCCGTATGTCCCGGATATGCCTTTGAGGATGTCGGGACATTTGGGATAGATATCGTCACTGAGGTATCTGGTGTCAACTCGCGGATAGGTGGTGACCTTCTTCTCATAGAGACTCTGTACAGTGTCGAGCGTCGTTTCCGCTGAATAGCCGAAGCGACGGTTGCACTCGACCTGTAGAGAGGTGAGGTCATACTGTTGGGGAATGGATTCCTTACCGGCCTTCGTTTCCGTGCTGTCGATACAGAATTCCTTTCCCAAGATGTCCTGCAGAGCCAGCTCTGCCTTGGCTATGTCGGTGTAGTTACCCTCTTCTGATAAAAAGGTTATGCCTTTATATATGGTTGTGAGTTGCCAGTATGGTTCTGGTTTGAAGTGGTCAATCTCTTTCTTCCTGTTGACGAGCATTGCCAGTGTAGGAGTTTGGACACGTCCGATGGAAAGAACTTTGTCATTGCCATAAAGTAGGGAATAAAGACGTGTGAGGTTCAGACCGAGGAGCCAGTCGCCTGTTGCCCTGGCCAGGCCTGCATAGTAGAGGTTATCGTACTGTCGCTGGTCTTTCAGATGCCTGAAACCGTCACGGATGGACTCTTCCGTGAGGGAGGAAATCCACAGTCGCTTGACGGGACAGCGGACTTCGGCCAGCTGCATGACCCAACGCTGGATGAGTTCTCCTTCCTGTCCGGCATCACCGCAGTTGACGATGGTGTCTGCCTTGGCAAAGATCTTCTTGATGACTCCAAACTGTTTCTTGATGCCTGATTCCGGGATGAGATTAATCCCGAAGCGCTCTGGAATCATCGGAAGGGATGTCAGTGACCACTTTTTCCAGTCACCATTATACTCTTCGGGGTTCTTCAGGCAGCACAGGTGCCCGAACGTCCATGTCACCTGATAGCCGTTGCCCTCATAGTAGCCATCCTTGCGGCTATTGGCTCCCAGAACTTTGGCGATGTCACCCGCCACACTGGGCTTTTCTGCTATACATACTGTCATACTGCCTTGGTTTTTACTTTTCTGTTTTTACCTTGTGTCTGGGCTATTTCGGTAGCCTTTACCTTGTCTATGATAACCCTTTTGCCGAACTTGATGATGGCAGAGTCATAATCGCCCGTACTTCTGTAGTTATAGGCTGTCTTGACGCTGCAATGCAGAACTTCTGCGAGCCCGACCATCCCGAAGGTGTACCTCTCAGGATTATTGAGGATGTTCTGTGTGATCTCGCTATTCATACCAGAAATCTTCATAGGAAGGGGATTTGTCTTTATCCTGACTTCTTCGGAAATGATTTGCCTGAAGAAGGGGAGGACATCCTTCAAAGTGAGTTCCTGCAGAGGACGGCTTTCAATGTCTATTACCTGATGATCCATATGACTTTCTTTGCTGAACCTGGTAGGTGGTTCATGTTTAACATCGATTCTCAGACATCTTGTTTAAGAAGTCTGGTGCATAACGAATTCAAAGTAAAGGACAAATTAAGGGCTTTCGCTATAGCCGTGCAAAGTTAAGGCTTTATCAGGGATGTTACATCCTAAATTGGAAAAAACATGTAATATCGAGTAAAATAAGCGGTTTTGACTTCCTGCTGTCCTGTTTTGAATGTTACTTGTCCGTATGGTGAAATCAGTCATCTGATATTTTCTCTTGTCTCGTTGTTGGTGCTCTTAGGCACAATAATCTCAGCGGGCAGCTTTCATATAGGCTTCCTGCCGACAGGGTACTGGCCAACATTTTACGTCGCGAAGTTAAGGCGAACGGTCAATGCGACAAGTACCGCTTCGACTATTTCGGGATATTAAACTGGCAGCCTTCCACAGTTTTCATTTGAAAACGGGGTATTCCAGATGAATATGCCGAAATTCCTTGTCTTCATTCCCCTGAAGGTTCGCCTTTTTTTTGCGATGTAAAAGTTTATACCCTACGGCATACAGCCAATAAAAAAAACTGCCCATGAGGGTTCAAAACGTAAAAGTTTACCCCTTGGCTCCAGTCAATAAAAACTTCAAAACATCGACAATATGCTTAGATACGCTCTATATAGTTACCTTCCGCAGCGATACTTAAAGCGGGCATGCTTCGAGCAGATAGACCTCAACAGACGTATTCTTGACTTCAAGGACGGCAGAGGTTACGCTATCCGTTGGGCTGCAAGGGAAATGGCAAGGTCACTCTCTCTGATGGACTTGTCAGATACAATCATCGTATGCATCCCGGCCAGTTGCAAGCGGACAAATGACATCCGTTTCAAGCGCTTTTCTAAGGAACTTTCAGAACGGCTCGGAGCTGTGAACGGGTTCAACCACATCATCGTTAAAGGCCATCGTCAGAAGGCTCATATCAGCCATGTTCACGAACTCGCAGACGGAGCAAGTGAGTGCTACCACATCGACGAGGATTTCTTCCGTGGAAAGAATGTTTTGGTAGTCGATGACATTACAACCACAGGAAAGACCGCCAATGCTTTTATAGAGCGCATGGAGGCAGCAGGTGCCAAAGTCCGCATGGCCATGTTCCTCGCTAAAACACGAAATTTCAAACATAAATAATAGTCAATTATGAATGCAACAACAGTTAAGCTTAGTGTTAGACAGTGGGCATCGGAAGACCGCCCAAGTAACAAACTTCAGAACCTCGGAACCGCAGCTTTGTCGGATTCTGAATTGCTGGCCATCCTCGTGGGAAGTGGTACTCCGCAGCACAATGCAGTAGAGATTGGACAACAGATTATGAGCCGTTTTGACCATAGTCTGAGCAAACTGGCCAAGGCTGATTTCCGTGAAATCAAGGACATCGACGGCGTTGGGACTTATACCGCTTGCAAGATTCTTGCAGCCATCGAACTGGGTAAGCGCAGGCAGCTTGCAACTGCTTCTATGGCTCCAGACCTCAGCACCGCAACGGCCATCTATAACTACATGAACCCTAAGATGCAGGACTTGCAGGTAGAGGAAGGCCATGTGATTCTTCTCAATCAGAACTATAAGCTGATTAAGTCTGTACGCATTAGCCAGGGTGGTATTACTGAGACTTCTGTTGACATCCGTATCATCATGAAAGAGGCCGTTTTGAATAATGCAACCATCATCGTTTTCTGCCATAATCATCCCAGTGGGAACATCTGCCCGAGTAGGGTGGATGATGAACTCACAAGGTCGATCAAGCGTGCTTGCGACCTGATGCGCATACATTTTGCCGACCATGTTGTGATAGGGGATTGTTCGTATTATTCCTATAGGGAGCAGGGAAAATTGTGAGGCTTAGTTGCTTCACAATTTTGCGCTCTTGCGGAGGGTAACAATCCTCCGCAAGAGTTTTTCGTTTGTATCATCATCCTAATACATCCTAACTCCATCCTAATTCATGATCCCACCACATGCGCACCACAGCACCACCACAAATGCACCATCAGCACCTCCCGTTTTTCGGGCTTCAGCGGTTTCGGTTTACCACAAATGCACCACATCAGCACCACACTTATTGAAAGTTTTTGTAAGTTTTTGAAACTTTTTGCACCATGTAACATGAGGAAAACTTCCTCCTAATTCATCCTAACACTTCATAATACGGAATCATACCAAATCATACCCTGATTCATACCCTGAATCGTAGAAAATCATTCCCTCAGATTTTGTCGGATTCCATTACCTCCAGCCCGTACTCATGCCACCATCGGGCTGAGTCGCTCAGGGCGTAAACGATGCACTTGATGTTGTCGGGATAGCGGAAGGGCATTTCATCCCTGTTGACTCCCGCAAAGGCACTGATGAAAGTCAGGTCACCACGGACGAACTCGTGCAGCTTCTGCTGGCCGATGAACCAACCGAGGATGCTGTCGAAGTGGGCTTCGTCCCTGGCCAACTGGATGTGCACCGTCACGTGGGGCTTGGCCTGCTGATGGAGGAGCCAGTAGTCACCGTGTCCCTCGACATGACGCAGCTCCGCACGGAAGGCCTCGCGCTCCACATGCTTAAATTCAACACCCTGCTCCTGCAGACGCGGGAACATCACATAGTCACAGTTCTCAATCATCTTGATTTCCATAATCGTTAATCTTTAGTGAATTAAACATTCTCACTCGCATCGTTTTACCACCGCTGCCAACGATCATTCTTAGGCCGGTTGGTGGGCAAAATCGCCACTCTTGATACAATTTCTGGTGCAAAGATAGCACTTTTTTCTTTAATCTGAAAATTTTGCGGCCAATTAATTCAATCAATTCAAAAAAATCATTTAAATGAATTAATTGGAGTTGATGAAGTCCGAATTTTGGGACTCGTGAAGACTGAGGCCAATTAATTCAATCAATTCAATTATTTGAAAAATCCTAATAATTGAAGTGTTAAACCTAAAATGCTGGTTCAATAATAAAGTCGGGTGGAATATTACTGGAATGTGTAGGCATTTCATGTTTTGTCTTTCCTAATGCAATTCCACCTATTACAGTGGCCCCTTTACGTTCCAACATGTCTTTGTATCGTAGCATGGTTCCACCTTTAGTTACAATATCATCAAACAACAACACACACTTACCTCTAAACCAGTCATCAAATCTGACTTCAGGTTGAATACTACGACCTGAATTGTTGTTTGGGTCATTTTTAGAAAGACCATCCTTTGTGATAAATGTATAGGGATAACCATTTTCCATACCTGTCTCGGCACAGAGCTGTGATGAAAAAACTTCATAACGAGCCCGGTGTTTTACGTTTGTAGAAGCTGGCAGACAAACAAGTGTTAGGAATTGGACATATTCCTCACCAAAGGTGTCGGTGAGTTTCTGCTTGATTTGAGGTATGACTAAATCAATTGCCCTTTCATGTATGGCTGGCATAATATTCCTTTCTGGATCATTCTTGAAATTCCAGACAGTACGCCTGTTTTCCCAGTCTTGGTAAGGAGGCTCGAAATCGCAAGTCGTTGGATAGTAATAAAATAGCCAAGTATAATGGAAATTTAGGAATAGCTTATCCCAACTCTTTGCCTTTCTGACGAGTACGTCCTTTGCTGTACTTTGAAGCCTTATTTTTTGCTCTTCTCTCTTCTGATTCGCTATACGCTTCTCTTCTATTTTGCGTTGTTCCTCTTTAGCAACAAATTCATCTTCTAAGATGGATATAGCTTCCCGACTACGAACCATGTACCTCTGATTAGACGACAACATAGGATATCTTCCTTTCCATATTCTAAGCCCATTAGGATAAAGGCTTTCGATTTCTTTCATCTGACGGTTTTCTTCTGCTTGTTTCTCGTCTTGTTCCTTCTTTATCCTATCCTGTTCCTCTTTTACAAGAGTTTGTTCTTCGTTTTTCCACGAATATTCAGATCTCTTCGTAACTTCCTTTTTGAAGTTCAGAGGAATTTTTGAGTCGTCTGTATATCTTTTTTCTGCTGCGTATTTTGAATAAGCCTTGGGATATGTGTTTCTTATCTCCTCGAATCGTTTTTGTCTCTTCTTATCTGCCTGAGTCAAGAGGAAAGAGAAAAGACATAACAAACCTATAACAAGTATAATCAGTCCCACAAACACCCAAATAGGTTCTATTGACCAGGCATCTCCTATGATTGTACTTAGCCATCCCAAAACAGCCAAAACAACAAGAACTACGATACAACCACAACCTTCATCCATAGCTTTACCTGATTATAATATGATTTGAACGCAAATATATTGATTTATTTCGACATAACAATATGACAAAAGAAATATTTTATCTTTTTTATCAATTAGTTAGCAAACGATTAGAATCCACAAGGCTCGCGAAAGTACAAATTCATGGATTATGGGAGTTAGGTTGAATAGTAACTGTATATAAACAAAAAATGGGTTGCCGCTGCAACCCTGTTAACCTTAAATCTAATACTATGAAAAACACGATGCAAATATAGACTTTATATTTGATATTACAACGTTCTTCAACAAGAAATAGCTTCTTTTTCACAAAAATTAAGTAATACTTCTGTTTTATGATTAAAAAACTTCTTCTTCTTGTTTTTTTCTGCCTGGTTGTTTACAATAACGACTTAATTGTTATATAACGGTATGAAGATAGTAAAAAGAATAGTAATGTTAATCATTCTCGTATCCATCCTGGGAGCGAGTTATGGAGTTTGGATTGTCTATGGTAGCAAGACCAGTAATCCTAACAGTTATAAGAAGGTTGGAGATATACCTCCGCCATGGGGTTATGAGAGAATCATTGGTGATGATTCTGCATATTGCGAATTCCTACGTTCGCTTTCTTTGAAATGCAAAGGATCAGAGGTAATGCTCTATACAGGAGGTAAATCTCGTTTTCAGTCTCTCAATTATGCCGTTGTGGATATGCCGTTGTTGTCAAATGCAGAACAATGCGCAGATGTATGTATGAGATTAAGAGCTGAATACTTATTTCAAACAAGGCAGTATGGACGTATTCGATTCCAAAACGTCAATGGTAAAACATTAGTGTATGGTGGCGGTAGTTCTCGACAGGCATTCGAACGTTATTTGCGAAATCTTTATGGTGTGGCCAGTACCTTTTCATTAAGTCGTGAGATGAAGAATAGACGGTTGGCAGATATGCAACCTGGTGATGTTTTCGTCTATCCTGCCCGTTATGGTCAAAAATATGGTCATGCCGTTATGGTAGTTGATGTCGCAATTAGCAAAGGTGGAAGGAAAGCGTTCCTGTTAGCTGAAGGGAACACTCCAGCCCGTAATATTCATATTTTGCGTAACTTTGAGAACCCTTTCCGTTCACCTTGGTTTATTTTGGATAATGATGCCGACAATTTGTTGCTGTCTGTATTCCATTACAAAGCAACGGATTTGAAACATTTTTAGTTTTGATACTTTTATATATACTATTACGAAATGGAAATAATAATTGTTTTAGCTTTAGTTGTGGTGGTTGGCATCTATGTCAACAAGTTTATGAAAGAACGTAAGTTAGATCAGAACCCTGAGATCGCAGACGTTAATGCCGATTTGTATGATCGAGCAATCGAAGAGTTGAAATCAGAAAGTAACAATATGGAGAACAAAGACATGGTAGAAAAAAAAGGAACGAGGGATTTATTCCTGGAAACACTGACCAAAATCGGTTGTCAGTATGAAATTGGTGAAGGTGAAGATGGCGATATTAACTTTGGTTATCAAGGCGAGTATTTTGTGGTTAGAGCAAATAACAGTAATCGCTATATTCAGATCTATGATACCCACTGGGGACATGTGGAGTTATATGACATTGATGAGTTTGCGAGGTTGAAAAAGGCCATCAACGAATCTAACCTTAGGAATAGTGTCACAACCGTATATACGATTGACGAGGCCGGTAGTAATGTTGATGTCCACTGCAAATCAGTTATACTATTCACTCCAGAGATTCCCGAAATAGTAGATTACCTGCGTCTGGAACTTAGCGAATACTTCAGGGTTCATGAGACGATCAATATGGAAATGGTAAAACAAAGGGAATTGGAAGTCGGAAAACAAAGCATCTGAACAGATATTATAAGTTTAATATTAGTAAGACGTAAAAAACAACATTTACATGAAAAGAAATAAGAAGTGGTGCTGCGCACTCTTAATATTGATTGTGATTTCTGTCGTTGGAATCTTCGGGCTTCATTGGGCTTGGAAATATTACGGATTGCCCGAGTGGCCAGACCGCAAAGAGTATAAAACCATCGAGGAACGGGCGGATAAGGCTCTGGCTTTTGCAAAGCGGCATAATATGAACGAACACTATGCATTGTTCGTGAACTATGGCATTCCTTCTGGAACACCACGCCTATTTGTTTGGGACTTCCATCTGAGAAAAATCGTGGCCAGCACCTATGTGATGCATGGGCCAGGGGAGGGCAGTACGGCAGAGGAACCCCACTTCAGCAATAGACCCGGTAGCGAATGTTCATCCTTAGGGCGTTTCCTCGTAACAAAAGATCGAGGAAATAGGTTGAAGCGAAGTTTTCGAATAAAGGGTATGGATCTTGACAATCAGTCATCCTATGCGAGAGGGTTAATGATTCATAGCTCTGGATGGGTAGATAAATGGTGTTGGAAAAAATATATTCCCCTACATCGTTCCAGCTGTAAAGGTTGCGTTACCGTTTCTTCAAGAGGGATGAACTATCTCTGGACTCTTATTAATAAAGAGAAGAAGCCTTTATTGTTATGGAATTTTTGTTGAACTAATCAAGTAAGACATAAATCACCTATGTCTTTTTATTATTTTGTGGCTATTTGGGTCGCATAACTGTTTCACAAAAGTGTGATTGAGACTGTAAATGACGGACAAAATCTATAATGTCGAATGGCGTAATCTGTTTGATAATTGAACGTCGGTCTGTATAGAGATCTATACCTTTGTTTTCTTTCTGCCAGATGATATCAAGCCAAAATCCATTTTTCGTTTTCTCTAACTCGTCGAGATCTTTTAGCATGATTTCTTTTGCATTCCGGAACATTTTATCATCAATGTCTGTGGATAATCTCAGAAATTCATGCTTCATCATTGAGATTACAGAATCACATTTCTCTGGTTGCATTGAACAGTCTGCAGAGAACCCGACCTGGCAGTCATTGTTATTACCCCTTATCAGATAATAGTCTGCGTCACATCCATAAGTTGCACTATTCTCTTCTCTAAGAATCTTCTGGTACACCATATTCAGTATCTTACACGTCATATTTGCAAGAAGGCTATTTCTTAGCGAGTATGGAATAGATTCGGTAAACCATTCCATTTGTACCATTGCTTTTGGCGTTTCCATCTTTCTTGAAAAATGACAATATGCGTCATTTTGCAGCCAAGTCTTAATAAACGGGCCTCTCTGTACCTCTTTTATATTAGGTAAAGAGGCGAGATATTTTTTCGAGAGTGAACATATCTCCAGACTATCGTAATTACCCACAAATATAAAGGTGTAGTTTCGGGCACTTGATGTTTGTTCTTTAATAATATCATGAATTCTATTTATGTTTACCTTTGCGAGATCCTCTTCTTCTAATATTTTGAATCTTGGGTGGTGACCATTTGATGTGACAGTAACAGAGTCTGAAAAGGCACTCTCAGGAACTGTTTTACTATTTCTTATTGAAAGGGCGGTTGACTCTATCGTTTTTTGATACTCTGCTTCGTCTTTTGAGATATTCGTAAAATCAGCATAGATGAGCTGCATAAAGGTCTCTAAATCGTTGGGGTTTGAGCTTCCTGTGAATGTGAAAGTGCGCTGACTGATGCTATAGCCTAGGCTAACACGTTTCCCCGCTAGCAGTTTATTGCATTGCGATGAAGATAATCCATTGATTCCAAATGGTATACTTCCCAACATAATAATGTTCGGATCGTCTTCTTCATTATATAGCGTCCAGCCGCCCTTACCATATGCCTTAAACAAAATTTGGCTCTTTTCAATTTCTGTCTTTTTTAACAATACTGTTGCTCCGTTTGACAATACCAGCTTAGTATAGCCTAAATCATTGTGATATTCACAAGAATCGATTTCACCACCAACAGGTATTTCTTTAAGCAAACAAGCATCCTTTATATCATCAACGTATGGTTCAACCAGTTTGTTTAGACCTGACAGATACGACTGGTGTAGTTCTTTTTCTGCAGGGTAGATGGCTCCTTCTTTTTCTATACTCCAGCAACCAATAACAATATTGTTTTCACTCTTTGGCATTAGTTCTTTCATCCTCAGATTTATTTCTTCAAGAGGGATAGAGTGGATAATAGCCTTCATTACGGAAATGTAGTCTTCTACTGTAGATATATCTGTTCCATAGAGATAATTGTTGTAATATTCTTGGGCCAGCGATTGATTTTCTCGTTTATCTGCTTTCAGCAGCAAATTATCCAGTTGGGAGATACGTTCATCCTGATATCGTTTAAATTCCTCATTCGTGAATCCGTACTGAACAGCTCTGTTGCACTCAATAATCATTTCTTCCATGGCTTTTGCCTGAAGGCTGTCTTTTGAAGTAGCATATAGTTGAAATGCTGATTTCGTGCTAGAAACAAAATAATCGTCATCATCTGCCCATGCTGATAGAAATGCGCAATCAGATTTTAATGCCACATCAGATAACCTGGTGTTAAGCATACTAACAGCAGCCTCTGTTTTATATGAGTCCTTCCAATAGCTGATATAACGCCTTTCCTGTGGTGTGTATGACTTATGCTTAAATAAGACGAAAACTGTATTGTCTTGCAGCTCTTTGTCCTTGTCTAACGAAAAGATAATACCTTGGTGATCGTTCACGTCAACTTCTGATACTATTCCGGGAGTCGATGATGGTTTGATACTACCAAAGATCTCTTTGATTCTATGTTCAATCTGCTCTACATCAATGTCACCTACTACTATTATACATTGATTTTCTGGATTATACCAGTTCTCGTAATAGTCCCTTAACTCTTGATGTTTGAAGTTATCAACTACATCCATCAGGCCTATAGGTAATCTATGGCCGTACCTTGAATTAGGATATAGTATTGGAAGCTGTCTTTCGTATATTCGAGAAAAGGCATCTCTGTCTGTTCTCCATTCTTCATGTACTATCCCTCTTTCCTTCTCTATCTCAATAGAATCAAGAGTAAGGCCATTTGCCCAATCATATAAGATTAGTAAACAGCTGTCCAGTTTCTCCTTGCCGACAGAAGTTGGAACGTCATCAATGTAATAAACCGTTTTTTCAATACTTGTAAATGCATTAATGCCATCACCATTTGAAAGACCGAGGCTTTCACAGAAATGTTCAATTTCATTACCTTCGAAATGCTCGCTACCATTAAAACACATATGCTCCAAGAAATGAGCCAATCCTCTCTGTTCTTCTTTCTCTTGCAAGCTACCTACCTTTTGCGCCAAATAAAAGCAGGCTCTTTTTTCTGGCCAGTTGTTGTGTTTCAAGTAATATGTAAGTCCATTGGGAAGAATACCCACCTCCACCATTGAGTCACGAGGAATCAATACAGAATCATTTAGGCTTGACTGAGCAGCCCCTGTATTTGTAATACATAGTAATAGCAGTATTATAGCAAGATGGTATTTGCTTATTGAAAGTGTCATGTGGTTAAATTTTGATTTCATCTTTATCATTCTGCAATTGTAATACATATTGTATAATTGATTTTGGGAGGATTGTCAAACTCTGAAATAACCGCTAGTTTGCAATATTATCTGGTAGTTCCGTTTCATTATATAGTTTAAGGAACTGCTCCTCTAGAAGTCTATGTGCATCAAAGAATCTTTTCAATACATATTCAAGATACCCTTGACGGTTGGGTATAAATGAGTAAAATAAAATTTTGGTTCCGCAATGAATGCCTAATTCGTGACTTTCTTTGTTCACCGAATAAGTAGTGGATATTTCTCCTGTATAGTTAATGTCGTTAATGGCCTGACGATACAGAGAAACTTTCTTTATATCATTCAAACTTACCTTCATCCAATTGTATTCCCATATCTCGATAAATGGATCTTCATCACTTGCTGTTACATAGAAATTTTCATCTTGATAAGTGAACTGAATATCATCGTCAATGTCAAACTTTGGGTGGCAGCCTAACTCGTCCAAGGCTTGTAGTACTGCGGTGATAGTGTTTTCTTCAGCTTCTTGAATATCATCCTCTTCCTCTGGATGCATGGCCATTTTCTTATATCTGGCTTTTACCATTTTTACCATTTGAGGTTCAAAGCAATCTGAGAAGTCAAGGATAAACTCTAGGTCTTCCTCGTTCATTCTCGGAATTGCTTCTTCCCACAAAGCAAGTTTCTTGTCATTCTTCTCCATATGCCTTACTGGATATTACAGAATCGATCTTTTTGACTAATGCGGATGGCTTTCGCTTCTTATCCGAGGTCTTTTTCAATTAATAGCAGAATAATCATAAATGTAAACACACAAGAAACAGAATATTTGACCAATGTAATAGTTGCAAAGCCAGAATGCGTTAATAAGACAAGTCATCATATGTTTCTAGATAACTTTTTCTTATTCCATATATTAGTGTGCAGTCTGAGCAATGGTTATAGCGCAAATAACCTTAGCCCCCAGTCTTTCTAAAATCTGTCGTTCCTGTTCTATACTATTTCCGGTAGTGCGAACATCATCAAATAATATCACATATTTCCCATTAAAGAAATTACTATCATGAGAAACTGTGCGAGACCCACTCCCTCCATCATGCTTTGCATCCCCGTCTTCCACTACTTTGATGTAGGGAAAAGCATTTGTCATATTTAAATCCTTGCAAACTTTATCTGCAAAATCTTTAAACCGGAGTTCTGTCTTTCTCTGTGATGACGCGGTCAAACAAACCAGTGTTAAATACTCTGTCTTTGATCCAAAAGTTGAACGAAGCTCGTTTTCAACAATATATGTTACGGTTCTCAGAGCATTTTGGTGCTCATAACTAGAAACGTTTTTTGAAGGATCGTTCTTGAAATGCCATACGGTGCGCCATGTATCCCACATGGAGGCAGAGGCATTGTCTTTGTACACGGCATAAGTATAATAATCATAGAAATACTTATGTTTAAGAGAGCTGTTGCTATGAGAAATCCATGAAGAGACACATGCAGGAAGTGATGTGGCCAGATTACGTTTTTCATCCTCCTTTTTTTTGCGGGCGAGTTCTTCCTCTATCCTTTTCCTTTCTAGTTCTTGCCTTTTCCTTTCCAGTTCTCGCCTTTCTGCTTTTTCCTTTTCTTCTATCCGGCGACGCTCAGCAGCCTTTTCTGCTTCAATTTTTTGCCTGTAAGCGGGATTTAATAACTCTTCTTGTTTTTGATAATCATATAATGAATGGGAAAGAAGCAGATCCACTTTGTCGTCAGTAATGTCAAAGTGTGTGATGTAACTCTTATTAATTCCCCAATGGGTCTTAAAATAACTTTTGGCTGCTTCTGGATACTTGACACATAAGGTGATAGCCTGATTTCGCCTTTCTGTTTTCCGACTTTCTTCTCTTTCTCTTGCTATTCTTTCCCTGTATTGTCTCTCTGCAGCAGTCCTTTCCTGTGCTTTACTCTCTTCAATAAGACCACCAATGTACCTGCCTAGAGGTATACCGCCTAAGATGCACACAAAACCTAAAAGTGGTATGGAATTTGCGAACATGAGTCCCACGAACATACCAACAATCCAACCGACAAAACCACAAAAAGTTTTCATTCAGTTTACCTGATTAATGTAAGAATCTCGTTGGGCTTAACGATGGCATGTGAATATCCAGAACGCAGTAGTTCGGCCTTTTCTTTTGTCCCCCAGAAACAGGCTACGCTTTCGATACCTGCACCATTGGATGACTGAATGTCGATGACACGGTCTCCAAATGAAATAGCACTCCTTGCATCACAGCCTAACATTTCCAGCGCTTTCAGCATTGGAGCAGGGTGGGGCTTGATTGGTTTTGCATCGTGGTATGCAACAATATGATTGATCGGAAGATTAAACTGTTGCACGACTTTTTCAACATAGGGGCGTGGGGAAGTGCTGACGATACATGTGTTTATGCCATACTTTCTGATGACATCGAACACCTCATTCAACCCTTCGTAGACTGTACATTGTGGTAAAACAGAATAAGCACCATTCCAGTCTCTTTTGCTTCTATATGGTTCTGCCAAGGTTGTGTCAACCAGGGTCAAGTCAAGGTCAAAGATTATATTTTTTCTCATACAGATTCAAACAAATCAGTTTTTATGACTTTCTTATTCTTAATACTATCAGAGATTTTGTCTATGTCATCGCCACCTTTAATGTATTTTGCTCCCTTCTCATACAGATAGGCATTACCTTGGCACTTTTCATGGTTGTTGGTAGCCTCGTTCTTAAAACGCATTACAAACAAATCCTTGTTGGCCATCAGTGTCGTATTAGCCGCATGCATTGTACCACCCTTCACTCCTGTCTGAACAACAAGAGTTGCCAATGACAATCCTGCTTGAAGCCTGTCTCTTGCAACTAAATTATACCTGTTTACAGTCGTTTTGATTCTGTATTCTGACAGAAGTAATCCTCCTTTCTGAACGATTTCTTCTGCCAATTCTTGATTTTCTGGCGGGTAGATGGAGTCATGATCAAGTCCATTGGCCAAAATCGCAGTTGTTTTTCCTCCAACTTTCAATGCCCCTTTATGGCCGCAAGTGTCACACCCGACGGCAAGTCCGGAAACGATGTTAAACCCTCGTTTGGCAAATTCACCAGAGAGATATTCACCTCCAACAACACCTTCAGGGGTTGCTTCTCTTGTTCCAATAACTGCTAATCCAGGAAGACTAAGAACAGACAAGTCACCACGATACCAAAGTAGAAGAGGTGGATCCAGCTTACCTTCTTCGTTTATGGCGTTGCGAAGAACTGCCGGAAATTCGTCATCATAGTATCCGATAAGTCCGATTCCATTTGCCTCACTATACTGAATCGTATCGCGAGCTGCTTTGTAAGCAGAATCGAGATCATCAATTGTGACTCCCTGAATCTTCTTGTCTTTCATACCTTTCATAATCTTATGAAGGCCTTCATAAGAGTCGACTTTTACATCTCTGTCATTGATGGTTGCCCCGATTGAGAGAATCTTCTTTGGGCCAATACCCTTTAGAAAGCTCAGAGTTAGGATTTGTTCTTTTGTTAGTGCCATGTCTTTTTACGTTTTCTTTTGCAAAAATACAAATTATATTTGATATATGTGTAATTTACCTCAATTATTATATGTTTTTGGCTATATATCGAGTTTTTGAACTATGCAGCCAAACTGTTCCAGTCTGGGTTTACTGTCTTTGCAACAAAAAGACCAGTAACAGATCTTGCGCCATTATTCTCCAGCTTAACGGCAGTATCATAGAATGTTCGGCCTCTGGTGATGACATCATCGATAAGAATAACATTCTTCCCTCTGAAGCAGCTGGAATTGAAATCAAAGTCTGCCGTTGGGTTACAACTCTTTCCTGCAATATGACCAGATTCTGAGTCAGATGACTTTGTTATGGCATTCAGTGTTGCCTGTACGCCAGTCCTCTCTGCCAGCCTGCGAGCTACACTTCCGAACCGATTTGAGGTCTTATAGCTCGTTGAAGCGGGTATGAAACAAATTATATAGTCCGACTTACTCCCACATACGATGCTGTTAATGTGCCTGACAAGACTGTTAATGATTGCTTCACTGCAAATACCGTCCTTAAAATCCCACACTGCACGACGGTTGTCCCAGTCGTTTTGGCTTGCCGCATATCTAGTTGGCAAATACTCCATTGTGTAATAATAACTGTACTCCATGTTTGTTCTATTTTATAAGTTTTGATTTCTGGTGCAAAATTTTCCTTATTTTCGTCTTTTGAGGGGCTAATTGCTGCAACATTGCAGTAGGGATGATGTCTGACTAAAAGATGCAACTGGGATGTCCTTCTTCTCTGAATAGTGGCCGATGTGCCATTTGTGGCATACGGAACACTGGTAAGCATGCATCTTTCTCCGGTCTTCGGGGTGGCTGATTTCCCAGAATCTGAGTGCCTCTTCTGCAGCCTCCCTGCTGGGATATGCCATCTTCTTCTTGAACACCACATTTCCTGTAAGAGGATCGTACATTCTCTTCCAATGGGTAGAGTCACCTCTGGACTTTCCGCGTACGTTTTCAACCTGTCCGATATTATAGAGCTGGAAGGAAGTTGCCCGGCTTTCCCAGTAGCGGTCGCTGTTGTCTTTCTCTTCGGTAGAAGACTTCTTATTCATTCGATGATATGCCTGGCACATCCTCTTCTCTACGATTCTTCTTACTTTGCGAGATTCTACAGCCGTCTCGGTCTCAATGTCGAAATTCCTCAGCAGCATACCCCCCTTGAATTTCAGCTTCTCCTCAAAGATCTTTTTAGTCTGCCCTCTGAATCGGAATTCCTGGCCTTCTTTCTTAATTCGACGGCTGCCGCGCTTTACCATTAAACAGATCTCCTCTTTTGGAGCTTCTGTCTTTTCAAGCACCTTCTTTATCAGAGCCAGCAGTGAGGTGTATTCCGAAACGGGGCAAATTGCCTTGTCACGAATCTCTCTGACCAGCTCTCTTATTGAGTTGCTGTCTTCCTTGACTCTAAGATACTTACCGAGGATCGAGAGGTCTTCCTGTCTCTTCCAGTTGTCTAATTTCCCGTAGCGTTCGAGAGATGATTCCCAGCTCTTCAGAACTTTTTCAATTTCTTTATTCATAACCTTTTTGTTTTTAAATTCATCTCTCTATAGCATGAGTTCCAAAAAGGTAAATCATCGGCAGCAGTCTTAACGTTTTTTTGCAGATTAGACTTGTTTGGTATATATGATGTTATTACCGAAATCAAGAATCCACCTATGTTTCTTTATAAAACTGTTACCCAGCAGAACTCTTATTTCCCGTCCGTTATCAATGTCCAGATACTTCTTATCCCCGCAGACAGGCACGTCGAATTCCTCCTTATACTGGAGTTCACAGCTTTTGCCATCCAATTCCTGAGTAACACTAAAGTCCAATTCCGCAGGGAGTGTCATGATCTTGTCTCCGAAACTGAAAAGCACATTGGTATCACCATGTGTTATTGGCTGAAAGGTAAAGTCACCAAAAACAGGTTCGCAGGCAATATTGAATGTACAACCGGTATCAATAAGGCACCATTGTTTCTTATCATTGAAAACAGCCTGAATGAGGGGAAGACCTGCCTCAGTATAGTCCATATTGATGACTGTCTGGTTTGGTGAAAAATCAGATTTCTTGTTCATACGAATCACTTTTTTGTAATTATTGAAGATAATATTATGCTTGTTCATGAATTTTATGCCCAAAATTCCAAGGATGTCATAATTGTTTTCATGAGGTATGACTTTTTTCTCTATTGCATGAAAAACATCCACATAAGAGTTTCTTTCAATTTTGAACATAACTGATGCAATCCTGGTCTTGCTACTTTTGTTCCCAAGCCCACGGAAAGAAGATTCCAGACCAGTGTCAGTGACAAGTTCTTCATCAATGATATTAATCGAGGAACCTGTATCAATGTAAAAGTAGCCATGCCGTTCTTCTGATCCACATTGAACGCTTACTTCAATTATTGGAAGTCCTTCTTCGGTTATTACGAATTTATTACCGCTACTAAATTTCATATTGTTTAGTGAAGATAACTAATTAGAGCTATTTGCGAAAGATGGACTTTACTATAAAACCACCGATTTTCCTTTCAATTCCTGCCTTAGTAACAGGAATGCCTGTTGCTTTGGTGAAACTGCGCTTTAACGCTGTTATACCGATGGCTCTTTTCAGAGAAAAACTCAGTCCTGGTATTTTTGTATTGCTCATTTTTTTATTTATTTGATTTTTGGTGACGGTATGTATTTGATACCGCCACCAATGATTCTGAACTTGCAAAGATTAGTCTATATTCCAATAGGCATCAGGATCTCCGTCAAATACCTCGTCAATATCCTGGTCACTCCAGCCCTCTACATCCTGTGCATATGAACCGTTATAACGCTCATAGGTCTCTTCCTCATAGTAGTCGTCATAATCAGGCTCATCGTAAACATAGTTGTTATGTGGCTGATAGTCTGGGTTGACAGTCTTCGCGAGAAATAAGCCCGTCACACTATATGCTCCTGATGAAACCAGCTTATTGGCTACTTGGTTGAATGTCGTTCCCCTTGTGATGATATCATCAATCAGGATCACCTTTTGGTCATCAACAAGATTCCCATTAATACCAAAAGATGCAGAAGGGTTATCCGTCTTTCCATTCAGATGACCAGCCTCCTTGTCGAAAAGGTTATACACAGCCTCCTTTTGGACATTATACCCACATGAGGCAAGTGCTTCAGATAGTCTTGCGTACCTGATAGAAGTCTTTGCCTTCGAGGATGCCGGGATGAAACAGATAACCCATCCGTCCTTGTGGCCACCTGTGATTCCTTCGATTTTCTCAATGAAGGCGTTCTTTACATTATCCGTCAGGATTCCATCCTTGAACGAATAGCACATTTCTCTGTCTTGCTCCTGCTTTGCAGTAGCTGCGTATCTTACAGGAAGATACTCTGTGATGTACTGATAATTGTTCATTATAATTAACTGTTTGTTTAACTGTTCCCTTATCTATATCGAAAGTTGCAAAATGGTAAACAACCATAATAGGTCTCATCTTGAACTCTTTCTATAACTATATTCATTATACGTCCAAATTGTAAACGCCATCTTTATCTAAGTTGACTCTAATTGGATATTCTCCTGACGGGAGCACCATGATAACATTCGGCTCCTTTTTATCTAATTCTGAGAAATCTCCCTCAAAAAAGCAAGGTAGATGAAATCCTGCCAAATCTAAAGCAGATCCAACAATTCGGGCTTCTTTCCCGATGATAGGACTCTCTATCAAATGCCTCTTCTCTTTTAACATGATTAGAGGTTGAATGCTCATCAGCTTGTCTATTGATGTATTCTCGTCAAACGGAGTTGTTGTCGTAAATTTCAGCATACTATAATTGAATTAATGATTATTCTGGAACTTTTTGTCCACCTATGACTCTATATGACAAAATGAGAAAAGGTAAACAAGTTAGCTTGAATATTCGAGCAAATGGCCGTATTTTCCGCATGAATTGGCTTAATTCCTTCGTTTTTTTTATAAAAATGTCTTCAAATCCTTTTTTTTTCGTATTTTTGCAGCAACTAAAGATATCCTATATGGTTACAATTATTATACTGATAATACTACTAATTTTGGCACTGCTTATTGTTCCTTTAATGCGAGACATGGTAAAGGATAAGCAGGAGTTGGCTGACACACCCATAAACAAAAAGTTCGAAATCCTAGTTTCAAAAATCAACGATGGGTTATTTGATGGAAGAGGGGAGGTCGTATTATTCGATGATGACTCAAGATCCATGAACCTCTTTTCTGATGACAACCGTAATTACTTAATTCAATTCTACTATAGTAAAGGCAATCTTACCATTACCCTTAACTATAAGTTCTTCCAAAAAGAGCTTATTCATAAAGAGTTGTATCAGGGATTAAGAAACATCTCTGTTTTCATGCAGAAGGATATCGCAAATCAATTTCTGGAGGTATGTAACAAGGAAATCATCGCCCATCAGAAGAAAGTCGGATATGATGATGTCAGAAATATGTCTGGAGTCCAAGACTTATTCCGTTCAGAATCTGACCCCACTAGTGTCCTAAGCGACGTCTATTCAGATCTCTCACTAAGCCAGAAGAAATCCGTAATTAATTTAATGTACCTTATAGGAAAATCGGCGGGTGATGACGAGGGGGACGTTGAGCATACTGTTGCTTTCTCACAAGAGGTTTTGACATTGAACGTCCTTCCTGAAGACTGTATTAAACAGAATTCAACTTATGGAGAGGGAAAAATCTTTGAAGACTTAAAACCTTTGGATCGGAGTGTCTTGGATATGATTGTATTAGCATGCTTCCAATTGGTGGGAGAGATGAACGTGGAAACTCCCAATCAAATAGATCCATTGATGGAAAGTTGTTTCTTTGATTCATTTTCCAAACTCGGTTATTCTGTGGATGATATTGAACAATTACTGCAGAAGATGATGGCAATGCAGCAGTTTTTTGGATTATGAAGAGAATTGTTTATATACTAATCCTGTTTCTACTCTGTTTGCCTGCCTTTTCGACAAAAAGAGCATTATTGGTTGGTGTAGGCAGCTATCCACCCAACAGTGGTTGGAATAACATCAGTTCCGTTAATGATGTACACATATTAAAAAAATACCTTTCTAATGACTTTGTTATAGAGACACTGTTAGACCATAAGGCTACCAGAAAAGGAATAAATGAAGCATTCAATAGGTTGTCTATGAATTGTATTAAGGGTGATACGGTTCTTATCCATTTTTCATGTCATGGCCAGCAGATGCTTTCAAATCAATCAAATGAACCTGACGGTTTGGACGAAGCCTTGGTTCCTTATGATGCTAAAAGCGTTAAGAGTCAGACATATGGCGGTGAGAATCATTTGTTGGACAATGATCTGGCTATGTTACTGACTTCAATAAGAGAGCGTATAGGAGAATATGGCTTATTAATTGTAACTCTTGATGCCTGTTATAGTGATTCCAGTCATAGGGGTGAAAAAGAAGCGGATAGTGTCGTTTACAGAGGTGGAGCTGAAATATTTGGTTCTAACGAAATATCCAAAGACAGTCTTATTACGGTTATTAATAAGCAACATAATAGAGATGAAAGCCCCATTGAAACTCTTGATGGCGCCTCAAATATAATTATGTTGAGTGCCTGCGAGTCATTTCAGAAGAACAAAGAAATTCGGATTGGAGGTCAAGGTTATGGATGTCTATCCTACTCTATGCTGAAAGCTTTTGAATCCTGTGGTTTCGGAGATGTATCAATTTGGCTTGACAATGTGTTAGAGTATATGAATGAATATGCCTATACACAAACACCGCAAGTCCGCAGTACAATAGGCTATGCCCCCCCAAGACTAAGGACAAGCGAATGTGGTGAAGATTCATCAGATACCGATTGCTCTAACTCGAATTGGTTACTAATAACAATCTGTATAATTGTTTTGTTTGCAACTTGTGTTATATGGAAGAAGAAAAGAAAGAAATAAAAAAACCTTCATGGCTGTTCTCGACCGTGTTGTATGTCTTCATGGTTCTTATTATAGCCAAATTCCTTGGCCTTTTCAGTGGCCTGAATAATCATTGGAATGATGCAATAAGCCAGATTTCAATACCATTGTTGGTTTTCTCATATATTATAGATGTAATTGCCTTTTCTTATTCTTTCATGGCTATATATAAGGCTTTGCAACGAAAGCCTTATTCAATTACGATGCTGAGAATTTCTGTGTTTTATTTATTTATCCAGACATTATTTCATTTCATTCGCAGAACAGACGGGGTATTGCAAGGGGCGATTAAATACTATGCGTTAATACCATTGTTCCTCATAGTCTTCTTTGTGTATTTATGGCGCTCAAATCATATTAAAGCATATATACCCAAGAATATTAGGACCTTTGGCGTTATGGGCACTTTGGGAATCTTTATATATTTTCTCGTGTTTGTCCAGTATGCAGTCAAATCTGCAGATCCTATTATAAAGAATAGAAACAGTATGCCGATATCTGTTTCTGATGTTTCATTGAAGAAAGGTGAATTGACCGATGGATTAGCAGCTTATACCCCTTTAAAAGATTGGACTAATGACAGTCTTGTAGGTAATGAACAAGACGGTATGGTGAGAGTGTTCCATTCTAATAAATGTTTTCACATATTGCTGACCACAGGAAAAGCAGAATGCAATAATATGATAGACTATTATCAAGTGCTAAGTGAGTTTTCTAGAAACCAATTACCAGATTCTGTAGCCATGGTGGAAGTATACCATAGTGATTCTTTAATAGGAGAAAATAAATTCTACATGAATTCTTATAAGCTGATAATCGATAACGATAGTACAAATTACTATTGGTCTTTTGCAGCACTGTTAGACCATTCCAGCTACAAAATGGTGGCTCTGGCATGTTCTGAGCAGGATACATTAAATGCATCCATTGATTACTCTAAACAATTCATGGAATCAGTTCGTTTTAATTTAAAAGAGTGATGTATTATGCATCAGAGAATAAATCAAACCGAGTATTGCTAAAATTACGAAGATTTTAAATAATAATGCTGATATGGGTGAAACAAAAAATAAAACAGCTCGTTTTCTTAAGGCTGAAGACCAGCCCATATTGTTAACACAATGATCATACATTACTGTAAACAATAGTAAACAGCAAATTAAGAACAAGACAATATAAATACAATCAATAATACTTAATTCCATTTTGCAAAGGTATGAAAATAACCAGAATAAAAGAAACAAAAAAGAAGAAAATCTCAAAAAAAGATGGTCTTCTCATCAATATATACTATTTTTTCTTGTTATATAGATATCTTTTGTTGTCAATATTAGGTTTGGCTATTCTTGCTTTTATCATTCTGTTCGTTATGGATTTTATTGCTCCTACCGAAATGAAGAGCTTAGACAAAAAGGCCACTTTGGGCCTATTTGACCAACTTCAGAAAGCATATAGGCATCAGGATGCCATTAATTTAATGGAGTTTAAAGGAAAAGAATTCATCGAAGATACTCCGGAAGAGCTTGATTATAAACCCAAATTGGCAGATTCATACGTATATGTCGGAGATTATAGTAAAGCAGAAAAAATGTTGCTTGACTCATGGAACCATGCCCCCAAGTACTTAAAAGAGATATCTGATGATAGTTTCCCCAACCTTGATGTTTACATAAAATATGCATTAGGAAGAACTATTTATCAGTTTTACGAAACTGTTGGAGATCAAATAAACCAGATTAAGTTTTACAGAATCTACAGAGGGTACTATGATAAATATCCTCGCCAAATTGATAGTATAACAATTAAAATATATAATGAAAGGACTTCGTTTGCCAAAAAGATGCCCAAAAACAATCAAGAAATAATAGAATATGATGATATTATTGTCTCTTCTTTTTCCGATAAAGCGAAAGCCAGAAGAAGAATGGAAACTTATATAAATAATATTAAAGATAGAAAGGAGTATGCACCTTCCTACAAGGTGAAATGTCTAAATAAGCTGGCTCGGTGGCAATTGGATGCAGGTCTTTTGCCAGAGGCATATAAAAGTATTCATACTGCTATTGGCTTTGTCAAAGACATGCAATTTGATAACGAATACTCACACTTAGGAATGCTTTCTGATTTGTGTTATGAGATACATGACATTGAGATGAGTAAGACATTATATAAGAGATATAAAAGGTATCTTGATAATCTTGGTAATACTGAAAGTTTTGAATATTTAGAGAATTATGCCCGTTCATTCAAATACTTAGAATCTGAAGGTGATTGGGAAACACTGAGAAGTAATCTAAAAGCCTATAGCGAAGGGTTAAAAAGGCAGATTCTAATTAATATGCCGTCAATGACTGAAGAGCAAAGAGAGTTCTTTGCTAAACAGTTTGACGTCGCTTATGATTATGGCATGCATGCCTTAGAAACTCACCCCTCTAGTGAACTTGCCAATCTCTGTTTTGACAATATAACCTTTAAAACGGGCCTTTTGCTGCGCTCAAACTTGTCTATCACAAATACTATCAAGAATAGTGAAGATGAAAATGTGAAGAAAATGTATGCCGAATTGGAAAAATGTCGGCTTGACCTCATTTGCCAATCAGCATCGAATCGATGGTTTTCTGGAAAAAAGTCTTTGGAGGACAAAATAAGCCAATTAGAGAAAGAGATCGCTCTTAAAAGTACAGATTTTAAGCATAAAAACCAGACTCCGGACAATAATTATACCGTTATTCAGAAGCATTTGGAGAAAAATGAGTCCGTTGTGGATTTTGTAGAACATAATGGCAAATTGTTTGCATTAGTTCTAAATCCAAGCAATGATGTTAAATATATACCCATAGGTCAGATTAGTGATATTAAAGACAAAATTAAATTATCTCCAGCTGACCTCTATCGTGATATCGACTTTACTCAATATATCTGGAAACCTGTTGAAAAAGCTATCGATGGAAGTTCTGTTATCTATTATCTACCTATAGGTCTGTTTAACCAAATAGCTATTGGATCAATGTGTCTAGATAAGAAAACAAATACTTATCTTTGTGAAGCAAAGAACTTTAGACTATTATCTAATCCAACAGATTTAATAGAAGACAGAAGTTCGAGTGGCACCTCAAATCCCGCACTTATCTCTTTATGGGGAGGTATAGACTATGGAGAGGGATCTAGTATTCTATCAGCACCAAAAGCTAAAAGAACAGCTATCAAAAGAGGGGAAACTTTGTCTAATCTGATATATGCTTATCAGGAGGTAAGTGATATTGCTTCTATGTTAAATGAGAATAAATGGAAGAATGTCTTGTTTACAAAGACAGAAGCAACAGAGAGTAATTTCAAAAAACGAGCAGGCAAAAAGGATTATATAATACATGTTTCTACTCACGGATTCTTCAATGAAAAAGCCAACCTGAACAATTCTATGTATGAGTCTGGTTTGTTTTTTGCTGGAGCAAACAAATATTGGAGTAACGATACTTTGAAACTGGAATTAGGAGAGGAAGATGGAATCTTGCGAGCTGCAGAGATTGCGACATTGGATCTTACGGGGTGTGAATTGGTCGTTTTATCGGCTTGTGAGACCGGCTTGGGATTCAGTGATACCAGTGAAGGAGTATATGGATTACAGCGTTCCTTTAAGTTGGCAGGAGCCAAGTATCTACTTATGAGCCTTTGGGACGTAGACGATAGAGCAACAACCCTACTAATGACAGAATTCTATAAAAATATGATTGCAGGAAAGACCTTGGAGGCAGCTCTTGACGAAAGCAAGAAAACCGTCAAGGAAAAATACCCCTCACCAGAGGATTGGGGCGCATTTGTCCTGTTGCATTAACTATGTAGAATGGATTTTACGAACAGGGAGCAAATCACATGTTACGAATAATAGAATTAGTTTTTAGATAATCTTCTTCCGTCAGGAAATTATATCTACGCCTGCCCAAACGGATTAAGATGAAATTATGCCACCAACCGAATTTGATATTTTTGGGGGCATTTATACCTGGTACTGGACTTTTGCAAAATGCCATATTTTCCTTTACCTCGACTCTATTAGGGAAAAAAGAACCAGAAGATAACAACTCAGAATATATGTCATATGCATCCTTATAGTGCTGTATTTCTGTTAATGCACTTGCTAGTCTAAGCTTCAAGTCTGGTGTTGGCAAACTGCTGACTTGGCTTTTAAGAGAAGCTGTCATCACGGAGAAATACCTCATCTTTCTCTTGAACTTCATGTATGACCATATCCATATGACGGCCAATATGATAATAAGTAAATACTTCATATTCTTTGCTATTTTTCTGCAAAGATAGTCATATTTTGCAGAAATACCGTTGAAAAAGATGTTAAAACGTATGTTATTGCAATATAACCATAAGAAAATATGTATATTTGCAGGAAAAATGTGTCACATTGTTCAGTTTGAATCTATAGATTATTCGTCATATGGCTAAACAGGAAGACCCCAAAGAAATTGATCTTGCTGCTTTCTTAGAGAAAGAAGGTGGTAAAGCTCGTAGCTTTTTGATAAAAACCTATTCTCTTAATAAAGGGGATCTGGATGATGTTATGCAAGATTCTGTTCTTGCATTATTTAAAAACATTAAATCAGGCAAGCTAGTCAAATTAACATCTACCCTGTCTACTTACTTCTTGCAGATATGCATTAACCAGACATTAAACAGAAAAAGGAAGTCGGCAAAGGTCGTTCAGTTCTCAGAGGCTGTCGAGGCAACTCAAAAAGACGAATACAGTTCTGAGAAGATAAATGAACTTCTGGAGTTTGGTGATAGTGGTATTACTAATGAGCAGAAGGAAATGATGAGAGAGATCGTTCAGGACTTGCCCAAACCCTGTGATGATATATTATGGTATTACTATGGGGATAACCTTGATATGAAGACAATTGCCAAATTGTTGGATTATGGAAGTGCTGATAGTGTAAAGACTACTAAGAGTCGCTGTATGAGCAAGCTGAAAGAAAGGTTTATGAAGATTAAGGAGGATTTTTATGCTTAATGAAGAGTTGTTTGATCAAAAGATAGAGCGATTCTTGAAGAAGCAGATGACTCCTGATGAGGAACGCTCCTTTAAAGAAGAACTGGCTTCTGACCCAGAGAAGTTGGCTCGAGCTAAAGCCATGGCTCTGGCAATACAGCAGATGAAAAAGGCTGGAAAAGATAATGATCAAAGAATCATAGCAACTGTAAATGAAATGGAAGATAACAAACTTGATAGAGTTGCTGATGGTTCTGTCATGGCAGACTTTGACGAAAGAGTCGAGCTATTCCTGAAAGGATTAATGAGTCCTGAAGAAGAAAAAGCATTCTTTGAAGATCTTAAGTCATTCCCAGAACTTGAAAACAGAGCAAAGATAATGTCTCTGGTGATTGACCGGATGAGGGAGGACGGTCGGGCAAAAGACGATGCTATTATAGAAAAGATCAAGAATACTGACCAGGAAACTTTGGAAAGATTGGCAAAATCAATCGGAGGTGGAACTACTGCTAAAGTGGTAATGATACGTCGTATTTTAGCTGTCGCTGCATCTATTTTGCTTTTGGTCGGATTGTTTGAAGGTTATAATATGTACGACGTAAGCAGAACAAAGGGAGTTTATGACAGTTATGCTGCATACAGTTCGGATTTCAACAACACATTAACTTCACGAAGTAAAGGGACACCCTCAGACTCAGTGGTTGTTCAAGAATTAAAATCTCTGTTCCTGCTTGTCCAAAAGGGTGATTCTCTTGAATATGTTACAGAAAAACTCTCGCTCTATTCAAGTGGCATATCTTCAAAAAAATATCCAAATTACGAGGAATATGCAGCCAATATAGACTGGAACCTTGCAATGGCTCATCTGCGTAATGGTAACAGAAAAGAGGCAATTGCTGTTCTTCAGAAACTAGCAAACGAACAAAAAGGAACGCCAATTGCAGATAAAGCTAATGAATTGCTCAAACAGTTAAAAAAGATGGGGCTATTGAACTGGTAATAAATAACAAATGGGATTCATAAATGTAATACACATTTGAGAATCCCATTTGTATTTTTTACAAGTATAGATCTACTTATGTATCCGGATTTGCCTTATTGGCAGTTTATACCCGCTGAAATAAGTGTCACTTCTCAGATTGTTACTTACGCTGCAACATGCCGCAATTTTTTGGTCATTTTCCTCGTCATTGGATTTGAGCCAGAAATTGCAGTCATTGCTGTATTTGATGTCTGCTTCGTAATAACCTCCGGCAAATAGCTTGATTTGGTTGCCATTTGGTCCTATCACAACATAGCCTTCAAAAGTGCCTGCATTATTACGTCTGGTCTGCCATACACAGGTATCAATAAGTTCCTGGAATTGTTCCACTGTAGGAAGATTTTCCTTCTCAGCTTTACAATAAGGGGCATAAATTGTGAATCCGTCATTATCAAGATCGTTATCTGCCGCCCATTCTGTTCCACTAGGAAGACCAAGATTGACAAATTCTGTTTTTGTCTTCATTAATTCCACGGGCACGTCTTCCTGACCGTCTTTGTAACCTTCAAGGTAACCTTGGGCATATGCTTCCTCAATTGCCCGATTGAATGCTGTTAACGCTTTCCCTTCTGCGAAGGCTCTAGCTTTTTCTTCAATGTTCATATTCTTTTTTCTAATTATACAACTTACATTTTAATAGAGATACATACCTGGATCATCGTCGTACATGAGTTCTGCCATCATCTCGGCCTGCATCTCTTCCTCATACATCATGTCAGCCATGATTTCCGCCTGCATCTCTTCTTGATACATTTCGTCAGCGATGATATCATTCATTACGTCATCATACCAACCACCTCTTGGGCGTGGTGTAGTGTCAATAGGAAGATTTGGATGGATTGTCTGGGCTATGAAAACGCCAAAGACATCTACTGCTCCAAGGTTCAACATTCTGTCTGCAGTTTTTGTAAAAGTTACGCCTCTGGTTCTGACATCGTCGATCAACACAACTTTCTTACCACGGAATCTTGATGGATTGAAGGTCATATTATCTGTTGGGTTGTCTGTTTTACCTGACAGATGACCAGATTCTTTGTCATAGGCCACGTCAATACCGTCGATACATACGTCACAGCCTAAGTTCGCTCTCAGATAACAAGCCAAGGAACCATATCTGCGCATCTGCTTCTCTCTGGTGGAAGCCGGAATGAAGCATACTACCCATGCGGTAGGATTTCCGCTAATGATGTTTCTTACCTTGTCAAGTAACTGTTGCTTGACATACTCTGGACAATGACCGTCCTTAAAACTGTAAACAGCCTGTCTGTCCTGCTGCTGTTTGCTACTCAGACCTACATACTTCTTTGGTATGTACTCTAAAATGTTGGTAAATGAATAATTTGACATACTTTTTTATCTTTTAAAATGTTTCGAAATTCATATGTCTATATTATTACCTTCAAAATAGGAAACAAATAGCATAATAATTTAACATTGTTTCACACTGTATGACTGAGCTGTGGCGATTACCAAATCTCAATTATTAATAGCCAATCCTGCCTATTTCCAATAAGTTCTTTGAAACTATCTGTGGTATTAATAAGGAAAAAGATTGTTAGCAAAACAAATTTGGCAAAATACCGAAACAGGCACAGAGTAACCAATCTGCGCCTGTCACTTCTGTTGTCAAACCTTCTTGTGATTTATATATTAGGATAATTATCCGCGTACAAACAGGGTTACACTTTATGAAAGGAAGTCGTTTACCACCTGTATTTACTTTTAACCTGCTTGAAAACAGGGACATCACAAACTGAGGCAAAGAGAAGGATGCATGACCTGACTTTGATGGTGTCGCTGCCAAAAATGTCATAAACGGAAGTTTCGCTGTTGAGAACGGTCTCACAAATCTCCACCAGTCGTTCCCTTAGTATCGGATGCTCGATGTATGCTTTGGCTTCTTCTCTGTCAACTATTCCATAGAACTTTGATATCTCAGAATGCCCCAAACCTTTCATTTGAGGAAAGACATACCATATCCAATGGCCACGCTTATGCCCTGCCCTCACTTCTTCAAGGGCCTGAGCATAAGTTCCTGTACCATCATATATGCCACCACTATCCTGCGCGTGGACAAATCGCATCAGGTTGCGATTACGAGCTTCTTTCTGTTTATCTTCCGCCATGTTCTTTATTACTCCATTTCCTCAGATGTTCTTAAATATTGGAAAGAGTCTTCAAGAAACAATTTTATCATTGGGGAGGATACACCATTATTCTCCAGATAGGCCTCCAGATCACTTTGAATCTCAAAAATATCTTTGAAGACCTTCATTACCTCCATATCATATTTGCAATCAGAGACTTTCATTATCATCTCATCATAGAATTCCCCTATCAGCCGTTGTAAGTTCTGCTCTTCCTCTGTCATTTCTTGATGGACTTCTGATTCATGATATTTTAAAGGAAGGATTACATCTGACAAATAGCCAGGATGATCTATCATGCCTTTAATTACAACAACGATATTATACGCCAGTCTTTCCTTGTCATCCTCTGAAACATCTTCTGGTTCTTGGGTTGGGAAAAGCTCTTTCATATAATCCAAATATACCATATTCATTTCTTGCTCGTATTGTTCCGAATTCGAATTACTCTGTTCTATTTCTTCCGCTTCGATAAACAATTTAACAAGATCAACATAATTATTATAATATGATTCGTGGAATACATAAATCCTCTGAGCTCCACTTTCCTTGATTAGATCTACATTCTCTGCCGATATATTATCTCCAGCTTCAATAAAGGTCGCACTTCGATCAAGAGAATAGACTTCACCATTATCTTCATCTACAAAATCCTCCACCCATTTTTTCAGAACAGGATATGCCAACTGATAGCCTATAAGCGATTCAAGTCTACCGTCATTAACATCTATCGTATCAATCTGAATGCTGAGTATATCTTTGATTTTTTGTAGATTATAGCCCAATGCTAATAAATAATCTGCATATTTCTGGTAACAATGCGATTGCTCATTAAAGAGCAACAACCGATCTGAGGTCCTGAAGCAAACTAAATCCTTTCCTCTCCTTCCATTCAAACAATAAACTTCATAAGCGGAAAGCATCTTTTGTTGCCCAATAACTCCCATCAAGATAGACTGTTGTTCTCTAAGATTACCAATCACATTGGACTTAGATAACTCTATTAAATGATAATCGTAATATTCTTTCATCCAATCAGCCATCTCTTCATCCTTTTCATCACGGATTTTCGCTTTTTCAAGCCTTGACCGATATTTGGCCCATGTTCCACACGGAATGTATATATAATCATCATTGCCAAGATACAAGGAATTTGGAGCGAAATTAACATCCGTCCCTTCAATTATCAACATACATGTTGAAATCGGATTATAACCTAAATACTTCATGGAAGAAGGTAGTCGAATGATGCCATAAGTTTGAGTGCCGGCATTATCACATATAATCTCCGTCCCTTCTTTGACTGAATAATTGCATACATCTGAGTTTTCGCCAAAATCGAACAGGAGTTTTCCATCTTTGCTATACTTACCTCCATACTCGTCAACAAACGGACTTGTTTTATTCTCTTCGGATGTTTTAGCCGAAGAACTGAATAATTCGATATTAGGTTCGTCAGTTTTATTATCCATCTCCTTTTCTTCTACAAAATTTCTTTCATAAAACCCAGAACCATCCAACATCCTCATATACTTATCTTTCAGTCCATTAGGAACTGAAATCTTTAGAAAATCGTCCCAGTCTTCACAAATGGCACAATCGAGCATACCTCTAAATGCCTCTGAGCCTAAATAGCAGATTGAAGCCGGAAGAACAATTCTTCTAGTTCTTACACACCAAAATGCGTAATCTTCTATGTAAGTCACACCTTCAGGTATCACAAGAACAGGTGTTTCACGAGACTGAAACGCCCACTCTTTGATTATCTCAACACCCTCTGGTATTTTTATCTCTTTTTCATTTCCAAAGCAACATATAATGGCTTTCTCCATTTTGTCTATCAAGCAATGGCTTCTAGTTTCATAAAACTGATTCTCAGGTGAGACTGTAATAATATCAAAATCATTATCAATTAACGCTTTCTCACCAATAGACTTCACAGACTTGGGGATATATAATTCCTTAATCGGGCACCTGTCTAAAGCACTTGGTTCTATCTTTATTACCGTATCAGGTATTAAATATCTCTTGCGAGTATATCCATAAAATGGCCGCCAATCATTTCGACTTTCCACTTCCTTATCAGTACAAATTACCGTCCCTGCTTTCACATGTTCTCCATCCTCAACATATACACGACATCCGGAAGACAAATGACATCCAGCAAGATTAATTGAAGGGTGTAGATATATATCATCCCGATTGATAATTTCCTTATATCGTTTCCCAGTCTCTTTGTCTACCTTATTTACATAGGTTACGCCTTCATAAAAATTGGAATATTCAATAACACCATCCTTTTCGCACTTGTAATCTTTCCAGTGCCATGGTTCTATATCCTTCCTTTCGTTGGTATTTTCTGGGCTGTCGGCATAAAGACTCGTTGGCACACGTATCAATGAAGTTTTGTCAAAATTAAAAAGTACACCATCTTTTGATGAGTAATACTTGTTCCCCTCCTCAACCTCAATTGAAGAGAGTTCAAAACTGTTAAAACTATCATGGCCAATAGATTCAACACTTTTCGGAATAACAATAGACTTTAATCCACAACCAGCAAATGCGGAATCCCCAATGGTCTTTATCTTTTTGGGTAGGACAACTGATTTGAGCACCTGACAATTCAGAAAAGTGCCTTCTTCTATATTCGTGATGCCATCTGGAAGTTCAAGATTCCGTAAACTACTTGCTCTAAAAGCCTCTTTCCCTATACGTTTCAGACTTTTGGGCAATTCAATTGTATGTAAGGGAAGGCCATGGTCACCGTTTCCAATACCAGTTACCACCCAAAATGCTTTATCACAAATTTCCTCAACTCCTTCTCTTACCCTATATGACTCACGTCTCTTTATTCCGTTATATCTCAGGAACCGCTTCCCATCTAAGCTGTAAATGCCCCCATACAGATCCTGGCCATATCCTTCCAGGCAGAAATCCTCCAAATCACAGAAATCTTCTTTATATAAACCATGCATAGGTTCCAAAGGCAGTGTTTCTGCATATGAATTGCAGTCTGGGACAAAAGCCACCATATCATTACAATATAGAATTCCATTTTTACTGTAGACCTTTATTGTATGACCTTCGAATCCATCGAATTCATAAACATCATCATACAAACATATATCATTTACATTAGGATAATATAGTCCATCATCCTTTTCATAATCCTTGATGAAACCCATTGCCCAATTTATATAATTAAGAGCACATATAGCATAGTTTCTACCAGCATACAGGGTTATCGGTCCTTTTTTCCAGTTCCCCAGAGTAAAACTAAAAGATAAATCTTCAAAGGTAATTTTGTCAATGACATCACCATTTGGCATTCTAATTCCTTCTGGAAGATACAGATTATTACCCTCCATCAAACTGAGGGGAGAAAAAACTAATATACCGTCATCCTTTAATCCGCAGATCTGAGGATCAAAGTCTATAATTCTCTTCTTTGCAAGATCTATTGTGGCCATAGTCATATGTACTTTTAAAGATATTATAATTTGATTTCTTTTGGGTTATTATTTCCAACCATATTTGATTATTACCTTTTTGAAAATTGGTTCATCAGAGACAGATGCGAACAAGAGCATGCAAGAACGTAGTTTAAGCCTGCCTAAGTTACTGAAAATGCTATTTAGAGGTTTGTCATTATCCAACAGGACTTGAGCGGCAGCAAGCAGACGTTCTTTAAGAACAGGGTTCTCGATATAGGCCTTAGCTTCTTCACGTCCATCAAGACCGTAGAAATCGGTCAACTGGCTTGTCCCTTTTCTTTTGAGTTGAGGATATACATATCTAATCCAACATTCGAATCCAAGTTTACCCTCTTGGATTTCTTTTAAAGCCAGCTCATACAATGTGGTACTACCCCTTTTACCATCTTGTGCCGTTAAGAATCTTTGTAAATCTCCCATGTGTTAATAGTTTCTGTAAAAGATTGCACAATCCTTCTCCATACCAATGTATTTATATGTTCTGTTGAGATAATAATCTTCATATCCTGACTCGCAAGAAAAGTTAAGAGAATTATTGTCAACATAAACATAATCCTTCAGATCTTCTTTTCGCAGTTCAAAACTTGCTTTGAATTCGTCATTAATAAAATAATTCTGATCCTCATAAACAAGACACAGAATAAGCCCATTGTCCTCCCTTCTCTTTTTTTCTTCCTCACAATATTTTTGGAACTCTTCAGCAAATTGTGTAGCCCATTCTTCAAGGTCCACATTCGGATCATCTGGATCAATTTTCATTTCTTCTATCATATTCGTTGGTTTTTTAACTATTTCTCGTATTATATAATACCAAAAACACGGAAAAGGTAAACAACTGAGGTGTTAGAATTCCAGGCGGAAGCCTTTTTCTTTCATTTCGTTGTAACTCTCTGGGTTGAACTTATAGAGGAATGCCACTTTCTTGTTAGGCATGGGGAGCGTCTCGTCGAGCTGTGTAAGGATGCCCAGTTTCAGCATCTTGTTGCAGAAATTGCGACGATCAAACTTTACACAAAGAATGGCCTCATAGAGGTGCTGAAGCTGCGTCATCGTGAACTTCTCTGGTAATAGTTCAAAGCCTATCGGCTCGAAGTGAATCTGATGACGTAGTTCGTTGGTAGCCTCACGAAGAATCAGATCGTGGTCGAAAGCCAAAGAGGGGACCTGGTCGAGAGGGAACCACTGTGCCTTAGCAGCATCATCTCCAGCCTTTACTTCACTAATGCGTACAAGGGCGTAATAGGCAATGGTAATGACTCTCTCACGAGGATCTCGGTCAGGGGCAGAAAAAGCATGGAATTGATGAATATAAGCATCCTTCAGCCCGGTTTCCTCAAATAATTCACGCTTGGCACCCTGAAGTGCAGATTCATCCATTTTCAAAAAACCGCCAGGGAATGCCCAGTGTTCCTTATAAGGTTCAATCCCCCTTTCTATCAATAGAACATTTAATCTTGTTCCATCAAAGCCAAATATTACACAATCAGTGGTAACACTTGGATGAGGGTATTGATAATGATACTTCAATTCTTCCATATTTGGGAATCTTATCTTACTTGCATTGCTATTCTATTGCGTAATATTTACATTGCAAAAATATAAAATAATTATATTGATTACAAGTTTTGTGCGTAAAAATCACGCATTTTCTTTGTTTTTTTAGTATTTTTAGGGGGAAATTGCTGTTTTTTTTGTAATTTTGCACCCGATTACAACATCTATAATCTGGGGGTGACTGGATTTGACGGCAAGTCGAGATGGTACGTAAGCACGCGGAGTGAAGACTGTGTTCTCCATAATCAAGTCGGTCGAAAAATTAATTGGCAACAATGAGTATGCTCTCGCTGCTTAATCGAAGTACAGTAGATTGCTAGCTTAATTCTCTTGCCAGGCGAGAGAACGAGACGTCGCTCCGAGGATGTTGTTCCGAATCCGGAGATCAAGCGGCGCAGGTTAAATCGGAAATAGTCTCAGCAGGCTCCGATGCTGTGATGAATTTTTAGGAGCTAAGGCGCCAGTTGGTGGTTCAGGTCTTGCTGACGCACAAAAATGAAGTCTGAAATAAGCGTGTAGAAAGCGTATGGTTTCCTTGTGCGGACGAGAGTTCGATTCTCTCCACTTCCACAGAAAAACAAAATAGAAGGCTCGAAGGCCTTCTATTTTGATTTATAGGAACTCATTGAATTTCTTCATCTGTTCTGCTTTCATTTCATCTGCTACATCAATATAGGGACTCATGGCTTTATATCCGCTATGGCCAGTCCACTTCATGACTACCTGTGGAGGAATGCCCATTCCCAACGCATTACAAATAAACGTCCTTCTGCCAGTATGGGTGCCGACAAGCTTATGTTTTGGAAGTACGACGTCAATACGCTCATTTCCCTTATAGTATGTCTGTCTGACAGGTTCATCGATCTTCGCTTCTTCGCATAACTCATGTACATATTCGTTCATCCTCTGATTACTTATAACGGGAAGCGCTTTCCCCTTGGGGAAATCGAACATCTTGTATTTGTCAAGAATCGCTTTGGTATGCTTGTTCAACTCGATTCTCAGACTGTCACAGGTCTTGACTGTCGTGATTTCAAAGAAGTCATCGTGTACATCACAACGCTTAAGATTGGCAACGTCCGAATAGCGCAGACCAGAATAGCATTGGAACAGGAAGACATCACGGACGCGATAGAGATACAACTTGGTTTCTGGTAAGTCAGCATTCTCAATCTTATCCAGTTCTGCCTTTGTGAGAAATACGACCTTCTTCTGCGTTGTCTTCATCTTGGGCTTGAATGTCTCAAACTTGTTGTTGTTATGGAAGCCTCTCCTGTATGCCCATCTG